>Ga0172368_10001378_pt1 | contig 33559 bp, 17 predicted proteins | sample Lak11m_FD_114540 | JGI IMG/M metagenome (GOLD analysis project Ga0172368, IMG submission 114540) | Freshwater microbial communities from Kabuno Bay, South-Kivu, Congo - kab_022012_11m | ecosystem: Environmental > Aquatic > Freshwater > Lake | place: Democratic Republic of the Congo: South-Kivu... | reverse complement strand
TGATAGATTTTTTAAAGTTATAGGATTGTTTGATTTGAAATCTCCATTTAGATCACTAGTTACGTAGCAAGGAACTTGAGGTCCATGTTGACATTTAGATAGGACTTTAGATCCATTGAAGATATTGTCTACATTCTTGAAAATTAGATATCCATTTTGAATACTTGTGGTTGATCCGGATGGATATGTTCCTTTTAGTCTACCAGAAGAATCAAATTTTGTTTCTTGAAATCTAACAGTGTTTTCGTCTTTTGTATTAATGGTAACTCTATATTTCACTTCTGAAGTTGTGTCACCGATTATAATGTATTTAACCCAGTTATTTGCTCCATTTAGGACTTCTTGTACCGATTTTTCAATTGTTGGTCCTGATGGAGTTGGATTAAGAGATATTGTTGCTGAACATGAATCGTCTGGGCTAGATGCCGTTACTGTTACTTTTATATTTTTCGAAGCATCTATGGCTAATAGGATATTAGTACCTTGGTAAGATGGTCCATTTGCCCATCCATTTGTAGCCGATGAAGGTGTAACGCTCCATGTGTAGGTGTATGAATTTTCGTTGTCTGCTACTAGATTTGTTTCAAATTTTTGATTTCCATTTGGATCGAAGTCACTTGAGTCCCATGTGCCTGATGGTTTTGTTATTGTTAGGTCATAACATTGATTTGTGACTTCATTCTCTTTGTGTACTTGATATAACTTATTACAGTTTAGAGGGTAGGCAACGTCTTCCATTTTTAAGGCATCTTTTGTTTCTCCGTCAGAAAGAAGGTTTGTTGCTTCAGTCGTTCCAAAATATACTAAAGTGCTATTGTCTAATGTTATGCTATGGTTTGCATCTAGAGGATAAGGTATTCCATTACTATCATTAAGACTTCCTAGTCCATTTAAAACCGTATATTTTGTTTGTTTTGGATTTACTGTTCCATGGTATGTTGTGTGCTGAATTATCTCATACATTTTTCCTGTTGAGAGAGGATTTGAAGATGTAGAGGCTCCAACTGTTGGGGCAAATGCGTCGCATGAGTTTAATTCTTGTGCACTTACGCTATATGTTTGAATACATGTACCGGCGGTAGCTGAATTATCTTTGATTGTTAGGGCATTGTTTCCAGCTGTTAGAGCTTGAAAAGTCACAGTGTCTTCTGGATTTACTGTTATCGAGTTAGGATATGTGCCTCCTGGATCTACAGTTCCTTTATAAATATATCCGTTTGCTGGATTTACTGTGTAAGTTATTGTATTGCTCTTTTTTGAATCAAATGGGTGAGAGTTGTCACCTGAAGGTCCCCATGTTGATTTTGCAGTGAATGCTACTTTTGTTCCTGCAGTGATATCATGTGTTGCTGGAACTTGTGGATTTGAAGTTACTATTATATTTTTACAAACCGGAGGGACGATAGGGAATTGGTTGTTGCATAAAGGAACTCCAGTCACATCTTTTGTTTCTACTTTTACTTGTCCTGCAGAACCGTTTCCAATAAAGTAAACCGTTGTTTCTGGATTAACATTGTCTAGAGATGTTGACCCGGCAATCAGAAGATTATTTAAAAGATCTGTGTTCAATCCTCCATGTTGTAATCCTATAGGGTCAGCGAATAATCCTGATTGAATTGATGGAGAAGCTGTAAGTTGTGGTCCAACGGCATCGAATAATGATGCTTTTGTGTAATCGTTAACGTATGCGAAGAAATTTTTTGTGTTTGTGATTACGTTCTCAAAGAATGAGAATGGTCCATTTCCGTTAGGTATAAATCCATTGAATAGATTGACTCCTGCGCCAAAAATATTTAGTCCCATGTCGTAAAATGTGCCAGGTGGAAGTGATCTGTCCCATATAAGTCCGAATGGATTTTGTGGATCACCAGGATTTATTATGTAGAAATATCCTGCTGCTCCTCCAGTTAGTGAATATTTTATTTTGTTTGGCATCTTTATGTCCGCAGTGTCATATGCAACTGATTTGAATGATGAAGTTGTGTCGCTCAAGATTGTGCTGTTATGAAGCACGTAGAGTTGTTCACAGAGAGTCTCTGCGATAGAAAAAGTTTTTGTACATGCTGGAACATTTGTTCCAATGGTTTCTACTTTTATTTTATCTGTACCTGTTGCTGTTCCTTTGAAATATACCTTTGTTCCTTGTGGAACTATTTTTTCTTTTACTCCGCCTGTGTTGCTGTTTGCGTTTGCAAGAGAAGTATAGAAGAATCCATTATAATTTTGTGGTACTGAATATTTAATGTTTCCATTGAAAGTACCTCCTCCTTCTGAGTTTGGTCTGTTTGCAGTTGCACTGAATTCAACTACTTCATTTGTATGTATGACTTGTTTGTCTTTAGTTACATTTATGATTCCACAGGTTGCAGGGGCTTCTTCGATTGAAAAAGTTTGTGAACATGCTGGAAAATTTGTTCCGATGGTTTCTACTTTTATTTTATCTGTGCCAGTTGCTGTTCCTTTGAAATATACTTTTGTTCCTTGTGAGACTATTTTTTCTTTTACTCCTCCAGTGTTGCTGTTTGCGTTTGCAAGAGAAGTATAGAAGAATCCGTTATAATTTTGTGGTACTGAATATTTAATGTTGCCACTGAAAGTGCCGCCTCCTTCCGTGTTTGGTCTGTTTGCAGTTGCGCTGAATTCAACTACTTCATTTGTATGTATGACTTGTTTATCTTTAGTTACATGTATGATTCCGCAGGTTGCAGGAAGTTCTTCTACTACCGCTGAGAATAAAACAAATCCACTATATTCAAAACATCCTGGTAAAGTTGCAAGATGAACACTCATTCCTGTTTGATTTGATGAGAATGTTGTGGAAGTTGTAACGAAACTGTTCCCGTTTTTGTGAAGTTTTACGTCTTTTACTTGTCCTGGTTCAATTGATGTCCATGTTTTACTTTCAGACTGGCCGTCTGGTCTTGTAACTATAAAGGCTTTTGGTTGTGGAACTAATTTTACATTTTGTTGTTCTAGTTTTACCCCCATATTGTCAGTAATTTCTGAGGTTTGAGTAGAATCTATATATCCTGTTGGCTTGAGGGTGAATATACCATTTTCTGTTTGTCCTATATTTATATCTTTCATTCCTATATCTATGTTTGTTGCAGTTACTCCGTTGTTGCCAGACTGTCCATTGTTATGAAAATAAATCCAGAAGAAAACTTTGTCTCCTATTTTTATTGTGTCTGCAGTGTGTGGAATTTTGTTGTATATTCCTACTGAAGGTTTTGTGGCTGGAGTGTCTGTTGCTAGGTTACATGTATCTGAAGATCCACAATATGCTCCTGCTAAAAATTTCCTTTCGTCTTGATCCCAAGCTTCTGTTCCTGGAATTCTATCGTTATTAATGAAGTTATTAAACGTTGTATAGGCGAACCCAGGGTGGGTACATCTATGAGAAATTTGGCTACATGCGAATCCATTCGAACAATCATTGTTATTGTTACATGATTGTTCCAGGGTATATGGTACCCCCGCTCTATTTGGGGTAAAATTGGAATCTAGATTTCCTGTTGTTAGGGCATATGCTACCCCTGTAGACAGTATTATTGAGACGAAAAGTCCTATTAATATTTTGTTTAATTTCTTCATGTTTTATATTGCTATTTAATAATTAACTTTTAAAATACAGGGGCGTCTCCTTCTATTACAGCCGGTGCTGCTGGTGTCTCTGCCATTGTTGCTCCTGTCCCATCTGCTGTTGCGTTTGCACCTGTTGCAGTTTCGTTTTCTTTCGGTGTTTGCTGTGGTTTTGGCTGTTCCGGTTTAGCTTCTGGGATCAATGAAATACCAATTGTTAGTGTGTATACTTTTTCTCCTGAAGTAGGTGTGATAGTTTCATAAGTGTTTCCTTCTTTTGCTAGACTTTCTGTTTTTGGAGAAAGTATATTTATATAACTATCTTTATATGCGATTGTTGGATTTCCGCATTCTTTATATACGCCGACAGCAGCTACAGGAGCTTTTCCAAGTTGGATTCTGTATCCGTCTGCTAGATCACCTGCCATTAGTGGAGGTGTATTTGCTGTTATTATTCCATTTGGAGTTGTTAGCTCTTGATTTCTAATAGCTAATACTATGCGTTTGAATTGTTCATAAGCTTCTTTATATCCAGGTTTGTTGCTTACAGTTTTATCTCTGAAACATTCAGCAACTTTTTGGGCTTTTTCTGCTCCCAAAGCTAGGAATATTCCAGGATGAACTATTGTAGTGATGGCCAATTTTGACTCCATGAATTTCTTGTCATCTTCAGCGTTTAATGGATTGATTGTTTCCAAAAGTACTTTTCCAATATCTCCTTCTATGTCTCTTTTTGATGGATCGTACTTCTTTAGATTTAATAATCCTGAAGCTACTTTACTGTCGTATGTAGGAGTTCCTCTAAGTCCAACTACTCCTTCTGTTCCTACTAGTGACAATAATGCTAATCCTCCTTTAGATATTGGTACGTCTGTTCCGTCTATTTTCACCATTGTAGTTTCTGCTGGTGAGCTCATGTTTGTATTACTTCGAAGGTCTGCGACTACTGTTCTTGCCATTAAGTTTGCAGAACGTTTGATTTCAATTGCAGGATTTAGTTTCTTTAGGTTATCAATCGATTTATTGAAGAATACTGTAAGTTGTTTCTCTCCAAATTTTTCCAAATTCTTCTGGAAAGTTTCCTGATTTCCGTGAATGTCCATGAAGCTCTTTGTCATCAAATAGTTCAATGTTGCGGACATTTCAGCTTTGTTTATAGTGCCTACTTTTCCTTCTTCAAGTTTGTATTCTGCTGCGTATCCTTGTATCAATTTGTTTAATTCTTCACCTTGTACGTCTGCATCTGCTGTTTTTGTAGCAAGCTTTTTGTACTCTTTGTGGTGGTTCTTGTAGAAGTCTTCAGCGAAACATTTGTTTGCTCCGTCTTTTTCAACTATTCCTTTTCTAACTGTTTCTGATGCTTCAGTTTCTTTACTTTTTATTAGACCTGTAGTTTCTTGAAATTTCTCCCACTGAGCTTTTAGTTTTGCAAATTTTTCAGGATCTCTAAGAAGAGGAAGTTTGTCTTTCTGTGCCTTGTATGCTTCATAAGAAGTTATCATTGGCATCTTTTCTCTTCTTGCTTTATCCATGTCTAAATATTCATCTGACAAACCTTTTTCTATTTGAGCAGTGTATCCACCAACTTGTGCGTCTCCTTTTCTTTGTAGTACGTATAGAGGAGATTCTTGTTGAATCTGATCTCTTGTGCGTAAAGGATTTTTCTTGATGGTTATAATTGATACTTCACGTGCTCCTTCTTTTGCATATGGATAGAAGAAGTTTTCTCTAGTGATTATTAGGTTTGGATTTTCTGTCATCGTGATGTATGTAGCACCATTTTTTACGACCAATTGTTCCTGTATTTCAGGATCTATTATGAATTGAACGTCTCCAACTCTCTTGTTTACGTCAATTCTTGTTAGTCCTGTTTTATCAACAGAAAGTTCAATGTTGATTTTCTTTAGTTCCTCATTTAGTTGTTCGGCTTTGTCATATTTTTTGAAGTTTACATTCATTTCTCCTTTATCTCTTAGCATTCTTGGCTCTCCAGAAATTACATCGTAACTACATTCACCGATATTTCCAATTTTCTCGTCCATGAATGTAACTGTGACTCCTTCTCCGTAACGTTTCTTTATGTCTGACATTACCTCTTGATTTACTCTTCCCTGAGAGTCTATGTCTAGATCTCTACTATTTGAGTCTAGAGTTCTATATACGACAACTTTTTTCTCTACAGGGAATTCAACATAAAGATTTGGAATAGGGAATGGTAGGGCACTGATTCTAACTATTCCAACTCCAAATCCCCATCCTTCTCCTTCTACTCCTTGTGTTATCTCTGATTTAATTAGAGCGTTTTGTTTTTGATAAAGTTGGATAATTCCTTTATCTGAAAGGCTGTAAGTTGTTTTTAGAGCTGCGAATTTTTTACCCACTCTAGGCAACACGCATATTGCCGCAGCAATTGCACTTTCTGGTGCTCCTTCTTTTATTAAACCGTCTACCTGTTCAGTTCCGATTTTTGTTTGTTCTTCACTGATTTTTGCTTGTCTTTCCCATTCTCCTTCTTTTTTCCAGCTGAATCCGGCTCCTTCATAGTCTCCGAATAGAGGTGACCATCCTGCAGCTCCCATCACTGTCATGCTCCAACTTTCAGTTATTGCAAATTTTATTCCTGCATGTCCTCCTACTCCCGGATATCCTCCATCTACTCCTAAAATTAATTGAGTTTTTCCATCTTTAGATAACTTGATTGTTTTTTCTACGCCCACTCCCACTGCTCCTCCAAGGTTGCCTTTTTGTACTCCTATTCCGGCTCCTACTCCCACACTCCATCCATCTCCTAATGCGAAGGATTTTCCTATTCCAAGTCCGCCTGTTGTTCCACTTGTTCCTACGCTTCCGCCAATTGCTAATAGACAGCCACTTTCGATTTTCGATAGGTCATCTTGTGTGTATGGAAGGTTGTTGCTTTTGTTTCTTTCTTGGATCATTAATTCTTGAACAACTCTGACTCCTTCGTTGCTTGAAAGTATGTATTCTTTTCCAGCTTCAATTTTTCCTTTGTCTGTATTTTGTTCGATAGTTAATCTTGCGATATGTCCAAGTCTTATTAAAGTAAGAGTTTCTTCGTCTAGTGGCTTATTGTTACTTATGAAATCGTCAATTTTTTTATTAAATATATCCAATAGAGCTTGATTTGTGTGTTCCTCTCCATTGTCTAATATTGTTAATTCTCCCTTCTGTTCGATGATAGATTGAACACCTTTTAGTTCTTTAAATCTTCTGCTAAATAGAGGAAGTGTTTTTATTCCGGCTTTCAAGTCTTCTTTTAATGATGATGTTAATGAATTTTCATCTAATTCTTCTCCTTTCTCTGTTGTTTTTGTTATTCTTGCTAGAGTGTCTACGATAGCTGATTCTCCTGACATATGGTTTAGGAAGAAATTTCTCTTTTCTTCTGTTACTTCTCCTGCACCTATATCAGCCATTGTCATGTCTACGGCTCTACTGTCTCCTCCAGTCCATTTTTCTGTCCAATGTACGAAAACTTGTGGAGCTTTTCCTCCAAAGACGAGTGATAGTTTCTTCATTATCTTTGCATTTTTATCCAGAATATCTTTGGTTTCTTTTACTAATTCTGGTTTTGCATCGATGTCTGCTCCTGTAGTTATGCCTTTAAATAGGGATTGTACTTCAGGTGAGTCTTTCTTGAAGTTTTCTGGAAGATCTACTAATGCTAATTGATTTTCTTTGTCCTTTATTTTTTTCAAACATCCTGATTGTGTTAGCATGTTTACTCCATATAATTGGAATACTAATTTCAAGATATTGTTTTCTGTGAATTTACTTGGTTCAGTTATTCCACAAGCTTTTGCTACTTCTTGGAATTTTTTAACTGTTTTTTCAGAAACTGAAACTGCATATTTTTCTTTTCCTTCTGTTCCAATCTCTTTAAGTTCAGATTCTGGTAGGGGAGCTAAATCTCCTTTTACAGGAGTTGTAAGTTGTTCAAGGTTGTAGAATGAAGAAGTTGCTGCTGGATTTTCTTCCGGCATTGCTTGTTTAGCTTTATCTATTTCTTTTTGGTATGTTTGAAAAGCTGTTTCTTGTTCATTTTTACCTACTCCCAATCCTTTTATAGATTCAAGAAGTTCTGTTGCTGGTACTAAAATTTTATAAACTAAGAAGTTTAAGTGTTTAGATGCTTTTATGTATTCGTTCTGGAAACTTGTATTTAGTTTAGAATGATCAGCAATTGCTTTGTCCCATTCTCTGTAGTCGCTGTCTGGTAATTTAGTTCCTTGGGCTTTAGCTTTTTGTTCTGCCGCCTGCATTTTTGCGTTGTATGCGTAGAATGTTTGTATTTTTAATTTGTCTTCTCGTTTTGGTCCATTGTCCCATTCTTGTATTATGTTTCTTTGAGTATTAATGTCCTCTTTAAAAATTGAAAGATCTGTTTTGTCCCAATCTGTTTCTTTTCCGTAATTCTCTTTGTATTGTTTTGTGTATAATTTTTTGCATAGTATTTTAAATACATCTTTGAAAGTTACAGTGTAGTCCATTCCTTCTTGAATCAAATTTCTTACAGTATCTCTCATCTCTGCGTCGTTTATTCCGAAATTAGTTCTCAAGATGTTTACTACTTTGTTTAAACCAGTGATGTATTTGTCTTTGAATTCTCCACGGTGTTCCCATAGATCGTTCCATCTTTCATCTAATACACCAGCTTCAATTCCTACTGCGCTTTGTCTTGTTACTGTATTGAATAAGTTTTTATTTAAATCAAAATCGTCATCGTAATAGTGGTCTTTCCCTTCTAGTGTTTTTTCTGCTTTCTTTGCTTTTTTTGTGGCCATTTCCATGTCTCTCTTTCCGGCATCTTCTAGGTATTTATCTACAACCATTCCAAATTTCTTTTCTCCTGGTATTGGCATTAGCACTTTCATTTCAAATCTTCCGTTTGCTTTATTTTTTGTTAAGAAAGTGTAGTAATCTTGTTCTGTGTATCCTAATTCTGTTGCGGCTGCTTTTATTGCTGGATATTTTTCGTAAATTTTTGTTACATATTTGTAGATTGTTTCTCCTTTTTGAGGAAGTTCAAATGTTCCAACAACTGTAATTTTCTCTTTTTTTACTTTCATTTCTATTTCTGTATTCTCGTCTTTTGGTTCTAGTTTGAATTTGTCTCCATCAAGAATAGTTGCACGTTTTCCTGTTTCTTTGCCAAATTCGGTAAAGTAAAAATTGCCTCCATCTCCATCCTCTTTTTTGAATACTGCAACCATTTGGTCTTTTTTCCCTTCTCTTATAATAATTACTCTATCTCCATCTACTAGTTTTGATGTGTCCAACATATCTCTTAATCTGGCATTTCTTTCTAGTCCTTTATTTACTTTGTTTTGATCTTGGCTGTCTCTGAATCGTGCAGTTCTGTATCCTTGATCATCTATTTCTGTCATTGTTTTTACTCCGTCTGTTGCTCTCCTTATATATGTGACTTTGTCTCCATCTAGGATTACTGCATGTTTTGATGTCTTTTTATCGTCATCATTTAGGTAATAGAAATCTCCTTTATCAAATATTGCGATTTTTTTTGCTCCTTCTCCGTGAGTTATTTCTACTTTGTCTCCATCTTCTGCTGCAGGGAAAATGTCATGAAGTTTTGTGGATTTTTCTAATTTTTTATCCACTTCTGTTTTTCCTTGTTTGAAATCTACTGTGTATGTTCCTGGAGTTGCTTCTACTTGTTTTAAGAATTCATCTTTCTTTAATAGACCCACATCGCTTTTTTCAAGGACTGTAGCTGTTTCTTTTGCTGAAGATAATGTTGCTTCGTTTACATTGATATCTTCTAGTAACATCCATCCAGTTAGGTCTCCTGCTGCATTAGCTGCTGTTACTGTTACTTTTACGTATTCTTTTTTGTCTACTAATCTAACTTTTTGGTCATCAACAACTTTAATGTCTGTTATTCCCTCAAGTCTTGTTGCTTCTTCTGGATTTGATCCTTTTGCTCCTAATAGTAATGCATTTTTTGCTTTAGGGGTGTATGACCCTTTTGATATTGATTTGTCTTCTGTGTATACTGGGTCTTTGGTCCATTCTGTTTTGTCATATGGTGCACGTTCAGGCTTATTATTTTGTGTAGTGTCGCTTCCTGAAATTAATGCACTAACTTCTATGTATCCGTTAGGAATATTTGTTGCTCTATCGCCAGAAGCACTATTATTTCTTGCGTTTTCGAATTTCACTACATATTTGACAATCTCTTCTATTACTTTATTTTGGTCTTTTTGGTCAGTAATTTTTTCTGTGACTTTGTATACGGCTGGATCTTTTACATCAAATTTTACGCCTCCCATCTGCCATTCACTACCATCGCCGCTATTAATTGTCGCACCTTCCGCATTTACGTGGTATGTCTCTGGTTTTATTGTTCTCTCAGTTTTTTCTACTTTTGAACATTTTGGGAAGTATTTATCACGAAGATCTTTTACTCCATCTTTTTCCATTTGTACTTCTTCAGTGGTTTGGTCATATCCTGCCAATAGAGCTTTTTCTACCCATCCTTCTTTTCCTTGTTCATGGAATCTTACTTTTACGCAATCTACTCCATTAAGTTTTTTTATATATGGAGAAGTTACAGTTACTCTTTTACCTCCGTCTATTGATGCAATTATTGCACCGTCATCTTGTGATAGTGCTAATTTTCTTGTTGTTAATTGATCTTTGTTTAAAAGATCATGTGTTCTTTCTCCAGTTTTTAAATCTATTTCTGATAATTTTACTAGACGTTCTTTTGGAGGATTATCGTTTGTAATAATTCTAACACAAGCAATTCCTTTTAAAGTTGCGTTTTGTTGTTCAGAAGGGGCGATTATTTCTAGTGGTTTTTTTATTTTGAAAGTTGTGTCTTTATCAAGTGGTTTGCCTGTAGCATCTGCTCCATTCTCGTAAGTCATTACGTCTTTTTTCAATGTGATGATGTCGAAATCCTTTATCTCTGCATCTTTTGCTTTAGGTGCAGTTTCTTCAAGTTTCCATACCTGAGGTTTGTCGTCTAAATTTTCAATTTTTATTGAAGATTTTGCTCCATCAGGATCTCTGTAGAAAACTTTATCCAATGCTGATCCTTGGAAGTAATATTTTCCGCTTGTAAGAGTTCCTTTCAATGCAGCTCCTTCTGTGAATGTTCCTCTAAATTCTTCGCCATCTCTTACTAATTGAAGTTTTTCAATTGCTTTTCCGAAATCTGGATTTAGTTTTACTAATATTGTTTCTCCTACTCCATCTTTTTTCATGGAGGTATCTATAAGTTCAATTTTTGTGCTATTGCTAATGTTTGATATTAGCTTGTCTAAGAATCCTTCATCTTTTGTTACTTTTAGAAATTCTTTTACTAGAGATGCCGGCATTTTTTTTGCCAATTCTGGTTCTTTTTTTAGAACTGCTAGGAATTGACCCATGAAAACTTCTTTCAATTCTTTATTCGTAAATAATTTTTCTATTAGAGCCGGTTTTGCTATTAGATCGTTTATGTGATTTGTTTCTAGATCATCCAAAAATCTTCCTCTTGCAGATACACTAGTTAGTTCTTTGCTTAGCATTAAGTCCACTTTTGTCTCTAGTGGAAGTTTTTCTGTTAAGTCATCTATGCTGAATAGTGATCCTATTTCTAGAAATTTTTGCCAGTTATTTATTAAAACCAATAATGCTTCTTGGCTTAAATATTGTGGATAATTTGTTACAAAATCTTTTAGGATTACATGGTAGTCATCGCCTAGTTTTTGAAGGAGGTTCTTAAGTTTTGTTGTGTTCGATGCATATATGCCAATTAATTCTGAAAGTCTTGTAGGACTTTTGGATACGATTTCTACGATTTGTTTTACTTTTTCGTCATTTTTAGTTTCTGCATAATCTAGAAGAAGTTTCATTGCTTCTCTGCCTATTTGAAGAACGTTGAATGGTCCTTCTGGCTTGATTTTATCGAAAATCAAATCGTAGTTTGCGTCTTTATTTCTACCTGATTTTTCGCAAAAATTAAGAAGTTTTGTGAATTGAAATTCTGAAAAATCTTCTATTTTTATTTGCATGATTATTTCAGGAGCACTTTCGCTTTGTTTAGGTAGAGTAATCTTTCCATCAAGAAGTTTTTTGAATACATCTTGATTGCCTGGCTCTGTTTGTTGAGATAGTTTATCCAAAACATTGTCGATTGGATTAGACCTGTCTAAAGATTTTGCCGCCTCTCCTGACTTTTCCTTCATCTCTTTTTTGTATTTATCTACAACTTTCTCCCTAGATTCCATTTCCTGTCTGGCTACTTCTGGAGCTACATTTGAGCTAGGAGCTTCAGTTTTAAAAACAAGTCTGTTTTCTTTACTAAAACTTCTTTTGAAGCCAAGAAAATTTAATAGTGATATGACATGATTTTTCATTTTTATTTTTGTTTAATTTTTTATTTAGAAATATATGTTTCAAAAAAATCTTATAATTATAGCAAAAAATCTCTCTTGGGTCAATTTATTTAACTGGGAGATTTATGTATATTTCTTTTGTTAATTTTAAATAAGCCAAAATATGAAATTACCAGCGATAATTGTGAACTTCAAAGTCTATGAACAAGCAGTGGGGGACTCTGCTATAAAACTAGCAAAAATACATGAACAGGTGGCAAAAGAAACCGGAGCAAGTATTGGAATTGCAGTAACTGCAATTGATTTGGCGGCCGTTTCTGAAGCTGTATCTATTCCTGTTTTTGCTCAACATTTGGATCCGGTTGGATATGGAAGTGGAACTGGTAAAATTCCTCCATCACTTGTGAAAGAAGTCGGAGCTTATGGAACCTTGCTAAACCATGCTGAGTATCAGATCGAAGACATGGTTTTGCAAAAGAGTATTGAAATGGCTAAGGCTAATGATCTTTTTACTGTAGTTTGTGCAAATACTCCTGAAAAAGGTGCCGAAATCATGAAATATCTTCCAGATTTGATAGCCGTAGAACCACCAGAATTAATTGGTGGAGACGTGTCAGTTTCAAAAGCTGATCCTTCTATTATCGAAAAAGCTGTCAGATTAATTGGAAAAAATAGAGTACTCGTAGGTGCTGGAATAAAAACCGGAGAAGATGTAAAAATTGCTCTCGAACTTGGAGCCTGTGGAGTTCTTTTGGCTTCAGGGGTAACAAAAGCTGTTGACCCATATTCTGTGTTGATGGATTTAGTTAGTGGATTGAAGTAATTTGGATCTATTGGTTTCATGGCGGCATATTTGTTCGAAGTACATAGTCAATTTTCCCTGCGAGAAAATTGCTATTCGATACTCGCGCTCGCTCTTTTTTCGCTTTGCTCAAAAAATCGTGCCTGCTTGCGCTGCGTAACGCCTTCTCGCAAACATGTCGCCCTGAAACCATATTCTCCTTTTTGTCACTCGCTTATTTTTTTCCTTTTCTTTTTAATGCTATTTCCAAGAACAGAATCATCAAAAATGTCATGTCGTTTTTGAAGAAAGGGGAGTCTATCATTCCATGAAGGAAAAAGTATAAAAGCATAAATGCTACTACTATTTTTAGTTCTGAAATGTCGAAAGAATTGTTGATCAATTTTATTGTTCGGTACATGCATGCAATTATGAAGAATAAGCCAAGAAGTCCGTATTCGAAAATGAATAAAAAGAAGATGTTGTGTGGATGTGGATTGTTGAAATCTAGGGGTGCTTGTCCTAATACTTTTACGGACTCAGTTCTATAATATTCTTCGAATTGTCCAAGTCCGAGTCCCCAAATTACAGTTGTTGGTTCTTTTAATAAATATGCAGAAGTTTTCCAGATTTGTTCTCTTTCTCCAAGGCTTGTATTTTTTGATGTAAGTGCTGGAACAATTTTTACATATATCGCTGAAAATAGAATTAAAATTGTGGCTATTATTAGCGCAGTTTTACTTATCTTGTTTTTCAAAATACTTAGACTGGATTTTTTTAATAAATAAATAACGATAACCAAAAATGCTCCGACGATGCTTCCCATTGATCGAGTTAGTATTATCAAAAGTCCTAAAATTATTGCTAAAAGTAGGTTGTGTTTTTTCTTTATGTTCTCAAAAAATTCTATAGAAAAATATATGAAGAATGGAGTCAAATAATATGACAAAATTACTGCAGATTCAAATGGGCCAGAGAGTCTTAAGTCTTGAGTTACTCCATAGCCAAGAATGTTATATATAAGGGAAAAAACTCCTGTTGCTACTGCTCCAAGTCCCATTATGTTTATAGCTTTTTTTTGTGTATGTTCTTCTGTAAAACTTTCTAGAAAAATTAATGCTAAAACTGATGCGAAAAATATAAATTTCAAGTGTCGTAAAAAGTATGTTTGCTGAATTATGTCCGTAGTCAAAATTGAGATTGTGCTTAAAATAATGAAGGTGGAAATTATCCAATGTTTTCTAAGATTTTTTATTGTTGAATAAACTTTTCGTTCACCAATTATTTTTACAAGAAAGATTAATGAAGATACAAATATTAGGACTTCTTGTAAATTTGAAGGATAAGCCGAAATATTGAATCTAAAAATGTATGTCGGTAAGAAAAAGACACTCAATAAAATAAAAAAACTGTTTAATTTTTCAATTAATCCTGTTGTGTTTGGTTTTGTCATAATAAAAAAACTGATATGGATTTCATACGAAGTTTAGGTCTAAAATCCTCATAAGAAAAGATAAAATTAAAAAAATATGGAAAAAGAAATTGCTGGAGTTGTTATGTCTGGAAGAGGATTGGGTAAGCAACTTGGATTTCCTACTATCAATGTTCATTACGATGGGCAGACTGAAGGAGTTTTTTTAGGACGAATTTTTCTTGAAAATAAATGGCATGATTCTGTGATTCATGTAGGAAAGAAGCCAACAGTTTCAGATGTTGGAGTTTTTTGTGAAGTGCATGTTTTGGATTGGAATAAAGATGTTGCGTGGGGTACTGAAGTAAGAGTTGAGCTTAATGAAAAAATTCGTGACACGAAAAAATTTACCGATACAGAGGAATTAAAATCTCAAATCGCCAAAGATGTTGAGTTTGCCAAGAAAACGTATAGAATAGATGGGTAAATTAAAAAAAATATTTATCCATAGGAAAAATGAAATCACTCCTTAGATATTTGAGAAAGGCTATTCCGGAAACACATCCTATTCGTATCCTTTATTATAAGGTTACTGCTTTTTTGGCGGCTGTATATTATTGGTTTCCTGCTGACAATATGACTGTTATAGGAGTTACCGGTACAAATGGAAAAACTACTACGGTTAATCTTATTACAAACATTTTGAATGCTGCTCATTTCAAAGTTGGAATGACTTCTACTATAAATTTTCAAGTTGCAGAACAGAAATGGGTGAATGATACAAAGCAGACAACTCTTGGCCCTTTCAAATTTCAAAGCTTGCTTCGTCAAATGGTAAAAGCTGGATGTAAATATGCAGTTTTAGAGATTTCTTCTCATGCCATGGTTCAAGCTAGAACACTTGGAATAAATCTTGATGTTGCCGTTATAACAAATGTCACTTCTGATCATATTGAATATCATGGAAGCTTTAATAGATATCTTGAAGCAAAGGGAGATTTGTTTAAGAAAGTTTCAAAAAGTCCTAGAAAATTTGGAATTCCAAAAGTGCTTATTTTGAATTCAGATGATCAATATTACAGTTATTTTGATCAATATGTTGCGGATAGAAAAATGACATATGGATTCTCTAAATCTACTCTTTACGTTACTGATGTAGAACGTGATCCGGAAGGTTCTCATTTTGTTTTACATGTTCCAAACAATTCTATTCCTGTCAGACTAAAACTTCCTGGAGACTTCAATATATATAATGCTTTGGCTGCAGCGGCGTGTTGTTTGGCTCTTCAAGTCCCACTAAATGATGTGAAGAGAGGACTTGAGGGAAGTGCTACTGTTTCAGGTAGATTTGAGCATGTAGAAAGCGGACAGAAATATAGTATTATTGTTGATTACGGTCATACTCCGGATGCATTGTTAAAACTTTTCTCTTTATATAGGGAGTTAACAAAAGGAAAACTTATTGTTGTTTTTGGTGCTACCGGTGGAGGTAGAGATAAAGCAAAACGTCCAAAGATGGGTGAGCTTGCTGACAAATATGCGGACTATATTATAGTTACAGATGATGATCCATATGAGGAAGATGAATGGGCAATAATTGAACAAGTTTCTAGTGGTATAAAAAGAAAAGAAGGTGAAAATTTCTGGAAAAATCCTGATAGAAAAGAAGCAATTAGATTAGCTTTGACGTTAGCGAAAGAGGAAGATACAGTTGTGGTAGCTGGAAAAGGTTGTGAAGAAATTATGATGGTGCGTGGCAAGAAAATAAAATGGAATGATAAAGAAATAATAAAGGGTTTACTTGAGAGAGAAGTTGAGGTAGAAATCTACCCAGAACATTTCGAGAAAAGAGAGAACGTTTGTTTCAAATCTTAAAACTACAATATGGATGGCTTTCTACTTATTGACAAAGATAAAGGGCTGACTTCTTTTGATGTTGTCGCTAAGGTTAGAAAAATAACATCTGAAAAAAGAGTTGGACATGCTGGAACGCTAGATCCTTTAGCTACTGGATTGCTTATTTTGGCGTTAGGCCAAGGAACGAAGATTTTAGAGTATCTTGTGGGGTTTGATAAGGAATACGAAGTTATTGCCGAATTTGGCAAAGAATCTGATACATATGATGCTGATGGAGAAATAGAAGTAGTTGATGATGAAACTGTTTTTACTACTGCTCAAATAGAGAAGGTTATAAAGAAGAAGTTTCTCGGAAATATTAAACAAGTTCCACCTAAATATTCTGCATTAAAGGTAAAAGGGGAGAAGGCATGCGATATTATGAGAAAAGGTGGAAAGGTTGAATTGGTGCCAAGAGATGTGAAGATTTTTGCTTTTACGCCATTGAAATATCAATGGCCTTATGTGTTTTTTAGAATCAAGTGTGGAAGTGGTACATATGTTAGATCACTTGTTCATGATTTGGGAAATGAGTTGGGATGTGGAGCTTATGTAAAAGGGCTTCGTAGAATAAAGGTTGGAAATTTTAGTGTAAAAGATGCTTCGAAATTAGAAAATATAGGAGATAAAACTAAACTTACAAAAGCTCTTATTTCTGTCGATGAAATTGCTTCTAAATTTAAACAAATTCTTTTGAAACCTGAGGACATAAAAGCTCTAAAAGATGGCAAAACCCTGATGAGTAAAAAAATTGATCAAGATGACGTCGTTATGGCTTTCAGTGGCGATAAATTCCTTGGCGTTCTTGAGTCTGGAAATGGCGGAAAAGGCGTGAAATTTAGAAAAGCGATTGTGGAGAAATAATCTTTGATGTAAAAAATTCTTATGAATTTCATGGAATTGCTAAGTAAATATTATGCTCCTGGTTTGACCTCTTTTATTCTCACTTTTTGCTTGGTTTTGGTTTCGCTTAAATTGTTTCCAAAATTGAAGTTAATGGATCGTCCGAAGAAGTATGGATTAGATAGAGCGCCGATTCCATATTATGGTGGTCTTGCTATATATATAGCATTTTTGATTTCTGTTTTTATTTTTGTAAAGATGACACCTTCAGTGATTGGATTACTTGTTGCTTCAAGTATGATTATGTTGGTTGGGTTTTTTGATGATCTTCTTAATATAAAACCTGTTGTTAGGCTTATATTTCAGTCTGTGGCTGGAGCTGTTTTGGCTGTTTCCGGTGTTTATATTTTGTCTATTAATCTTCCATTTTTTGGAGCGGTGAGTTTTGATAAATGGTTTATTGTTGGGGTTCCTGTTTTGAGTGCTATTTTTACTATTTTGTGGGTTATGACTATTACGAATGTAATGAATTTTTTGGATGGGGTAAGTGGACTTACTTCTGGTGTTAGTTTTATCGCAGGAATTACTTTGTTTTTACTTAGTACCAATGCGATTATTAATACAGATTTGGCTGCACAGAGTGGTACTGCTACGATTGGATTGATAGTTGGTATGAGCGCTTTAGCTTTCTTGATTTTCGATTTTCCGAAGCCGAAATTGCTTATGGGAGATACCGGTAGTACATTTCTTGGATTTGTTTTGGCGACACTTGCTATTTTTTCAGGAGGAAAAGTCGCGACTGCGTTTTTGGTTTTGGGAATTCCTATTCTTGATGTTATTTGGGTTGTTTTACGAAGGATTTTTTCTGGGCAGAAATTTTGGAAAGGAGATTTGAAACATTTACATCATAGATTTTTGAGTGCTGGAATGAGTCAGAAACAAGTTGTTGTACTTTATCTAGTTGTGGCTGCCATATTTGGTTTTTCTGCTGTGATGCTTGTAAGTACTCTACAAAAATTCTTCATGCTTATTGGGCTTATAGTTCTCATGCTTTTACTTGGAGTGGCGGTTGTTTTTATTCCGAAAGGTAAATAGGAGTAAATGGGGGTTTGTATTGTCGCGTTTGGTAAAACGCGTTTTTTTGTCTTTCAAAAAGTTCAAAAATTTGCTATAATGTTTGGATGTTTTAGAACCAAAATATAAACAAAAACAAAAAATAATATGGGTTTGAGGTTGAAAAAATCTTTAATAAAAATACTTGTGTTGGCGATGATTGCTATGACATTGCCTTCGAATACTAGTTTTGCTGTTGCTCCTGTTATATCTATTGGAGATAGTTTTCAAGGAGGAATTGTTGCTTATATTTTGCAAGAAGGTGATCCTGGCTATGATGCCGGATTGGTGCAGGGTTTGATAGCTGCGACTAGTGATATTCCATTTCAGTCAATGTGGATTAGTGGTCCTTATACAGTAACTGGGGCAACTGGAACGGCATTAGGTTCTGGTAGCAATAATACGAATTTGATTATTGCAAGTCAGGGGCCTGGAGGTTATGCAGCAAAAATGTGTGCTGATTATACTAATTCAGATACAGGTAACGGGGTTTATGATGATTGGTATTTGCCGTCAAAAGATGAATTAAATAAGTTATATTTAAATAAAGCATTGATTGGTAATTTTGTTTCTGGCCCTGGATATTGGAGTTCTAGTGAGGTTGATCAAAATAATGCTTGGGGGCAGTCTTTTTCTAATGGTGCTCAATATAGTGTCGATAAAGGAATGCCCGGTACTGACTATGTTCGGCCTGTCCGATCTTTTTCTATTATTAATTTTTCAGATGAAGATTTTGAAATTTGTGTTAGGCGTGAATTAGGTATAGCCGCTCCTACTCCAATTACAACTTACGATGCCGATGGGCTTACAAGTCTTTATTGTGATCCTGCTTTGATGCTTATGCCTGAAGAAAAAATAACTGATTTGTCCGATGTACAATATTTCCGAAATTTAACTTATTTATTTGTTGCTTATAATTATATTACTGATATTCAGCCTTTACTTGATAATCCTGGAATTGATTCTGGAGATGAAATTTATTTGGGTAATAATCCTCTGAGTTACCAAGCTTATTTGGATATTCTAACATTGGAATCGGATGGAGTGACTGTAGATTATGATTGGTATTGCGGAAATAGTATTATTGATGGATCTGAGGAATGTGATGATGGAGATGGTGATAACGGAGATGGATGTAGTGCTACTTGTCAGATAGAACCAACAGTTACTGTAACTGCTATTGATGACAATGGATATGAATCAGAGGCAGGGCCTATGACTTTTAGGTTTCAGAGGACTTTGGGAACGGATTCTAGTTTAACTGTGAATTTTTCTACTGCTGGAACAGCTATAAGGACATCTGATTATTGTCTAAATGTTGGAGGGGATTCTATTGAAATTCCTATAGGTCAATCCTATGTAGACTTGGGGTTTTCGGGATGTCTTGAAGATGGAATTGTTGAAGATACTGAAACTATCATTATAGGCGTTGAACCCGGTGCCGGATATATTGTAGGAAATCCTGATTCTGCTACAGGTACTTTGTATGATGGGCATGCTCCATCTGTTATTTCTATTCCTGATGCAAATTTGGAGGCATGTATAAGAACAGCTTTGGGGATTCCAACTAATCCGATCACTGAAGATGATGCGCTTACGTTGACTAGTTTAAGTTGTATGGATATGTCCATTTCCAATATTACCGGATTGGAGCATTTTACGAATTTAAATACTTTGTTTTTGGATAGGAATGCTATTGGTGATCTTACTCCTTTGTCTGGTTTAATATCTTTGATTGTTCTGGACTTAGATCATAATTCTCTTGTTGATATAAGTTTATTAAGTGAGTTGACTAACGTTCAATCTCTAGATCTTAATACAAATTCAATTGTCGATATAACTCCCCTGAGTGGAATGACGAGATTATTTTCTTTGAATCTTTCTTATAATTCTATTACTGATATAAGTGTTATTCCTTGGGCAGATTTTACTCTTTTAAATAACGTATATCTTAGTGATAATTCTATTAGTAGTATTGATGATTTAAGGGCAGCTACTTCTTTGAGTATTTTACATGCCGATAATAATGCGATTGATGCAGTAGGGGATTTAAGCATGCTTACTTCCCTAACTAGTCTTTGGCTTCACAATAATAATATTGGTAATAATTTAGGCTTTATTAATGGATTAGTATCTTTGCATCAGTTGTATCTTGGAGATAATTCGATTACAGATATTACTTCTTTGAGTGGGATTCACGATTCTGCTGGATTGATTGAACTAAGCTTAGGAGAGACTGAACCTTATTATAATGCTGATAATCTTTCGAATGATAACAATATTACGGATATTACAGTTTTGACTGGACTAAATAGTCTTACAAATCTAAGTCTTTGTGGAAATGAAGTTACAAATATTGCGCCTTTGGCTGGAATGACTCTGATGGAGAATCTTGATCTTGATAATGCTGCTGTATCTGATTTTAGTTCTTTATATGGAATGGCAAATTTGTCTGATCTGAAAATGTATTTTGTCAATATAACTGATATGAGTTTTTTGAGTCATTTCCCTAATCTGACTGCGTTTTCTTTTTATGGTGATGGCACATTTATTCCTGGGCTGAGTGTTTTTAATAGTTTAGATTCTTTGGTTAATTTAACTCTTAATGGCTCGGATATTGGTGATTTGAGTTTTTTGAATGGAATGAATTCTTTACTTACCTTGGGTCTTGCTGAGAACTCTATTGTAGATGTAAGTCCTTTGGAATATTTGACGAATTTAATTTCGCTAGATCTCAGTGCTAATTCAATAGTTGATATTCAGCCTTTGGTTGATAATGCAGGTATTGGAGATGGAGATACTTTAACTTTGAGAAGTAATTCGTTGAGTGATGAGTCTTTGGCTTTGATAGATACCCTTACTGGTCGTGGAGTAAACGTTGTTACTGGGGATGATGGAGGAGGAGGGGATGATGGTGAAGATTGGTCTGTGCCAACTGGTGATGATCATGAGTTTGTTGTTAATATAAATTGGGATGGATATACTGGTGCGCCTATATATATAGCATTCTATTATGGAGCTTCTGTTTTTGATATGAATGGTGGTGCTATTGATGGCTATTTAATGGTACAATCTCCAGGAACTTATCATGCATATGTTCCTCATGTTGAGGGACAAAATAATGTTGTCATTCAGGCTTTGTCTTGGGCTGATGGAGATGTTCAGTTTGGTGACAATCCTGATATATTTTGGCTCTATGAAGATTCTCTTTCTCTTTTTGGGAATGGTCCTACTGTTGTAGATATGAATATGGATGAACAATTTTATGTTGGTGGTATTTATTCTGCTATGTTAGCCAGTGGCGTTTCTAATTCAACAGTTGCGGTTAACCTTTTTATTAATTCTGAAGGAGAGGATGATGGTGGTGGAGCTTTTTTAATGGATCCGAGTAGTTGGAGCGTGAATGGTGTTTCTCCTGTATCTATTGTTGGCAATAGTAACTCTTTTGGCTTCAACGCTGTGTTTGAAAATCCTGTGGATGCCGAGTCTTCATTATTGCTTGATATGTCTTCTTTTTTTGGACCAGGAATTATGGCTCGTTCGGTTATTCAGCCTGCCGGTACTGTATCTTTCAATGTATCGCAGGATGGTGATAATTATGTTTCTAGTCTTAATGGAAATCTCAATATTTCCCCTTCAGGAGACTCTAGTGTTGCTAGTGTGTTTGTTTTTGATGGTACGATTTTGACTGCTAATTCATCTTGGAATGGGTCTATTTCTGTTTCGGCTAATGAAGTTGCTACTCCATCTGAATATGGACTCACGGAAGCCAGAGTTGTTAGTTTTACAAAAGGAAACTATGACGGTTCTTTGCATTTAAGTTTTCCAGCTGTTATTTATTCTCCTTATGAAGGATTTAGTGATTTGACCAATCCTACTGTTTTGATTGATGGTGTTGATGTTCCACATTGTTCTGATATTCAATGGACTGGTAATACTATTGAAATTAGTTCTGATAGCAATAACTTACATTTAGAAGCTGATGAATCTTGTTATATTTGGGCAGATGATGTTGATGATGAAGAAGAAGATTTTGTTTTAATTGCTACAAGACATTTTTCTGATTTTGTAATTGGCGGTGGAGTTTTTGAAGATGAAGTGAATGATGGAGGAGTTGTGCTTGTTTTGCCACCACCTCCTGTGCCACCTGCTGAGCCAAAAGTAATTATACCTACTTCTGAGCCAAAAATCGAAGAACAGAATGTTGAACAACCAAAAGTAGAACCTTTAAAGATTGAAGAGCCTAAAATTGAGACTACAAAACATGAAACTCCAAAGGTTGAAACTCCAGAAATTACAGAACATCCTTCAGAAAAAATTCCTCCAATGACAGAACAACAAATTGAAAAAATACTTACTGAAGAAGGATTTCAGAATGAAGTACAAATCAAAGAAATAGCTGTTTCACTTGAGAATCAAGAGCCAAATGTTGTGGAAAATGTATTGCGTGCATCTGTTGATACTCAAAGAATGTATTCAGATTCTACGTATGAATCTAATGTTTTGAATTTTATTTCAGTTGGAAGCGATAAGGAAAAAGTTGCAGACAAAGATATGGATGGTATTTCTGATTATATTGAAATTGCTTATGGAGTCGAAAATGAAACTCCAGAAAATGCCGCAGATAAAATATTGTTTAAGGTTGATCCAAAAACTGTAAATGCTCCTCAAATTGTGAATATGGACGGGAAGACATTTGATAAGAGTCCACTGATTCTTGCTGTATATAAGCCAAATGTGGATGTTAATGTTTTTGTTAAAAATTTAGGTGATAAAAAAAATACAAATAATGATGGATATTTTCAAATAGGAACAATAGCAATGGATAATAATGGAAGAGGACAGTTACAAGTCTCTCTTGATAATGGATTCGCTGCCGGTAAATATATGGCTAAGCTTGTTGGAATAGATAAGGTTTCCGGAAAAGAAGTTTCTTTTGAAATTGCTGACGTAAACATGAATATCTCTGGATTAACAGTTGAAGAAATAAAAGTAAAAGAACCTCCAGTTCTTGATTCTGAGGTTTCTTATGTCATTGAAACTCTTGAACAAGTTCTTGGAAAAGATACTTTTGATTCAAAGGTCTTTATGGCTGCTAAACAGAAAACTACAAAATATATAGTAAAAGGGAAAATTAAGTCTAATGATCTAGAAAGAAAAATGATATATCTTACATATAAAAGCACTATTTTTTCATCCGTGGCTCTTTCTGATGCAAATGAATCCGGAGAATATTTTGAAATAGAAGTGCCTAACTATGTTGCAAAGAATGAAATGCATAATTTGACTGCTTATGCCTATGCGCCAAAGAAAAACATTTCAAGTAGTGCCAAATCTTTTCAGTTTCAGATGAAGTAGTTTTGGTCTAGTTATTGTATAGAATTTCTTGTCTTTATTGAGTGATTCCTGTATAAAGATCTCTGCTTTAAAGGGTTTTTTCTATGGCTGACATTTTAGAGGACATTAAATCCAGAGTTGATATTGTTACGGTGGTTTCGCCCTATGTTCAATTGAAGAAAATTGGACGGAATTTTAAAGGACTTTGCCCTTTCCATAGCGAAAAAACTCCTAGTTTTATGGTGAGTCCGGAAAAACAAATTTGCCACTGTTTCGGATGTAATAAAGGTGGTGATATTTTTGCTTTTACTCAGGAAATTGAAGGTGTAACTTTTCCTGAAGCTGTTGAATTTTTGGCCGACAAAGCCGGAATAAAGGTAGAAAACATCAAAAAACTTAAGAAAAATGAGGGTAAAAATGAAAAAGATGAGTATTTTCAGGCTCATGAGCTTGCTTGTGGGTTTTTTGAGGACTGTTTACACAAAAGTAATGATGGGAAGAAAGTTTTGGATTACCTTCATAGAAGGGGAGTTACGGATGAAACTATTAAAGAGTTTAGAATTGGCTTTGCTCCAGATGAATATGAAGCTTTGCATCCTTACCTTCTTAAAAAGGGGATTAGTAAGAAAGTAATGATGAATTCTGGGTTTGTTGCTTCAAAAACCGTGACTGATGATAAAATTTACGACAAGTTCAGGTCTAGGCTTATGTTTCCAATTTATGACATGTTGGGGAGGATGTGTGGATTTGGAGGAAGGGCACTTAAAGAAGATCAAATGCCTAAATATTTAAATTCTCCTGAGAATATTGTTTACAATAAAAGTAAAATTTTATATGGGTATTCACATGCAAAACAGGCTATAAAAAATGAAGATAGAGTGATTTTGGTGGAGGGATATTTCGATATGATTATTCCTTATCAATCTGGGGTGAAAAATATTGTAGCCACTAGTGGAACGGCGTTGACATCTGATCATGTGAGACTTATAAAAAGGGTTACAAGTAGAGTAATCACTTGTTTCGATACCGATAAAGCTGGATTTGAGGCTACTAAAAGAGCTTATTCATTGTTACAAAAACAGGAAATGGATGTAAAAGTTTTAGAGGTAATAGGAGAAAAAGATCCTGCTGATTATGTGTTAAAAAATGGTGATAAATTTAAAGAGTTAGTCGACAAATCTAAAGATTTTTTTACTTTCTATATTGATAAATTGATTATTCAAAATGACATAGCCACTTCTACTGGTAGAAAAGGTATTTTGATAGAAACTTTGCCTTTGTTAAAAGAAATGTCTGCTACCGCCAGAGATTATTGCGTAAGAGAATTTGCTGAGAAACTTGGTGTAAATGAAAAATCTCTGTATGACGATATAAATAAATTCGAACTTCCTTTTAATCATCCTGCAAAAGAAGAATCTCCAATTGAATCAAAAAAGATTTCTTTAGAAGAGATGGTGCTTGGAGTCTTTTTACAATATCCACTTTTATTCCCCGAAATATCTGACAAACTAGAGGAAAAGTATTTTTCTTTAGACTACGTGAAAGATGTTTACAATGAGCTAGCTCGTCAGTATAATTCGACACGAGAAAATTTTAAGAACTGGGATCTAGAAGAAGGATTTTTAGCTCAGTATAGAGAAAAACTGAATATCATCATTTTGTATGTTGAAGATAGCTATGGAGTGTTTTCGGAAGATGCGCTTAAAGATGAGCTAAAAAAACTTATTGACAAAATGAAGAATGATTTTAAGACTAAACGGCTAAAAGAAGTTCACCTAAAGATAATAGAGGCTGAAAAGAATAACGATATGAAGGCAATGTTGGAGTTTCTGGGTGAACAGCAGCAGTTACTAATGAATTAATTTTTTTATTTACAATATGGCAAGAACAGCAAAATTTACCGATCAGCCTACCGATGAACAGTTAGACAAGTTTCCTAAGGAAGTTAAGGACTTGGTCAAAAAAGGTAGAGAACAAGGTTTTGTAACTCAGGAGGAGTTACTAAAAGCTATGCCTAACATTGAAGACGATCTACTTCTTCTTGATGAGATCTATAGTTTATTTATGGATCTTGGAGTTGAAGTGATTGATACTAAAGAGTCTTTACTTACCGATCTTGAAGAAGATTGGAAGAAGATTGAGGAAACTGGTGCAGTTGATGAAGTTGAAGTTGAAGAAGATGACGAAGAGGTTGGTGCTTGGGATTCCAAGACAAAAAAAGACAGAAAAGTTCAAGAAGACGCTGAGTTCCGCGAAATAGCTAATGACTCTATCAGACTTTATCTATGTGAAATTGGTAGAGTAAAACTTCTTACTGCAAAGGAAGAGGTTGATTTGGCTAAAAGAATTGCGAAGGGTGATCAATCTGCTAAATCAAAACTTGCTGAGGCAAATCTACGTTTAGTTGTAAGTATTGCTAAGAAATATATTGGTAGAGGACTTTCTTTCTTGGATCTTATTCAGGAAGGAAATATTGGTTTATTCAGAGCTGTTGAAAAGTTTGATCCAAACAGAGGTTTCAAATTTTCAACTTATGCAACTTGGTGGATTCGTCAGGCTATAACTCGTGCTATTGCTGATCAGGCTAGAACGATTCGTATTCCTGTTCATATGGTTGAAACTATAAATAAACTTACTCATGCACAGCGTCGTCTAGTTCAAGAACTTGGACGTGAACCACTTGTAGAAGAGTTGGCTGCTGAAATGGATATGGATATAAAGAAGGTTCGTCACATATTAAAGATTTCTCAGGATATAGTTTCTCTTGAAGCTCCGGTTGGTACAGAAGAAGATAGTAAGCTTGGAGACTTTATCGAAGACGATGAGGCTCTTTCTCCAGCAGAATCTACAAATAGACAGTTACTCAAAGAAAATATTCACGAAATGCTTCAATATCTTTCTCCAAGAGAGAGAAAAATTATTGAAATGCGATTTGGACTTAAAGATGGAGTTGGTCACACACTTGAAGAGGTTGGAAAAGAATTTCATGTTACTCGTGAAAGAATCAGACAAATTGAGGCTAAAGTATTACAAAAGTTAAAAGAACATCCTACCAGCGTGAAAATTAGACCCGCTGCTTAAAATATTTCTTAAATTACAAAAAATATGGTTAAGAAAGATAAAAAATCTAAGGTGGTTACTGATGAAATTGAAGAAAATGATATCCTACGTGATGATATTGTTGAAGGCGAAGAATATCTTACAGAGGACGGAAAAAAGGTGATTTTGGTTACCAAAGAAGGTTTAGACAAATTGGTTACTGAATTGGAGTATTTGAAAAATACTAGAAGAAAGGAAGTTGCTGAGAGAATCAAAGAAGCTATTTCTTATGGAGATCTTTCAGAAAATTCTGAGTACGAAGAGGCTAAGAATGAGCAGGCTTTCGTAGAAGGAAGAATCATGGAATTAGAAGAGAAAGTGAAGAATGTGAAGATTATTGCTGAGAAAAATCACATTACAAAAACTGTTCAGATTGGAAGTAAGGTTCATTTGAGAAATCTTACAAAGAAGAAGGATGATTTGGATGTGTATACAATTGTTGGTAGTGAAGAAGCTGATCCTTTTTCTGGTAAAATTTCAAATGAGTCTCCTATCGGAAGTGCTCTACTAGAAAAGAAAAAAGGGGATACAGTTCGTGTAAATGTTCCAGCTGGAGTAGTTGAATACGAGATCACAAAACTTGATTAATAGATCAGGTTTTTTACAAAGTTAAATAAAAGGCTTAGCCATCTGGCTAAGCCTTTTTTGTTTATCTTATTTTGTTCTACTATTTCTTGTTTGGTAGGTATTTATTATCTTTTTTTGGAGATAGGTTTGTATGTACATTAGTTTTCTCACGTGGATATTCCTTGATAGCTACTTTTACGTGTCTGTAAACAAAATATAGGAATACTGCACTTAATAAATACATCCAAAATCTCATTGATAGGTATGCAATATTTTGGTATCTGATCAGCATTAAAATTATGAATAGAATTGCAAATATTGTCATTCTTTTGCTGACTGTTCTAAATAATCTCTTGAATGCAAAATCTGTCTTTTTCTTTTTGTTGTAAATGAATGAAAATACAATGCTTCCTATGATTAATAATCCGCAAAGTATTGAAAGGGGAATATAGTACGAGAATTCTCCTGGAGCTCTATTAAAGAAATACAAGAATACGCTTTTAGCAGTTTCCATAGTTTTAAGAATTAGGATTAATATTTTTTGTATGTCTATTATAGCGAAGGAAAAGGAATATTCCAGATAATATTGCAATAATTAGACTTGCAATTTGAGAGATTCTGACATCAAAGATTGTGATTGCGTCATCTCCCCTGAAGAATTCTTCTATGAACTGTAATAATCCATATGTTGAGATGCCTATAAGTCCTACTACGCCTGTCATATTTAGGTTTTTAATCTTTTTTATGCGTGGGAGGAGGAATAGTACAATTGCCAGGATTGCAGAGTAAATGAATGAGTAAATTTGAGTTGGATGGATAGGTACGGCGTATTTCACAAATGGACTTTCGAAGTTTACTCCCCATGGAAGGCTGGTTTCGTTTCCATAATTAATTCCATCGAAGAAAGCTCCGATAGATCCTATGCTAATTCCTACTATTATTACCGGTACTAATAAATCTAGCCATCTGAAGAAATCTTGTCCGTCTTTTTTACATAAAAAATAGAAATATACTAAGAATGTGGCTATTGCTCCCCAAAAATTTAGGTTTTTATCCCAAATGTAAAATAGATTTAATATTTTGTCTGTGCTGAAATCTGTAAAATAAAAATCTAGATTTTCTAGAATCCCTGAAAATCTAGCTCCTAGAATTGTTATTAGAATTAGAATCCAGAAATTTGAGCTCAAAAATTGCATTTTTAGGTTGTGCTGATTTACCAGATTTATTAGTAGGTATAGGCAAACTATCAATGCGATTATAAAAAATACCCAGAATGTATTTAATGTGAAGAAACCTGCTTGAAAAATTATAGGATGCATATTTAGAAGTTAAGTAAGACTACGATTGTTCCTGAAATAAAGAAAACAGTTAAAGCTAGGCTTCCAATAAAGCTATTTTTTAGAAAATTCACTTTTAAGGAAGTCGATGCGTGTAATAAAAATATTACTCCAAGTATGTATTTGAAAGTCTGACTTTCGTATATGAAAAAGTTTTTTGGGATGTCTGAAAGGGATAACAGTCCAAAGTCTTTTGTAGTTATATATAGCGAAATAAAATAGTATCCTAGGTAAAAAACAAGTAACCATCCTGTTAATGAATTTAGCTCTTCTGTGAATCTACCCGTGAATGTTCCGTCGAAATCTATCAGGTCTTTTATGTCTATTCCTTGAAGTCTTGCTGTTTCCCTTAGATGCTGCTCTTTGTAAAATTTCTTAATCTTTTTTATGTTTTCTTTTGCTCTTTTTCTGGCTTCCCATACAGCTTTTATTGATTGTTTTATTTTTTCTTTATATTCCGGAGTCGGTTCTTTTAGCCAGATGATTGAAAAATCCCATAGTTGTTTGTTGTATGAAGTAATTTCCGCTTCAAGTTGGCGTATTTCTGTCGGAACTTTAAATATATTCTTAATTTTATCTAGGAACTTATTTATTGTTGTGTAATTTGGATGAGCGTATTTGAAGCTGTCAATTCTGTCTTCTATATCTTCTGAAAGGGACTTGGATGAATTTTTTGATTTAATTTCGTTTAATAGATTTTGTGTTTTTAATTGTAAGAAAAGTCTTTTGTCCTGAAGACCTTTTTCTTTAAGTGATTTTTCCTGTAACTGTAAGAAATTTAATAAATCTTCGGCAGTTCCGAGGATGTAATTTGTATTTTGGCTGTTTTTTATGCGTAATAATTTATCGAGTTTTTTGTTTATTTCTGCTTTTTGATCCGGATCAATGTCTTTTTCTAATTCTACTAAAATGTCATTTACGGATTTTAGTATTTTTTCAATTTTGAGTTTTGATATTTCTGCGAATTTTTGCTCTTCTAAAGATTTTACTTTGTTCTCTCCTTCTTTTTCGTTCTCTTCTATTATGATTTGTTGAAGTTTTTGAGTTCCTTCTGTTCTCGCTTCGGCTATTTCTGTAGGGGATGCTCCTTCATTCCAAATGGCGGTTACTGTGAGGTCATATTTTTTCCTAAGAGTGTTGAATGCTTCTTCTTTTTCGTTTTCTGGAATCGTTCCAGTTATTAGTTTTCCCCGCTTGTCTACTGCTTCAAATACGAATTTGTTTGTTTTTGATTCATCTTTTTTTGACAAATCTTCTATTTTTTCTTCTAGGTCAAGAACTGAAAATCCTAGACTGTTTAGTTCAGATCTTGCGCTTATTATATCTGGAGATTCAACAGTTCCACTAAGCTTTTTGCCGTCTTTGTTGGCTACTGTATATTTAAAAAATGACATATTTTTTGGGAATGAGAAAAAACTCCCCCTAATTTTAGTGTATAAGAAGAAATTTTACAATTACTTTGATTCTTTGCGTGTGATTGCTGCAGCAATTAATCCTTTGAATAGGGGATGAGGTCTGTTTGGTCTTGATTTGAATTCAGGGTGAAACTGGCTGCCTATCATGAAAGGATGATTTTTTAATTCAGCTATTTCTACTAAATTTTGTTTTGGATAAACTCCTGAGAAGACCATTCCAGCAGATTCTAAAGTTTTTTTGTACTTGTTGTTGAACTCATATCTATGACGATGGCGCTCTGAAATTAATACTTCTCCATATAGTTTGTATGTTTTTGTTCCTTTCTTAATTTTGCAAGGATATGCTCCTAGGCGAAGCGTTCCTCCTTTTGCTCTGTGTGCAGATTGTCCTGGAAGGAAGTGAATTACATATTTGTCTTTTTCGAGTTTGCAATCTTCGTCGAATTCTTCAGAAGTTATTTTGTTGTCTTTTGTGGCAAATCTTGCGAATTCTATAGTCATTATTTGCATTCCCAAGCAAAGTCCTAGATATGGAACATTGTTTTCTCTAGCATATTTAGCAGCTAGTATTTTACCTTCAGTTCCTCTTTTTCCAAATCCTCCTGGAACGACTATTCCATCAACAGCTTTTAGTGTGTCCCATGTTTCTTTATCATTCTCTTCCAGTTTTTCTGAAGAAACCCAAACTACTTGGAAGTCATGATTTTGGTGGTAACAAGCAATTTTCAATGATTCTATTACGCTTAAGTATGCATCATCTAGTCCAGTATATTTACCAACTAATGCTATATTTAATGTATCTTTTTTCGCATGAATTTTTTCAACTAAAGTTTCCCATTCTTTTAAATTTGGTTTTAGGTTCCCAAGTTTTAATTTTTTAGAAATGATATTTACGATGTTGTATTTCTGAAAATTAAGAGGCACTTCGTAAATAGAACTTACTGTTTGTGCTGGAATTACACATTCTTCTTCTACATCACAGAATAGTGCAATCTTCTTAGTGTGTTCTTTTTTAATTGGTTTATCCGCTCTAGCTAAAATAATATCTGGTTGAATTCCGATAGAGCGTAGTTCTCTTACTGAAGCTTGAGTTGGTTTTGTTTTTAATTCTTTTGAACCTCCAAGATATGGAAGAAGAGTTAAGTGAACGAATAGTGTATTTTCTGCTCCTAGTTTTGTTCTTAGTTGTCTGATTGCTTCTAGGAAAGGTAGACCTTCAATGTCTCCAACTGTTCCTCCAATTTCTACTAAAATTACATCACATTTGCTTTTTACAGCTGCTTCTGTGATGCGATTTTGAATTGCGTCTGTTATGTGTGGAATGATTTGAATAGTTCTTCCTAAAAAAATACCTTTTCTCTCTTTTTCAATTACCTCATCGTAAATTTTGCCTGTAGAAGCAGAAGAAAGTTTGCTTAGGTTTGTATCAATGAATCTTTCGTAATGACCTAAGTCTAGATCTGTCTCTCCACCGTCGTCTGTTACAAATACTTCTCCATGTTGAAATGGACTCATTGTTCCAGGATCTATATTTATGTAAGGGTCTAATTTTTGTGTGAAGATTTTTAATCCGGAGGCTTTAAGTAGAGCTCCTATTGAGGAACTTGCTATGCCTTTTCCTAAGGAACTACATACACCACCAGTAACAAAGATGTATTTACACAAGTTTTAACTAATTATACAAAATGAAATCTGCCCTTCAATGGTTCAATTTAATTGAATAATGAAAAAAGTTCAAGGTTTATTCTTGTATAAGTATTTAAGTTTACATTGCTAGAATCGACTTATCGGTACATAATTATACAGCAATTATTTCAGGTAGGCTCAGGCGTTGACATTTTGACTCATTCGTTATAGAGTATTTACCCGAGTTTTTAACGACTATGTTATGGCTTTAAATAGAGCCCCAAGTGGAGATAATGATGGATTAGCTTTTGCCCCTAAAGGAGAGAGGTCTCTTTTGTTGGATATTTTGTTGGATAGAATTGAGCGTAGACGTATTGGTGGAGGAGGGAATGCTAGAGCTGTTTTAGAGACTGGTGAGGTTAGAGATGAAGAAAGAGCTGCTATTGCTCAAATGAGCTTGCCTGGGGTTGATATTGATGTAAGTGGTAGAGTTGTAGAGTTGGATGCATCTGATGATGATAAAACAGGTGATGAAGCAAAAGTAACAGAAGATTTTACTTTTCCTGGAGGGATTAGTTTTGACACTGTGAGCTCTTCCGAATTATTTATGGTGTTTTTGGCGTTGAATTATGAAATTATTGGCATGCAATCTGATGATGAAAGATTGTTTATGGAAGAAGTTACTAAAAGACTTATAAGGTTTTTTGCTAAAGAAATGGGAGTTGATGATGAAGATATTGGTGATCTTGCTTTTAGGCAGGATACTTTTGCTAGAGGGATACAAGTTGATTTTAAATTGGATACTAAAAAGATTGGGATTGGGGATGCGTTTATGAAGCTCGGAGGATTGATTAAAAAAATGGGAAGTGGCAGCTGGAAACCAATTGGAAATGATATTATCGAAGTCGAAGGAATCACTTTAAGTGAATCTGCTATTTCTACAATAAGTGGCTAATTTTATATATAGCCGATATTTTTCTTTGCCTTTTCTAAAGTCTTTGATGCTATTTTTTTTGCGCGAATTGCTCCGTCTTTCAATATTTCGTAGACGTAATCTTTCTTTGGTGAGATTTTTTTGTAGTTTTCTCGGGCTTCTTTAAAGTGTTCTAAAATTTTGTTCAGTAGTAGTTTTTTGCTATCACCATAGCCGAATCCGCCTTTTTTGTATTTTTGTTCTAAGTCTTTTATTTCTGATTTTGTTGCTATCAATTTATAAATATTGAATACGTTGCACTTGTTTGGATCCTTTGGTTGTTCGAGTGGAGTGGAGTCTGTGACGATACTCATTACTTGTTTTTTCAAAGTTGCATCATCAGCAAAGATGTCGATAGTGTTTCCATATGACTTACTCATTTTTTGGCCGTCTGTTCCTGGCACAACTGCTACTTCTTCTTTAATAAAAGGTTCTGGAATTTTGAAGGTATCTCCAAAAGTGTTGTTGAAAGTTTGGGCAATATCGCGAGACATTTCTATATGTTGTTTTTGGTCTTGGCCAACTGGTACAAGGTCTGGTTGATATAGGAGGATGTCTGCAGCTTGAAGAACCGGATAATTGAATAAGCCTACTGATACTTCTTTTTTGCCTTTGTCTACTGCGTCTTTCCAAGCATGCGCTCGTTCTAGGTATGGCATTTTTGTAATACAATCAAAAATCCAACAAAGTTCTGCATGTTCTGAAACATCAGATTGTTTAAAGAATACTGTTTTCTTTGGGTCGAGTCCTAAAGCCAAATATGAAACGGCTAAATCGTAAGTTTGAGAGCGCATTTTTTCTGCGTCTTTTACTGTTGTCAAAGCATGTAGATCGGCGATGAAAAGAAAACATTCAAAGTTTTTTTGCATCTCGATATGTTGTCTCATTGCTCCTAGATAATTTCCTATATGTGGGCGACCACTTGGTTGTACGCCTGAAAGTATTCTTTTCATTTTAAGTTGTGTTTAACGGGTCTATATCTATTTTGATATTTATGTCCATTATATATTTTTTTTCTAATTTTTCTAATGTTTTGTGGATTGAGTTTGTATTTGTTTTGTCTTTTACGAGGATGATGTACTGAAATTTGCCTCTTAGTTTAGAGATATATGCTGGGTAAGAGAGGACTTCCATATCATTTTCTAAGTGTAATTCTGTTATGATTTTCATCAGTAGATTTTCGATATGGCGGGTTGTTGATTGGCAGTTTGTT
>Ga0172368_10001373_pt1 | contig 33603 bp, 30 predicted proteins | sample Lak11m_FD_114540 | JGI IMG/M metagenome (GOLD analysis project Ga0172368, IMG submission 114540) | Freshwater microbial communities from Kabuno Bay, South-Kivu, Congo - kab_022012_11m | ecosystem: Environmental > Aquatic > Freshwater > Lake | place: Democratic Republic of the Congo: South-Kivu... | reverse complement strand
TCCTCTTTCTGCTTTTGCTCTTTTTGCTTCTCCTTGTCCTCAATTTCCTTAAGCCGCATTGCCGCCGCCTTATAAGAAACCATATCCGCCCGGTACTTCTCCTCCAGTTCCCTGCTTACCTCCTGTTTTGTGGCGATAAGGTCCCTGGTAAACATCTCGTCTTTTTCCAAAGCGACCTCTTTGATCTCGCGTTTTAAATTCACGTTGCCCAAAAGAAGGAAACTGCCTGCCCCTGAAAATAGCAGTATGCAGGCAACTAAAATATAAACCGCCCGGCTGCTTTTCCTTTTCTCCAGGAACAACTCCGCGTTTAATTCCGGCTGCTCCTGCCCTGCTTCCGCGGCGGACTTCGCGATTTCTTTTATTTTCTCCACAAACTTTTCGCTTCCTACGATGGAAGCCCTGTACATTTTATTTTCAAAAGCCTCAAGCTCTTCCCGGTTTGCCTTTTCCACAAACTCCTGATACGCCGCGGGCCTGTTTTCCGGCGGCGGAGAAAACAGGTTTAAAACCTCTTCATAATCGATATTGGAGCAAATATTTTTATCCTGCTCCGCTTTCACATAAGACAAATAACTGCTCCAGCGGTAATCCTTTAATTGCAGCATCGGATTGTCTTTTAAAGCAACGCGGTGGATGAAACGGGTCATTTCAAGCAAGTGGCCCTGTTTTTCAATCAAGACCGCCTTGAACCTCTCTTCAAAAAGGTGACCTTTTTTTTCATATTTTTTATTGTAATATTTTGTATAATTGACATTCACGTCATGCATAATCTGGGAAACGGTAAACTGCTGCGAAGGCTCTATAAGCAGATGGCTCTCGCTGGATGTCAAAACCAAAGAATACAATTTAAAATTATACATATTTTTATATTCGAAGACAAAAAAAAGATAGCGGTTTTTATCGCTATCATCCCTGAAAAGATCAAGCTTATAATCTGCCTTTGTAGTTATATAATACAGAGCTCCTTCTAAATTTACTCTCGGCAACCGTGGCATTTTGCTTTTATCCTCTTTTAATTCTTTAAAGTACGTGGTACTTTTATTTTTCTTCAAAAAAAAACCCCGGTAAACTCATTTACCAGGGTAATCCTAAATCTTCGGCAGCTTGGCTATCCTTAACTTCAGGACCCTTAGCTTTGTGCCCCCATATTACTATGAGTTTACCTTTTCGGATCTCTTTGTTTCTTTTACAATAAAAGTATAACATATTATATAATTTTGTCAAATTCTTAGATAGTACGTGGTACTTTTACGGTTTATTCCGCTTCCGAAAGCTTTCTCTGGATCAAATTCAGGGGATACCCCTCCCTGGCTAATTCGGAAATCTTCTGCAAACGCTCCCTTACCACGCTCTCCTCATACATACGCTTATTGCCCACTTTTGCGCTAACCGGCAGCAGGCCTATGGCAGTATAATAATTTACCGTATAATACGGCGTATTGAATTTACTTACTATTTCCTGCGCGGATATGGTCTTCTTTTCCATCTTTTCAACCAGGGACGGTTCTCAACTCAAAGCAGAACTGTCCCTTTTTTGGGGACAGTTTTCCTTTGGTTTGAGAACCGTCCCTGCCGGTTAATTTTAGTAGTTACTAAAGGTACTATATATACTATATTCATAGTATTAACTATTATTCTCCTAAGTTAAACCTCTTCTCAAACTTTGAGGCCACCCCTTCATGGTCCGTAACCAATACAACATTAACCCCTTGTTCTTTATTAAGCTTTTTAAATATCTCAATTATTTTCAGGGAGTTTTCATTATCTAAATGGGCAGTAGGCTCATCAGCCAGGATAATTTCCGGAGAGTTTATCATCGCCCTTAAGATAGCCACTCTTTGCTGCTCTCCCAGGCTAAGCTCTCCGGGTAAATGCCCCAGCCTGTCTTTTATCCCGATCTCTTGCGCTAACTCCATAATCCTGCTTATTTTCTTATCTTTATCCGCATCCAGTATAACCGGCAGGGTTATATTATCAGCCGCCTTTAAATTACCAAGCAGGTTAAATGACTGGAATATATAGCCTATTCTTTTCTTCCTGAATTCAGCAAACTCATCCGGTTTTAGATTTGATAAATCAACCCCGCCAACAATCACCCTGCCGCTTGTAGGCAAATCCATCCCGCCTATTATGTTTAAAAGCGTGGATTTACCCGCGCCGGATTTACCGAATATTACCAGCATATCCCTATCTTGTATCTCAAGGTCAATATTCTCAATGGCTTTTAACTCTTTATGCGGGGCCTTGTATATTTTTGTGACCTTCTCTAATCTTATATACATATGATATTATATTCCTTATAATCTCCTTGTAGCATCTGCCGGAGTAAGCTTTAATAGCCTTATTGCCGCAATTAACGCAGATGCGCTCTGTACCAGCACTGCCAGCAAGACTGTTAATAATAATATGTTTAAAGGCAATACGGCCTGGGCCTGAAGCGTATTTTTCACAAGATGCTGGGAACACGGAGGATAAGGGTTTAAATAATAAGGAAGCGCGGATGGAAGATTGACCCTGTACACAAAACTCGCCAGGTAACCTAACAAGCAGCCGGACAAGCCGCCCAATACCCCCAGTATGGAATTCTCCGTGACAAAAAGCTTGATTATCTCTTTATCGCGCCATCCGGTTGCTTTCAATATCCCTACTTCGCTTGAACGCTCTAAGGTTGAGCCAAAGGCGGTCTTGGCAATAAAAAGAAAAGAGATCAGGATCGCAATAAAGAATATTGCCAGCATGAGCCCTTGCGCAAGGAAGGAAAATCCGGCGACGCTGGATAAATAATCCCTGGAGGTGGTAATGGTTACGGAATCATTGCCTAATGCCTTCTTGATCTTTTGCTTGACTATCTCCCCGTCAACCCCTCCTTTAAGCTTGATAAATATGATATCAACAATATCCCCTCTTCCTGCCATCTCCATGGCAACCTTAAGAGGGACAAAGACTTGAGCCCCTGCGATCTTAGCGTCGTAACCCGGGTCAATAATCCCTATTACCTTATTATTCAGCCTGGGGCCGATATCAAAATCATCCTCGAGTTTCAGGTTCCTTGACCTGGCAAAATCCTTATCCAGGATAACCGCGTAGTTATCCTCTTTCGTGAAATATCTGCCCTGTATATTTTTCAGGTCTTCTTGTTTAACCGGCCCTAACTCCCCGGGTTCGGGATTGACCCCGGCTACTACTATCGGGCTGAAGTTTGACGAAATGTTGCTTTTCAAGCCGCCTTGCTCATCAGTCGCGCAAAAGCTTCCCGCCGGCCCGGTTTCGCACGGCGCCGCAGCCGCCGGATCATCCCCTCCCTTGCTCAAAGGCTCCTCTTTATGGCTGAAGCCGGAAGGGTCTTGTGCTTTCTGCGCCTGCGATAAGCTGGAAAGCGGAAATGCCCAGGTTATCAAGGCGGCGTCAACCGCGACAACCTCATCCAGCGCCCTGATCTTATCTATGAATTTGAACGGGATAGGATTAAGGTCCGTGGGGAGCTTTACGATTGACCAGACGCATGGCTCACCCTGCAGCTGGACGATCATATCTGAACCTGCTTCTTGAAGGGGTTTTCTGAAAGCCTCCTGCGCGCTCCTAAGGACCAATATAACCGAGATGAATAAAGCTATGCTTATGGATATCCCCGCTAAAGAGGTAATGGACCTCCTGCGCCTGGTAAGAATATCTTTTACGGCAAACCTGAACAAAGCGCGCAAAGCGAACACTTTTTTTACCTCCTGTATTTTTTCAACTCCGCCTCTAACTCCCCTGCCTTCTTTACCTCTTTATGCAGCCTGGCGGCCAGACTGGTATACTGGACCTTATCCGCCTCAAGCTGTTTGTCTTTTTCTTCGATGATAAGGGCCTGTTGGTTGACCTTTACGGTCAGATCTTTAATATGCTTTGCCCTCAAAACCAGGCTGGCGATATTAAGCAGGCTTAAAACCACAAAGATAGCAAATATTGCTTTTAACTTCCTGCCGGCTGCTCCTTTTTCTTCAGGGCTCATCAATTCCCTCCTTTTTTATGGTTCTTGCCTTACCTTCTTCTGCTCCAGTCTCTTTTGTACCGCCTGGTAAGAGATCATGTCCGCGCGGTACTTCTCCTCCAGGTCCCTTCTTAGGCTTTCTTTCAGCTTCTTGTGCTGCTTTAAATCCACGCCCTCTTTATATACTTTTGCCTTTACCGCCCGCTTAAGCGAATCCTTAAGCCGCAGGTTTGATATCCAGAGATAAACGGCAGCGCAGCAAAACAGGGACAAGAGCAAACTGACTGCCAAAACAACTTTTCTTTGCACGCGCCTACCTCGTCTTCCGCTGCCACTCCAGATCATCCCTTGCTTCATCCATCCATGCTGCCACCATACTGGCATCGGGGGCATTAGGAGCCAGCTCAAGATACCTGCGGTAATGAATAATTGCTTTTTCGTTATCCTGCAGGTGGTCATCATAAACAATGGCTAAATTATAATGGATATCCGCGTCATCGGGCGCCAGCTCCAGCGTCTTCTCGTATTCTTCGGCTGCCTCTTTATACCTTCCGGCGTTTTCATATATTATCCCTAAATTATAATGGCGCTTATGGGCTTTCTCCTTGTAAGTGCCGAAAAGCTCGCTAAAATCACCCGATAAAATATGCTCCTGCTTATACTTCCGGGCCAGCTTCTGCTCTGCTTCATTCAGTTTCTTGGTAAGGGCTATTTTTTCATCAACCGCGCCTGCCAGGGCGGCGCTGCCTGCGTACTGCCCGTCATCCCCTTTTTGGCTGGCTAAAGCGGCATACCCTTTGGCGTAGAAATCCGCCCTGTCAGGATCCCTGATATTATAAAGGTAAATACTTGCCAGGCGCAGATAGATATTGGCATCCTGCGGATCGATCTTCAGGATGTCTTCATATTCCCTTACGGCCTGCTGGTAATCCTGGTTGTTTTCATAAGAAAGCCCAAGCTTGTAATGATCAAGCTTCTCCTTCTCTTTCATTAATCTCGCGGTTACCTCGGAAGCTGTAACCGCGTTCTTCTCCAGCGTGTCTTTTTTCTCGCCTAAGTCTTTAAGTTTCCGGGTTAAATCCGCTATCTGGCTGGTAAATTCTTCTTTCTGGGCAAGATACTGCTTGCTCTTACGCGTCAGCTCCTTCTTGTTTTTCTGCGATGAAAGCCGCAGCTTTTCCTGCATTGCCTGGGTAGTCTGGGTTAATGTGTCTTCGAGTTTTTTCTTTTCTCCCGCGAAGGCCACGAGCTTCTTGCTCAGGTCAGCTTCCTTTTCTTTAGCGTTGCCTATATCTTCTTCCAGGTTAGTTATCCTTGTCTCCAGGCTTAATTTTACCCCGGCTAAAGAGCTTTTCTCCGCGTTCAATGATTCAATTTGTTTTTCCAGCTGGGCTAACTTTGCTTCTTTGTTTTTAAGGTCATTATTTAATACGTTAATCTGCGCCCGTTTTTTAGATGTAGCCGATATTGATAAACCTAAAGCTATAATCAGCGCTGTTAATAAAACGCCTATAGAGACAATCAATATGGTCTTTTTATTCTTCATCTCTTTGGAGGTTTTCTTGTCTTCATCTCGTCTTTCATCCGGATCATTTCATCGGTACCGGTTATAACATGAGGAGTCAAAAAGATAGCCAGCTCTTTTTTCGCGGTTGAGTCCGCGGTATTGCTGAATAACTTTCCTATCACGGGCAGGCTGCCTAATAAAGGCATCTTGGATACGTCTTTGTTTGTTGTCCTCTTTATAAGCCCGGCCAGGATTATAGTATTGCCGTCCTTGACTAAAACATCGGTTTCGACATTTGAGGTGTCAACTATGGGGATCTTATTGCCTTCCGTAGTTTCCAGAAATTCCGATATTGAGCTGACCTCGGGCTTTATATGCATCTTGACGAAACCGTCTCTATTGATAGTCGGCGTAACATACAAGGTTACCCCTACATCTATGAACTGGACGCTTTCGGAAGTAGTTGTAGTTACATCGCCGGTAGTAATAGTCGTGGTTACGTACGCCTCGCGCGTACCGACCATGAATTTTGCCTCTTCGTTATTGCAGACAACGATATGCGGGGAAGACACTACCTTTAACTTGCCAAAACTCTTTATAAGCGTTAAAGCAAAATCATATTTATTATCGGCCAATGTGCCGACGCTTAGCTTCATGGTCGAAGATGTAGAAGTTGGGGCGCTAAACGGGAATGTACCGGTAAGGGTCATCGAGTCCATAGCCAAACCGTACACCTTTTGCCAGTCCACGCCCATAGCATAATCGTCATTTAAGGTTATCTCGACAATCCTTGCCTCGATAAGCACCTCTTTGGTCTTTGAGTCAAATTCCGCAACCAGCGCCCTGATCCTCTCCATATTATGAGGCAAATCCGTAACCACAAGTTTATTAGTCCTTTCATCAACTTCGATAGTGCCCACATCCTTGGTTAAGGCCTTGGTTATCTCCCCCTTAACCTCGCCTATCTTGGCATACTGCAGCTCAAAAGTCTCTCTAACCGTAGGAAGTATCCGGCCAAGAGTCGGCAAATCGGCTTTCATAGCGGACTCTTCCATCTCCTTGATCTTCTCCGGCGTATCTATCAAAATAATCATTCCCGTTACATCATCTATAATCACCTTGCCGATTGAACTTTTTAAATTGCCCAATATGGTACCCACCCTCTTCGGGTCGGCGTATTTAAGCGTTATGGTCTTGGATTGCAGCTTGCTTGTATATTTCTCGCCATAGAGCGCTTCATATTCAGGCTCTGTCATTATTGTAATTATGCCCGCCTTCTTTTCGCAGGCAAGGCTGTTGGTGAGCATAATTATATCCAGGACATCGGAAATAGTTACGTCTTTTAAGAATACTGTAACTTTGCCGCTTACATTTTTTGTGGCGACAATATTTAAATCGCCTTGCTTGGATAAAAACTTAAGCGTATCCATAATATCCATATTGCGTAAATCAAGGGATATCTTCCTGGATAAACCGGAGAATGGGTCGCCGGCATCTTCAACAGCCTCCTCCTTGGCAGCACCCTGCTTTGCCGGGCTTTCCGCGGCAGGCTTCTTTTCCGCGGCAACATTCTGGGCCTGCGTCAACCCGGGGCCCAGGCTCATGAAAAACAAGATTAAGATTCCAAGATGTATTTTTTTCATATTTACATTAAATCCATTTTCTGGCCTTCAGATTCCAGTATGACCTTGTCTTTTAAAATAGTGTCAATTTTAAACTTATTGATCGAATCCCCGGACTTAAGAAAATATGTCTTATTGGCTTTTGTGTCTTCAATGATTACCTCGGGCTCAATACCCCAGGATATACCCACCAATTTAAGGTCTTTAACCAATTCCGACAACATCTTCTTGGTCTCTTCCTGGGGATTTTCCGCGCTCATTAATTTAACCGGCGAGAAAATATCCCTGCGCTGGACCATTTCCAGGTAATACAAAAACGGCCGGACATCCGGCGTAACATTCTGCTGAAAATTCCTGCCTTTTGCCGCTGAAGCTTTCTTGATGAATTGCTTTATATCTAAACGCCTGAGGGTAAAATCCGCGCTCAGGTAAACGAACAGAATAGCCGCTGCCACAGCTAAGACCTTATTCCAGGCCTTCAGGTTAGGCTCATCTATGCCGCCCTTTAACTGTACCAGCCAATCCTTGGCAGCTATCCTGGTCCGCGCTAATGCTGTTGACAAAAAGCTTAAACTCAAAAATGAAAACGGCGATGATTTCTTGCGCTTGAGGCTTAAGCTGCTTGGCCCCTCCTCATCCTCAATTAAATTTAATAATTGTTCCTCAGGAGTTGGTTTGTTTTTTGCCATCTTAAATTCGCCTCATGCTCAATGAGCTCTTTAATAATTTCAGGGTCCACGATCGGCTTATTCTTCATTACCAATAACTTCAGCGCCTTATGGCATAACATCCCTATGCGCCTGGGGTAACCTTCGGTATATTTAAATACCTCCCTGATCGCCTCTTCGCTGAATAATTTTTCCCTGCCCCTGTAACCGGCCTGCCTTACGCGGAACTCAATCATCTCTTTGGTTTCATCAATGCCAAAAGGAGTAAGCGTGTACAAAAGGCTGACCCTGTCTATAAGGTTCCTGACCTCGGTAAGCCTGGGCAGCAATTCCATCTGGCCAAGGATGACCAGCTGTAATAATTTAAATTCATTGGTTTCGTAATTTAAAAGCATGCGCAATGCTTCCAGTGAAAGAGAATTTAATTTTTGCGCTTCATCAATTAAGAGGACTATGGTTTTATTTTGTTCCGCGCCCTGCTCAAAAAGATACCTTTTTATCGCCTCCTTATAATCCAGTATCGTAGGCTTTGGATTAACTATTTCAATTTTAAAAGTCCTCACAAGAGAATCCAGGAAGATTTCTTCGGAATCAAAAGTAGGGTCAAGGATCATATGAAAAACAATATCCTCCCTTTCTTTTAACATTTGGAACAGCTTCCTGGAAAGAGTGGTCTTGCCGGTCCCCACATCTCCCAACACTACGCTCAAGCCTCTCTTTAGCCGTATCTCAATCACAAGGCGCATCAAAGCAGCGCGGTGTTCGCTTGACTCATAGAAAAAGTTAGGGTCAGGGCTGGTAGAGAATGGTTCTTTATTTAATCCTATTATCGCGTAATAGCTCATTTTTTAATAATTTAATCAGGAACATAACTTATTGATAAACAAACAGTTACAATCTTGTTATATACCCAATAGTTTCTTACGGATCAAATTCAACGGGTATCCCTCTTTTGCTAATTCCGATATCTTCTGCAAACGTTCTTTTATCACTGATTCCTCGTACATACGCTTATTGCCGATTTTCCCGGCAACCGGAAGCAGGCCTATAGCAGTATAATAATTTATTGTTTGATATGGAGTATTGAATTTAGTTACTATTTCCTGCGCGGATATGGTCTTTTTTTCCATCTTTTCAACCAGGGACGGTTCTCAAATCAAAGGAAAAGTGTCCCTTTTTTTGGGACCGCCCCTGCCGGTGAGTTTCAGTAGTTACTAAAAGTACTGAATATACTATATGTATAGCATATTTTCCCTCTTTGTCAAGTATTTCTTAAGACGTTTTATATAACTAACGCGACTGCCTTAAGTTACAAAACAATTCTTTAATTAACTAAAATATAATTGTGAGGATTTATTCCGGTGGGATTATTTTAAGTTGTCTCTTCTATGTTCCAGCTAAAGGCCTTGACCCCTTCCCTGCCTAATCTCTTACGCAATTCTTTAACGCAGGAAAATATTTGTTTTACTTCCTGCTCCCGGCAAACTATATACAAGATATTATTCCTACCGGGCCAGATATCATTGCCAAGATGTGTTCCTGATGTGGCGCCCCTGCCAAAGGCTCCCTTTATTTTAGTATAATTATTTAAAGCGCAACTGCCCAATATTTCCATTGCCTCATCATCGATGGCCTCATTATAAACCAGCATCACCATTTTCATCATTTTACTTTCTCCTCCCTGCCTGCCGGCAGGCTGGCCTTCTTTTTAATCACTGACTCAACCGCGGCGTAAAGAGTAGGGACAAATAACATGGTAATAAAAGTAGAAAGCGACAACCCTCCTATCATCGTAATACCTAAAGGCTGCCAGATCTCTGAACCTTCGCCTGTTGAAAGCGCCAAAGGCAATAACCCGGCAAGGGTAGTAACTGTGGTCATGAGTACAGGCCTTAACCTGTCTTTTCCCCCCAGGGTTACCGCTTCAAGCATTGTTAAACCACGGGCGCGTAAAATATTTATATAGCTGATCAGGACTATGGCGTTGTTTACGACAATCCCCATGAGCATGACTATACCCAGGAAGGTGATTACGCTTAATGTAGTATTGGTAATGATAAAAGCTAATATTACCCCGGTAAATGTAAAGGGAACGGCGAACATAATAATAAAAGGATCCAGTAAAGATTCAAATTGCGCTGCCATTACCATATAAACCAGGGACATCCCCAGGAGCAGTAAAAGCGTTAAATCCATAAATGCCTTGCCCTGTTCTTCCGCGTCTCCGCCAAAACTTATTACTATATCGGAAGGTATGGGAATTTTACGCAGCTGTATTTTAATATCCTCGATGACCTTGCCCATGGACCGTTTATAAGTGTTGCATTCAACCCTGACTACTCTTTCCCTGTTCTTGCGTTCAATCTCAACCGGCCCGGTTACTTCATGGACACTGGCGACACTGCTTAATTTAATTTGCTTTCCGGTAAAAGGCGAAACAATCGTCAAATTACCCACATCTTCGGGATTTGCGCGAAATTCATCCTCCAGGCGCACATATATATCATAAGTCTCCCCCTTTTCCCTGTACCGGGTGGCGGTTGAGCCCTCGACAAAGGTTTTGACGCTGTCGGCGATATTGCGCATATTAAGGCCAAGGCTGGCAGCCTTTTGACGGTATACCTGAATCCTTAACTCCGGCCGGTTCAAATCCCTGGAAATCGACACATCTGTTGTTCCCGGAATAGCCTCCATTACCTCTTTTATCTTATTAGCTAAAACATCGGTATCTTCAAAAGAATGCCCGGTAATCTCAACCTGAATCTGCTTTCCTCCAGCTCCGGTAATCATTGAGTTTAACGGGTTTCCCGTGGTAATACCTGTTTTTATTACTCCGGGTATTTGTTTAATTTTATTTCTGACAATCTGACCCACATCTTTAACCGAACGCTTCCTCTCTGTCTTTGGCACAAGTTTTACCCCGCTTGTGACGATGTGGCTTCCTGATTGGCTGCCCATAGTTACGCTCATTGTTGAACCTTGGCCGCTGGCCACATACATAAATCTTTCTTCAGGGGCATACTCTTTTAAAATATCTTCGATCCTGCTGGCGATTTTATCCGTTTCCTCGACACGCGTGCCTATAGGCATAAAAACAGTACTGCGGATATCCCCGGAATCCTCCTCGGGGATAAACTCATTACCCACAAATTTGACTAAAAGTAAACTTAAAATAAAAGCTCCCAGGAAGCCAAAGATAACAATTTTCTTATGCCCCAGGCACCAGGTTAAAGATTTCGCGTAAAGCTCTTCCCATCTTTTGAACCAATGCTCGCTTAAATCATAAAACCTGGAGAATAACCCATTCTTGCTCCTGGCTGAATCATGGTTCGGGCGCATCCATTTTGAGCAAAGCATCGGGCTAAAAGTTGCCGCGGTAAAAAGAGAAGCCACAAGCGTAACCGTGATGATAATCGCCAATTCCCCAAACATTATTCCTACTACCCCGGTTATAAATAACATCGGTAAAAACACTACAACAGTAGTTAAGGTAGAGGCCGCGATGGATAAAAACATTTCGGATGTGCCGAAGATTGCCGCTTCCTTTGGCCGTTTGCCTCTCTCCAGGTGGCGGTGCACATTATCTACGACTACAATCGCGTTATCCACCACCATACCGATAGCAATGGTTAAAGAAGAAAGGCTTATTGTATTAATGGTCTTTCCGCTAAGAAATAGATAAATGAATGCCACAAGCAAGGAAAAGGGAATAGTCATGGCAATAATCAGGCTGGGCAGGAATTGGCGCAGGAAAAACCAGACTACCAAAATTACCAATACCCCGCCTATCCAGACAGTTGATTTTAAGGAATCCAGGGAATTGATAATATCCTGGGAGGAATCCATAATCGTGATTATTTTTACATCGTGCGGCAATGTCGGTTTTAATTGTTCAAGTTTTTCCTTGACCAGCCCGGCTACGGCAACCGTGTTGGTGCCGGTTTGCTTCTGGATCATCATCAACAAACCCCGGTCTCTATTGACGCGGACAATGCGGGTTACCTCCTTAAAACTGTCTTCAATCCTGGCGACATCTTTTAGATATACCAGGTTTCCATTGCGCTTGCCGAGAATAACCGAATTTATTTCATCGGGAGTGGCGAATTCTCCGGGGATGCGCAAAAGATAATCCGTAAAACCTGATTTTATATTGCCGGCCGGAAGCGTAACATTCTCATTTTTTAGAATATCCTGCAAGTCAAGTATGGAAAAACCATAGCCCTGGAGCTTGTCTCTATCCACCCAAATATTGATCTGGCGTTCCAAGCCGCCGTTTAATTGTACCGTCCCTACTCCCGGAAGCTGCCTTAAAGGGTCTCCTACCCGCTTGTCGATTAAATCATAAAGTTCAGGATAACTTTGCTGGGCGGTTATACCTATATATAAGACAGGCACCATAGCGGTATTAAACTTAAAAATAAACGGGTTCTCTATTTCATCGGGAATGTCCGGCAGAAAACGTTTTGCCTGCTCGATACGGTCGCGGATATCATTAGAGGCTACGTCAAGATTAGTCCCCCAAATGAACTTAAGGCTGACTACCGAAACACCTTCCATGGAGCGGGAGGTAATTTTCTCTATCCCCGGGGTAGTAGCCAATTGGTTCTCCAAAGGCTCGCTTACTCTTATTTCCACATCTTCGGGACTGGCGCCTTCATAGGTTGTGATTACCGAGATTATCGGCGGCTCGATCTCCGGCATCAAATCTATGCCTAAGCGGCTTAAACTGTATAATGCCACGATAATAATACCTAAAAAGATCATCAGGTTGGTAACCGGCCTCTTTACGCCAAATTCAGGCAAATTCATCCTATTTCTCCTCTGCTATAACCGGGGCTCCTTCATAAAGTTTTTGCTGGCCCATCACTACCACCAGATCTCCTGCCTGTAAACCTTCCTTAACTTCATAAAACGAGCCTTGATGTATTCCTAACTTAATCTTTTTCTGACGGGCGGCGTTTGCTTTAACAACGTAAGCGTAGGTTTCATCCCCTCTGCCCATAATTGCTTCCTTGGCAATCACAACAACATTTTTATGCTCCTCCAGTATTAACTGCACCTGCGCGAACATTCCGCTTTTTAAGCGATGATCGCTATTGGGGATGATTACTTCGATAGGCGCTGTACGCGTCTCTAAATCCAATACCGGGCTGATCTTTGAAACTAACCCGATAAACTTTTCATCAGGATAAGCCTGTAAACTTACCTGCGCCTCCTGGCCCAAGGCAATCCTGGGTAAATACTCCTCGGTAATATCTATTTTGATTTTTACCTTATCCATATCCACTACCAAAGCTATAGGGCTTTGAGGAGTAACGCTTGTGCCTTTATCCACATAAGTCCTTCCGATAATACCGGTAAGCGGGCTTTCCACCGGAGCTTTTTCAAACTTAAAGCCGACTTCATCCCGGTCAACGTAAGCAATAACATCCCCCTTATTAACCTTGTCTCCTTCTTCCCTGACCTTTTCAATAATCTTTCCGTTTACCTTAGGATATATTATTGCCTCATCCTGCGCCTTTATGTCATCGACATAATCAAGGGTATTCTTAATTGACTGTAACTCTGCCTTGATTACTCTGACCGGTATGGCCTCTTTTTCTATCGCTGCCTTTTCTTTCTGCCGGCAGCCTGCAGAAATCAAGATCATAAAAAATATTGGCATCACATATAAAGCTGGATTCCTTCTCCTAAACATATCTTACTCCTCTATCTTTATGTTGTTTTTAACCAGGGTCAAGCCTTGTGATTTATCCAAATTTATCAACGCCACATTATAATCAACCAATGCCTTAAAATAATCGAGCTCTGATTGCGCCAGTTTATCCTGATAATCAAGGATATCATGGGTAGAGACCTGGCCTGCGGCATACCGCTCCTTCTGCGCTTCATAATTCTGGGTTTCTTTCTCCCGGGAAACCTTAGCCGCCCCAACCTGGCGATACTGGGTTTTAGCCAGCCTTACCTTGTCCCTGACGTCTAAAATAATATTCTGCTCCAATCTTTTAAAAGTTAACAGGGCCTGGATTTTTTCCAATTTCTTCTGGTCATATTTAGCCCTGTCTCCGGTACCCCAGGGTAAGCTAAATTTCACCCCCACCCCCCAATCAGGATAATTACCATTAACTTTCTCCATCGCGCTTTGATAATCTTTACCTAAACCATTTAAGCCCAAGCTTCCCGTTAAATCTACAGTCGGCAAAAGCGCGTTCTTGGCAACTTTAATTCTTATATCGCGGTTACGCAAATCAACGCTTGCGGCCTGATAATCCGGCCTGTATATAAAAGCGTCCTGCAGGCTTTTAAATAAATCCACATCATCCTGTTTTAATTCAGGCTTATCAATCAATTCTATCTTTGCGTTCCAAACCTCCGGGTCATCCACAAGGTTTGTAATAAGTTTCAGGTCATCCTCCGCCCTCTTAAGGGATGCCTCCGAAGAAAGCAATGTCTTTTCCCTTACCGCCGCGGCTGCCTCTGTTTCCAGCAGGTCCACCGAGCTGATCAACCCTTTCTGATACCTTGCTTTATTTATCTCCAGCAGATCGTTGGCGCGCTGCAAAGAAAGCTTATCTATCGAGTATTTCTCCAGGGAAAATATATAATTATAGTAAGCAGCCTTGGTTTTGCTGATGCTGTCCATCACCGTATTTTTGAAATTCTTTTCTGAAACCATTTGGTCGTTCTTAGCGATCATGATATCCGCCTTGTTTACCAGGACACCAAATCCTTTAAAGAGCGGCTGGGTTATAGTGATCTTCGGCTCAGCGGCGTAATAAGGATTAAAAATCTGGTAGGTAGAATCGCTTTTATACCTTTGGTTAAGGAATTCTACGTTATATTCCATGCCGGTTACCAGCTTCCCTGACACTCCGGCGTTAATATTAACGTCCTGGGAATTAAATTTGTTAGCCCCCTGCAGGGTTGAAGTGGAGATCTCCGTGGTATCCTGTAATGTAAAATCGGCGTTAAAGGTAGGCTCAAAATCCGACTGGGCGACCCTTACGTCATCCTCTTTTAGTTTTGGCTCAATGCGCTTGATAAGGATTTCGGAGTTACTCTTCAGGCAATAAAGGATGCAATCTACCAGGCCTATCCTTAAAGTCCTGTCCTGGGCGCCTGCGGCCATAAAAATAGTTTTCTCCATCTCCGCCTGTCTGGGGTCTTCTATAGAAGCAAAACAGTAAGTGTTAAAAATAAGTAGTATACAAGACGCTTTACATATCTCTTTACACACCTTGGAGTTACAAAACAATTCTTTCTTCATTTTACTGCCGTCCCGTTTAAAAACGCGTCCAGGATAAAACCCGACAAGCCCTTTAAACTTTCGGTTTTTAACGGCTTCTCTTTTAACCAGGGGATAATCACTGATTTTATCATCCCGCCCAAAAGATGCGCCGTTTTCTTCGGATCCAGTTCTTTTTTAATGACATTTTCATCCTGCGCTTTCTTTATAATACCCGATATATAATCTAAGAATTTCATAATTTTCTCTAATGATTCCCTGGAAGGCTTATCTTTTATTGCCCAACCGTCTAGGCCTCCTTCAGAGAAATAAATCCTGAAAAAATCTTCATTCTCTTCAAAATAAGCAAACTCCTCCTCAACCAATGCCCTTATCTTTGCCAGCGCCCCGCGGGAGATGCCTATTCTTTCTTTTACCCTGTGGATCAGCTCCTCTATCTTCTCATCGGTAAGCGCAAGATAAAGTGACTGTTTATCCTTGAAATAAAGATAGATTGTCCCAACGGCATACTCGGCCTGCTTGGCAATATCCGACATAGTCGCCTCATGGTAGCCCTTTTCCGCAAAAACTCGGGTGGCCGCGCTTAAGATATCTGTTCTTCTTAATAATTTATCTCTCGCCTTACGGGGTAGCGGGTTCATTTCTCTCCTATATTTAATCATAGTTCATATTATGAATTATAATTCATAATGGAAATATAACATTCATTTATCCCTTTGTCAAGTAATTATAAAAAATAATTAAAATTTTACTTGCAACTAAGTTGCATTTATGATAGAGTTATATCCATGTGCGATAAATGTAAATGCAAAGACCTGTTAAAACGCAAGGATGTCTCCATTACGGACCTGCGCCGCCTGACAATAAAAATCCTGACTTTCGCTCAAAAGGATCTTGCTCCCGAGGAAATATTGAAGGAGATAAGAAAATCCCATAGTATAAATAAAGTCACTCTTTACAGGATCCTTGCCTTACTGGAAAAAAAAGAGATTATACGAAAGATACTTACCTCGGATGATATCTCAAGGTATGAGTTAATTGACCCCCAAGCTATTGGCAAACAAAACCTCCCCCCCCGCTTTACCTGTAGAAGATGCAAAGCAGTTATTCCGCTGACTTCACCCGAGATTGAATCCATAGTGAAATCCAAACTAGGCAATGAATTCACCGGGCCTATTGAAATAACCATTGAGGGGATTTGCCCTAACTGTAAAAAGGAGAACAAATGACGTCTTTTTTCTGTAAAAGCAGGTTTTTGGCCCGGCAAAAATACATCTTCATTATTTTCGCCGCGGCAATATTTACCTGCCTGCTCTTAACAACGCTAAAGCGGGAAAGAAAAGCAGCCTTTCATAATAAACCTCATTGCCTTAAGGGTTATATCTGCCAAGCTGCCATAAAGAACCTAGGAAGATAATTTTTTTAATTATCTAATGCAACTTAGTTGCATATAATAAGGAAGGAGCAATCCAGTGAAAAAAAGTATTTTTATTTTAATTTTGACCGGCCTCGGCTCTTTAACCTGGGCGCAAGCGCCTGTTAACGCGGGAGAAGATAAAGAAAAGATTACCTCCCTGGAGAAAATTATTGTCACGCAAAGAGGTTATTATATAGACCCTGTTTACTATCCGCTTAGCGTGCCTGCGAGCGAAGAAAGCACCACCTCTGTTGTGGGGACAGAGGAAATTCAGGCCGCGCATAAACAAACCGCTGTTGAAACCATTGAAAACGTTCCCGATGTTATACTAACGACTCAAGGCAGGAAATTTCCCGCCAGGATAGCCATACGCGGGGACAAAAACGTAAACGTGCTTATCAATGGCGCGCCTCCCGGACAAGACTATAGGATACTGGGGGGCCTGCCCTCTACTTTAATCGAAGAGGTTGACGTAATAAGAGACTCCAGTTACCTGGCGTATGGCTCTCCGAATACTTCCAGTTCGGCAGGCTCTCCAGGCTACGGCGGGGTGGTAAACGTAAAACTTAAACGGCCTGAAAAAGAAAAGGGCACCGAGGTAAAACTTGAGTATGGAAACTTTAATACCCAGGACGAAAGTATTACTACAGCCGGTAAACTTATGGATGTAAGCTGCCTGCTTAATATCGAGCATACCGCCTCAAATGGCCCGAGTAACCAAAACGCTAACCGCATGTCTACGGGCGTTACCGGCCTCTTGAATAAAAAATACGGAGATTACGATTCCAGGATAAATTTGCTTTTACATTTTGACGAAGGTTACCTGGGATTTCAAAAACAAATGTCTTTTGGCACGCATAGATACGATATTTGGGAGTATGACCCTTCAATGGACGCAATGGTGAATTTGGATATTCTCCATGCCTGGAATGAACGTTCCTCCACAAATGTTACCGCCTACCATGATTACCAGCAGGCAACCCTGGTTCAAAATCAAAGTACAGGCGCAGCCCCGGGTTACCTCCTTGTCAAAGGCGGAAATGATATACAGAACAGGGATATAACCAGCGGGATAAGTATACGCCAGACATTTTCCATACCAACCTTAAATACCCTGCGTTTCGGAGCGCAATTCAACAACTGGGACTGCCCAACAGGAAAACTCTTTTATGAAGGCTCCCCCCGGAAAGAACAGGATTACGGCGCATACGCCCATGATGAATTAAGGCTCCTGGAAGATAAACTTATCTTTGATGGCGGCATTAGATGGGATCGCAAATACGTTGCCAAGGGAATTTTTAGAGATGAAACCGGTACGGGAACCGGCAAAACGTATAGCGATACATGGCTTGACCCTAATATAAATAGCGCCTTTGGCATTACTATCTGGCCATTTGAAAAACACGGCTTCTCGACGCGCTATTCAATCTCAAGCCAGGCAGATGCTATATTCGCAGACGCCAACGGCAACCTTTTAGGCAATCAGTCGGAAAAACGTTATGACGTAAGTTATATAGGTAAATGGTCTAAGAAAATCAACCTTACTCTTACCGGTTTTCAAAGAGATATTACCAATACGCCTAAGTGGATAACCGCAAGCACATACCAGGCTACCTCTGTAAAAAGATACGGGGCTGAACTGGAGTTAAAAGGCAAACTCTTGGAATACCTTTCGTATTTCTTCAATTATTCGCAGATCTATTCTCGCGATAAAACAAACCAGCAAAAAGACCCCACTATCCCTCCTTATGTGGCTAATATCGGCTTAAACTATCAGTATAATGGCTGGGAATTTAACACTACGGTAAAAAGAGTAAGCGGTTACCAGGATAACTCCCTGGTTATCGGCAGCGTATACGAAGATATCGGGGATTACTGGCAAGGCGATATAAACGGAAGCTATACCTTTGAACGCAACAATATAATCCATTCTATCTACGCCGGCGTAAGAAACGTAGGCAATGTCAAATATCAGACAGTACCGGGCTATCAGGATTATGGTTTAACGTTCTATGGCGGCTACAGGATAAAATTCTAAGATCAGGGGAAGCTCTTATTTGAAATCAAAGGGCTTTTATTTAATCTTTTTTAAGGCGTCTTTAATTACCCAGCCAAATTTATTATCAAAACGCCTGATTTTATACCAGTTTTGAGCCTTTTCAACTACCTTAACTTTGCTTCCTTCGCTAAGCTTAAAATATGTCGTTGCGTTTTCCAATGGCTCAAATTTAACATCTGCTTCTTTACTGATAACAATAGCAGTTTTATTTATGTAGCTTATCTTCCTTTCCAGCCCGAAAGCAAATATTATAAATAACGATGCCAATATACAGATAATCCATCCGAAGAACCTCCTGATCGGGCTGATAAATAAATTCAGGATAAGCGATATGATTAAAACAATATAGATAACGGACAACAGGATTGCCAAAAAATCAACTGTCAAAGCCTGAAATAAGCTATGGGCTGCTTTCTCAAAATAATTCCCGATAAACTTCGGCTCTAAATTTAATCTTTGCATGGCGTAATCATAGTTAGATCTTAAATCGCTGTCATTGGGAATAAGTATCCCCGCCCTCTCATAATTCAAAACAGCTAAGCCAAGCTCTCCTTTTTTAAAATAACTGTTTCCCAGATTATAATAAAGATTCCCGCTTTCCAGCCCCTGCCCTAGCAATTTTTCATAACTATGGATAGCCGCGTCATATTTTCCTTCCTGGTAATAAATATTTGCCTGGTAAAAAAGAGCCCCTGGCGTGCTGGCTGTTCCTTGCGCTAAAGCGCCGCGTAAAGAAACAAGCGCAATAAAAACCGCGGCGAAAAATATCAGGTTTATCTTTTTCATGCCTTCCTTCTTTGAAAATAATCTATCACTTCTTCTAATTTTCTTAAAGAATCCCGCATATTTTCCCGGGTTAGCTGCGAAGACGCGTATCTGACCATATCGCATTCCCGGAAGATATCCCTTAGCCTGGTTAAAACCTCTTCGGGGACCCCTTCCTTATGCAAATGTTCATCTATAACACTGATTGTAATGCCTTTTGACGACAAATGGAATTTATCTCCCAGGTACTCCTGTATTGTAGTGAACAGGGTATCATAGAATTTACCCGTCTCCGTCTTATCCAGGTATTTCTTTGCCTGGCGTATGCCTATCCGGGCTTTGCGGGGCGCTAAAAGCCCTCTGGCATATTTAACATCGGTTTCCAGCCTTTTTTTCTTCGCGTAGATCATAAAGATAATCAAATAGAACAAAAACGGGATCCCCTGAAAAAGCAAAAATATCTTATTTTTATAAAGATAATCATTTCCCTTTTTTAGGCGGCCGAGGTTATCCTTAATATAAATAATATCCCTTCCTAATTTCTCCTCATTAACAGCAGCCGCTGGGGCAACCTGTTTGTTTTCAACCACTTTTGTTTCTTCTTCTTTTTCGGGCTTAAGTATTGTTATGGGAAACGGGCCCCGGGTTATGGTCTTATATTGGCCGGTTTGTATATCAAAGAAATCAAAAGATATACCGGGGATTTCTTTGATATCCATACTCATGGGCATAATAATCTGCTCAAATAATTTCTTCCCGGCTTCCTGTTTTATCTGAGGCTCGTAAACTTTAAAACCATTTTCTGATTTAAGCCTGGGAACCGAGACGGTGCTGAAATTTCCTTCTCCGCTTACAGCCATCTTAAGGCTAACGGGGTCTCCAAGCTTGACCTCTAATGGCGAAACAGTTACCTCCAGGTCAAAATTACCCAGCGCGCCGGAAAAATTTAAAGGTTTATTCTCTTCCGGCAAAGGCAAAATATTGAAAGTTAAATCATCGGATTTTAAATCCAAAGGATAGGTCTCATATCTGCCGAAGAAATCATCAAATATACCCGTATCGAATGAATTATCGAAAGCGGAAGGAGGCCTGCGCCTCGCCTGTTTTTGCACAATCAGGCTGCATTTAAGATGGGCTGGCCCAAGTTTAAATTCTCCCGGCCTTAAACCAAAGATTGAAGTATTAAATTCTATTACATCGAAGTTTACTCCGTTACGGGTTTCCTGATACTGGCTGGGCTTATCAAATGCGCCTGCCGAAAAACCTTCATGGTCAAACTCCGGATACTGTATATCCCTTATGCCAAGCCTGTTAACATATAATTTTACGGTTAAGGGGATGTCTTCATTTAAATAAGCTTTATTCTTCTTTGCCTGCATTGTTATAAATACCCTCTCGTTTAAATCATTTATCCCCGGTTCTGACGGGCTGCTTGTTTGAGCGGGGCTTTGCACCTGCCCCTGCAGCACTTCTACGCTTAATTGGTTAGAAGTATACTGGTCCCCATTATGTTCAAATTTAAACGGGCCAAGTTTAAAAATTCCCGTTTTCGTAGGCAAAAGCACATAGTTATGCGTAATAGAACCTGAAACCTTTCCATTGACAATGGACATCATCGTCGAAGGGCCTAAATAACGGGACTGAAAACCATCTATTGCCGGCAGCTCCGGAGCCGGCATATTCTGTACGTTGCCGAAATTTAAAGACAGCTGCAAAGAACTGCCTAAAGATACTTTATTGCTATTTACTATGGCTTCAAAATTAAGCTCCTTGGCGAAACAAGGAAGGGCGTAGCTTAAGACAAAAAAAACCAGGGCCAGGCTCAAAATAAAGCCCCTCAGGCGCTTACCTATAATAACCGTATTCTTCAGTTTATCCATTACCAATCCTTCAACACCTCTTCCGAAGACCCTTTTCTGTTATCTTCTAACTTTCCCGCGGAATTCTCCTCTTGCCTCTGGCCTTCTAAAAGCATATTTGCTTCCCGTTCGGACATCTCTTTTGTTTCTTCCGCGGCCTGATCTCTTTGCTCTTGCCCCTGCTTCTCTTTTTGCTCTTTAACTTCCTTAGCTGACTTGGCCTCTTCTTTTTTTTGCTCATCCGTTTTTTGTTCTTGGGCGCCAACTGCCTGCTGTTCCTGCCCGCCTTTGTCCTGCTTCTTTTCTTGCTTTTGCCCGTTTTGAGACTGGCCTTCTTTTGACTCCTTTTCCTGATCAGCCTGCTCCTTCTTCTTATCCTGCTCTTGTTTTAATTTATCCAGGAGCGTCTTTAGCTCCTTCTCCACCAATTCATGATTAATCCTTGCGTCCTCATCCCTGGAATTTAACTCTATTGCCCTCTTGTAATAGTCTAATGATTGCCGCAATAAATTCACAGTTTCTTTGAGATCCGTATTTTCTTTTAACTTGCCAAGCTTATATTTTGAATTCGCGATATTGAAATTTGCTTTGGACTCCAAAAGCTTATCCTTGGAGGAAGTTGCTTTCTCAAAAGAACTGACAGCTAAAATATAGTCCCCTTTTTTATACTGTGTTAGGCCTATATCATAACTAATCTCCGCCGAGCCGGGAGATTTAATTTGCGCCTCATTATAAAGCTTGGCCGCCTCATCGTATTTCTTCTGTTTATATAAGTTGTTTGCCTTCTTTACTATGCCCGCGCCTTCCCCGGCGAAGGCAGGCAGATAAAACCCGGGCAGAATAAATACCGCCAGCAAGATAATAAAAGCTGATTTTCTTATCCTAAGAAACATTTTTTATCGCCTTTTTATCGCTTATAAAATTCTCCGCTACAAGCAAAAGCAGGGCTAGCCATAAAAATATCTGGAACCTTTCTTCATAATGCTTGTTCATCTTGGCTTCAAGCTCTCTTTTTTCCATCCTGGCTATTCTTTCTCGGTAAATCAACTCCAGGCCAAACTCCGCGTTAGTGGCCCTTACGTATACTCCGCCGGTGCTTAAGGCGATCTTCTGCAGGCTGGTTTCATCAAGCCGGGACTTAACCACATTACCCTGGCTGTCCTTAAGAAATGATTTCTGGCCGGTTTCATCCGTAACAGGAATAAGCTCACCCTCTTTAGTGCCGATACCGATACAAAATATTTTAATCCCTTCCTTTTTAGCCTCTTCGGCCGCCTCTTCAGGGTTGCCTTCATGGTCTTCTCCGTCGGTGATAATAACCAGCACCTTGTATTTTTTCTGCCCCCCCTCATAACTTTTCAGGGCCTCTTTTATCGCGCTGGTTATGGAAGTGCCGCCTTTAGGTATGGTATCTATATCTGTATTGTCCAAAGAAAGCAAAAATCCTCCGTAATCCAGGGTCAAAGGGCATTGCAAAAAGGCGCTCCCGGAAAAAGCAATTAAGCCGATTCTATCACCCCTAAGATTACGCGCCAGATCCCTAATCGCTAATTTTGAACGCTGGAATCTGCTGGGTTTTACATCCTCGGCGAGCATGCTTTTTGAGGTGTCTAACGCTATCAGGATATCTACGCCTTTTCTTTTTACCTCCTCCCAATGAAAACCCCATTGCGGGCGCATAAGAGCAAAAAGCATCAGCGATATGGCCAAAAGCGTAAGGCCAACCTTCATGGATCTTTTCCTATAATCAAGGCGGGATAATAATTCATTCAACAGCTCCTTTTGGGCGAATTTCTCCAGGGCGCTCTTGCGGAGTTTAGCCGCCCAGAAATAAAATAAAAGCAAAGCCAGGAGAATAATAAAAGCAAAAGCGAAGTTTGCCGCCGCCAGCCTCATGGTATCTTCCTTAAAATGGTATTTGATAAGACAATCTCTAAAACCAAAGCCGAAAGAGACATGATCAAGAATATGCCGAATAACTCATTGTATTCCAGGTAGCCCTTTTCCTCTATAACTGTCTTCTCAAGGGCGTCTATCTCTTTATATATTTTACGCAAGCTTTCGGTATCAGTCGCCCGGAAATACTTTGCCCCGGTCATATCCGCGATCTTTATCAAGGTATCCTCATCAATATCCACCTCTATCGGCTGGTACACCGTATTGCCAAAGAAATCTTTTACCGGATAAGGTACCGGGCCTTTTGATCCGGCGCCAATCGTATAAATCTTGATCTTTAAAGCCTTGGCAGCCTCCGCGGCGGTCAGGGGAGAAATCTTCCCCGTATTATTACGTCCGTCGGTAAGCAAAATAACTACTTTGCTTTTTGCCTTAACATCCCTGAGCCGGTTCAACGAAGTAGCGATCCCTGAGCCTATTGCCGTGCCATCCTCGACCAATCCTGTTTTAACCCTGTCCAGGTTATCCAGCAGCCAGCCGTAATCCAGGGTCAAAGGGCAAACCGTATATGCCCGGGAAGCAAAAGCTACAATAGCGATGCGGTCGTTCTTCCTGCCCATGATAAAATCCTTAACCACGTTTTTAACAACCTCTATCCTGCTTTGCCTTTGCCCCCCTAATTTAAAGTCTTCGGCAAGCATACTGGTTGAGCAATCAATCGCCAGGACTATATCTATGCCTTCAGATTGAATTTTGGAATCGGCTACCGGGGTTTGCGGCCTGGCCAGCGCCAATATCAGCAAAACAACCGCCAAGAGCCTTAAATAAATCAGGTTTTGGCTTAATTTAAGTTTAAGAGAACCTTTTAATTTCCCCACTAATTCTCCCGAGGAAAATTTCAAGGCGGATACCGCGGCCGGTTTTTTACGGTTATACAAGAAAAGCAGTATTATTAAAGGTATAAGGATTAAAATAAAAGGATCATGCAGGTTCATTTTCTTTTGTCTGATCTATAAAATTCTTTGCTGAATAAAAAATAGAGTTTATCTCATCCACTGAAGGCGCGTATTTGGCGAATTTTACAAGGTCGCAGCAAAGCAGGAACTCTTTCAGCAGGTTTTTATGCTCGCTGATTAACTCCGCGGCCCCCCTGGCGCTAGAGAGGAACTCTTCGGTAGTCATCTCGGGCGCCCTAAGCTTAAACCTGTTCTCAAGATAATGCCTGATAATGTCTGAAACCTCCGAATAATATTCTTTGATTAACCCCCGGCCGATATAATCTTTTGCTTTTAATGCCTCGAGCTGTTCATAAGCTATTTCATGGGCAGGTTTCCCGGGGATAAACCCTTCTTCTTTATTTTTCTTCAAGAAATATCCAGCTAATAAACCCAAAATAACCAGGAGCAACGAGCCTGCCAGGACAAGGTATTTATTTATTGCCGAAGGCAGCCCTACCGGCCCCTTGATATCCCGCATCTGAATCTTATTGCCGGTCCCACCCAAAAGGCTTTTTACCTCTATAGATACTTCACCGGTATCAATCCGGCTCCAATCCGGATCATTCTTTTTCCTGTATTTAACCGTAACCTTAGGGATAATGGTTTTGCCTGTAATATATGTATCCAGTATATACCACTGGGATATTTTTTCTTTATTAAAAAACACGCTTCTTTTTGAGCCAAAATCCTTGATCGCAAAATTGCCTAAATCCTGGCCGAACGCAAACGGCTCAATCTCAACATTCCTGTCCTTTTCAATGAAGATTGTATATTTTATTTTATCCCCGATTGCCACAGTTGCCTTATCCACCTCTGCTTTAACAGTAATGGGCGGGCCCTGGTCTTTCTTGCCTTTGGCGCAGCCGGATAATGCCGCGGCCATAAAAAGAATGCTTGTCCCTAAGAAGAATATTTTATTTCTTAACCTTCTCATTTTCTATTTTCGGCTGGTATAAAATTTCAACTTCCTGTTGCTCCAAAGCCTTATTCAGCAAAGATTGCACGATCTGCTGCTCTTTCTGCGCGCGGTATTCACTTTCAACCCGGTCTTTTACTTCTTCAAAAGCCTTTTCCTTCTCCGGCTCCTTCTCATTGATAACGAACATATATAGTTTATCTTTGATCTTAACCGGGCTTACAACTGCGCCCTTTTCCTGTTTAAAGATACTCTCTACCGCCTCCTTTGATTCTCCTATCTCTTGAGAAATCAAAGCAGAGCCCCTCTGAATCCATCGATCTATTCTTTTGCCTTTTCCATTTCTTAGTTCGGCAGATATCTCTTCGCTTTTAGCCGGATCGCTAAGTTCGAGAAAGGATACCTTGGTCCTTGCGGGAATGCTGTATTTATCCTTATTGGCCTTATAATACAACAGGATATCCTCGGGGGTAGTCTTTAATTCCTTCCTTATCTCCTCCCCCAGCAGCTCCTGCAAGACAAGCTGTTTCTTAAAATCTTCAACCGCGCCGCGGATCTTGGTATCTTTATCCAGGCCAAGCTTCTTGCCCTTTTCATAAAGCACCTCCGTGGCCACATATTCCCGGATAAATTTTAATTTAGCGTCATTACTATTCAACCCTTTTTTTACCTCCTCGGGAAGCCGGTTAATGACCATATCAATCTCATCGTTTGAGATCTCTCTTTTGCCGATCCTGACGGCGATCTTTTCATTGCTTTGAACGGTTGGTTTTATGGATGTGCGGCTTTCTAACTCATATTGCGCCTGCTGGCTTAACCCTAAGCTCTCTAAAGCGCTGACTATTTTCTGGTTTAAATCCTGCTTATATTCAGAGTTAGGGTCAAGCATCTCGCTTTTATAGAAACTCGCCAGCGCTAACTCATATTCTTTTAAATCCATATAAATATTGCCTAATTTATTGCATATGCTGGCTAAATCCTTGCTGTCGGTTCCTCCTCTTTTGATATAAGCCTCAAATTCCTGCGCCGCGTTGGCATACAGCCCCTTGGAAAGCAAGGTATTGGCATAGCCCAACTGCATTTTATCTGTCCAGGCTGATCTCTGGTTATTATTGGCCTGTCCGGTAAGATTTATTACAAAAAACAACCCGGCTATTATCAGCAGAATAATTATAACTGAAATAATTTTTAATTTCTTCCTCATCTCGTCCTCAATCTCCTCTCCCTCGTCCTAAAGAACCTGTACAGGCTCTGTGAATAAGGCATATCTGTCCTTATATCGATAGCATCTACGTTTATTGAACGGAATAATTTATCTCTTTCCTCCTGCCTTTGCCTGGCATCCTGGCTGTATTGCTTACGCAAGCCGGGGTCCGTTGTATCCACCATAAAAGTTTTCCCGCTTTCTGAATCTTCTAATTTTACTATTCCAACATCGGCGAGCTCAAGTTCGCTCGGGTCGGTTACGGTTATAGCTACAATATCATGGCGTTTATTACTTACTGCCAGCATTTTCTTAAAATCAGGAGAATAGAAATCAGAGATAACAAAAGTGACTGTCTTGCGCGTAGTAACCCTGTTCAGGTATTCCAGGACTGCCGCGATATCAGTTTGCCTGCCTTTAGGTTTAAAATACAGCGCCTCGCTGATAATGCGTAAAACATGGCGCAGGCCTTTACGCGCCGGGATAAACTTTTCGATTCTTTCGGTAAAAGCGATAAAACCTACTTTATCATTATTCTTTATGGCGGCAAGAGCCAGCACCGAACAAACTTCAGCCGCAAGCTGCATCTTAAGCTGGTTTCTCGTCCCGAAAAAAGAGGAAGGCGACATATCCAGGATAAGCATTACCGTCAATTCCCTTTCTTCCACAAATTTCTTTATATAGGGGGTCCCCATCCTGGCGGTAACGTTCCAGTCTATGGAACGTATCTCATCCCCCGGCTGGTACTCCCGTACCTCCTCAAACTCCATACCCTTTCCCTTAAACACACTCTGGTACTGGCCGGCGAACACATCGGTAACCATACGGGAGGTAGTTATCTGGATACGGCGGATATTTTTCAGGACTTCTTTAGGGATCATATCTGTTTTTAAGGAACTTCCACATCGGCAAATATCTTTTTAATTATATCCTCCGAAGTCTTTTCTTCGGCCTCTGCTTCATAGCTTACGATTACCCTGTGCCGCAATACATCCGGGCCGATGGATTTTACATCCTGGGGAGTAACATAACCTCTGCCTTGTATAAAAGCATAGGCCTTAGAAGCCAGCATAAGATAAATACTGGCCCTGGGAGAAGCTCCGTACTGTATAAGGCCTTCAAGCTCATTAAGCTTGTATTTTCCAGGTTCCCTTGTAGCGAAAACTATATCCAGAATATATTTCTCTATTTTTTCGTCCATATAAACTTCATCCACTACCTTGCGCGCCCTGACAATATCCTGCGGCTCTACGATTGGCTTGACCTCTATTTTATTCTCAGTGAACCCCATGCGTTTGAGTATCTTATGCTCTTCGTTAATATCCGGATAGGTTATATTGATCTTCAACATAAACCTGTCCACCTGGGCCTCAGGAAGAGGATAAGTGCCTTCCTGTTCTATCGGATTTTGGGTGGCCATAACCAAGAACGGCTCATCCAGCTTAAAAGTATTCTCTCCTATAGTAACCTGCCTTTCCTGCATCGCCTCAAGAAGCGCGCTTTGCACTTTTGCCGGCGCGCGGTTTATCTCATCAGCTAAAATAATATTAGCGAATATCGGCCCTTTCTTGGTAGAAAATACCCCGTCTTTAGGATTATAAATAAGTGTACCGATTAAATCCGCGGGCAGCAGGTCGGGAGTAAACTGTATCCTTTGGAATTTTGTGTTTATAACTTGAGCTAATGTTTTAATAGATAATGTCTTGGCTAAGCCGGGGACCCCTTCGACAAGTATGTGGCCATTGGCAAATAGGCCTACCAAAAGCCTCTCGACCAGGATTTTCTGGCCGACAATGACTTTGCCTATTTCAGCAATCAGGCTTTGCACAAATAAACTCTCTTTTTGGACTTTTTCGTTAATAGCAGTCAGGCCCGTATTCATATTCCCCTCCCTTTTATTTTGTAGACGCTTTACTTAACTCTATATATGCCTAGAGGTTATAAAACAATTACTTATTCCTGAATTTAAATAATTAATTTGTAACCCTAAGAGAATAAGTTAGTTATGTAAAGCGTCTTTACTATCTTCTTTACTATCTTTGTTTAAATTGGATATATTTGTCTATTTTCTCGATCAAGTGCTCTATTTCGATTGGTTTCTCCATATAATCCACTACGCCGACCCTGTAAGCCTTGTACTTATCCGCGTCTTTGGCCAGCGCGGAAATAATAATAATAGGTATGGCCTTGCCGATTATATCTTTATTCAGTATCTCGCAAACCTCAATCCCCTTTGTTCCGGGCATAATAATATCAAGCAGGATAATATCGGGCTTAAAACCATGTACCTGGGATATGATATCATTGGCATTTGACAAAGCCAAAACTTCGAATTTTCCGGTCTCTTCAAGATTAGATTTTAACAATTTGGTAAAGTCCACTTCATCATCAATGACTAATATCTTATTCTTGGGCATCTCTGGTCTCCTTTTTAACCTTAGGCTTACTCATCCCGGGGCTGCCGGATAGGATTTCTTTTATCGTATTATAAAGTTTTTTGTGTTCAAAAGGCTTAGTGATTATTCCGTCGGCTTTGGCTATATCTAAAGCAGTAACCGTGCTTGGGTCATCATGGTAAACAGAACAAAGCACTACCGGAGAATTGGGCCGCATATCCTTAAGGGCGTTGAGCACATCCCTGCCGTTTAAGCCGGGCATTTTGAAATCAGTAATCACTAAATCAAAATCTGTTTCTTTCGCCTTCTTCAAACCTTCTTCTCCGGAATAAGCGGTAGTTACCGCGTACTCCCCGGTATTCTCTAAATTTGATTTTAATAAAATACAAAGGTTCTTCTCGTCATCTATGACTAATATCTTTTTCTTATCCATGCTCCTGCTCCTTTTGCTCATCCGGTGACAACTTCAGGGTAATAGTTACTTTGGTCCCTTTGCCTAGCTGGCTTTCAACGTCAATTAAGCCCTTATGCATATCCACTATACTCAAACATACCCCTAAACCTAAACCCGCTCCGCCCTTAGGGCCTTTAGTAGAAAAAAACGCGTCAAATATTTTCTTTAAGTTTTCTTCGGGGATCCCGGAGCCGGTATCTTCAATCTCAACTATTAAAACTTCTTCTCCCGCCTTAAAATAATCTACTTCTTTATTCATCCTGGATTTTTCGGGCCCTTCTAATCTCTTCATATAAGTACGTACAATAATTTTGCCGTTATTATCAATGGCCTGGGCAGCGTTAACCAGGATATTGATAAAGACCTGCTCCATTTTATTTTTATCGATTCTCACTTTAGGGCCGCTCTTTTCCATTTCTTTAACGATCTGCACACCGGAGAACCTGGCTGAAACCTGGGCTAAGTTTATTGAACTTTCTAATACTGAATTTATATCTTCCCGCTTTAACTCCAGCTTGGTGGATTTCGAAAAATCAAGAAGCCCGTTGATAATTTTATCTGCCCTGCTTATGCCGTCTTTCATCATCTCCAGGACTTCACGGGCATCCTTTTCCTGGTCAGATATTTTATTCTCCAGGTAATTTATGCCCTGTAGAATTATCCCTAAAGGATTTTTGACTTCGTGGGCTACCCCGCTGGCTAGCTGGCCTATCGCGCCAAGCTTTGCTACCTGCACCATCATCTCCTGCGCCTGTTTTAATTCTGCCAAACTCTTCTCCAGGGCCCCCCTGATAACGTTATTGTCCTCTAACATACTAATCATCAAATCATATGTTTTCTCCGTCTCTTTCAGTTGAGCATTTAGTTCCTGGGCCTGTTTTTCCAGTTTATCCTTAGACTGCTCAAGTTTACACTCCACCTGTTTACGCTCGGCAACCTCCGTAATCAAGGCTTCTTTAGAAACCAGGGTTTTGCGCAGCGTATTAATCATTAAATTAAAAGAATCCGCGAGATCTTCAAGCTCATCCCCGCTTCTTATGTTTAAGTAATAATTAAGATTTCCTTTGGTAATCTCGCGCATGCCCATGCGCATCTTTTCAATAGGCTGTATAAGTAACCGGAAAAATAAAAAACTGACGTATATCGACAAAATCACCAACACCCCGAACAAAACTATGGAATACAACAAAAGGACAAACTCCTGGCCTACGAATACCTCTTTAGCATCCTGCTCGACAGAAGCGATCCATTTTAATCCCCGTTTTAGCAAAGCTTCATTAGGCACAATCTCCCATGAAATCAAAAAGGTATTTCCCGAATTATGAGAAACATATGAGGCCGATTGAAAAACTTTCCTTGATTGCATTTCTTTAATAACGTTCCATTCGGGCAGGATTGAATCTTTGTCTATTTTAGCAAGTTTATTGCCGCTTTGGCATATAAGCTTTCCCTGGTTATCAAACAAGAACGCCCGGCCGGTTGTGCCTATTTCAAATTTAGAGACCACTTCAGAAAATTTTATGGTGTTATAAATTACCTTACAGACGCCGATTACCTCTAAATCCCTGCTGTATACCGGAGCTGATATGGTAATTGACCAATTATTACTGGACTCGTCAAACTCCATATCGCCGATAAAAACACTTCCCTTGCCGGCGTTGAATGTTCTCTGCCACCATTCTTCGTCCGCCTGGTAGAAGTCGCTTGTCTTCTGCGAAGCCACTACCAACCCGCCGTACCTGTCGGTAAAGAATATCTCGGAAATATTGCCTGCCTCAACAATCTTTTTAAGGCGTAAGCTAAGCTGGGTATTGATATATTTGTCCAACGCGGGGTTACCGGGGGATAGCCGCAGCCATTCCCTATCCTTCTTTGCAAAATATGCCGGCATATCTTTAACGGGAATCGCAGAATACCCGAGGTTTGCGTCCATAATAACCGCCCCCCAGATACTCGGGCTTACCACATTGTTTTCTAATTTTTTAATCTCGGAATCAATCATCTCGCCAACGGAATTAGCCATCAATTGCACCATGGCCTGCTGGTTGCTGAAAATAATCTTCCGCAGCATGAATACTCCCGATAAATACTGCATTAACACGCTGGCCCCAAGAAGTATCAGGGTGAATAATACTATTAAAAACAAGAATTTACGCCTGATGCCCCCGATCAGGCGCGCCCTTGTTTTATGTTTATAGAAAACTCCGGTCATGCCGAATGCTCCGGCGGCTATAAATATGGCGCACAACATCCTGATAATCTGCACGGGAAAACCGAATGCCCTGATAAAACTATCATAGTTTATCAACGATGCGGGGAAGAAACCTGCTTTTGGCACAATAAGCCCCGAAGAAACGGCATATATGCCGCTGGCAAAGATAAAAACTACCGCGCTTGATAAAACAAACCGCGGTAATTCTCTTCTGTATAAAACCAGGCGGCTAATCATGTCAATTATGACAAGGATTATCCCTGGCAGACAAATAAAATAACGCGCCATTATACCGGCAGTTAATTCACCTTTGCCTGTAAAGTAAGTTAAAGCCCCCGGCAACAAACAAATAACCGGCAAAAATATAAGCCATTTGTATTCAGAATGCCGTCCAAGAATATTAAGTACCCCGAATAAAACTATAAAAGCAAAAGAAACAGGTAAAAGAATTGCCCCTATGGAAGACAACATCTTTGCGTCAAACGGGCCGCCGGCCTTAATGAACATATCAACCCATTCGCCGGCCCCATGGAAGAGCCCGAATAACGCGAGCGCCCAAAAGTTCTTCAATATGCCAAGGAGGTCATCATTCTTGGGGATAGCCAATAAGATCATCCCCATAAGGATAAATACAAGTCCGTAAAGAAATAATATTGCTATCATTTAACCTTTCCCAATTTCTGCTCGAGTTCTTTTATCTGACTCTTAAGCTCCAAAATACGCTCCTCCCTGCCGACTGAAGCTTTATAAAAAACCTCCAGCTCATGCAGGTCTTTTTTTAACTTTTGCTCCGCCTGCTTGAGTTCGGTAATATCACGGCCATAAAGGTTAGCGTAACCGGATTCAACGATCGGGGCGGCATAAAAAGAATACACCTGCTCGCCATGTTCAAGATCAGATTGCTGCTCCAAGCCGCTCTCTAATGACTTAAGGACCAAATCCCGCAAGGCCGGAAAAACTATTTTTCCAATTTGTAAATGCCAATTTTCCAATCTCCTCAAACCTGCCTGATTTACAAAAAGCAGCCTACCTTCCCTATCAATACGCAATACCGGGCTGGGATCTTCAGTGGTAAATTTAGCCAGACTTTTAATTTCCTCTTCTGCTTGTTTACGTTTTGTAATATTGGAGTAAATCGAAACTATAAATCCGGAAGTTAATTTTAGCACGTAATTCTCAGTCCAATGCTCTACGCGTTTATCTTTATAAAGAATACCCGGCAGGTACTCTGATATTCCCGTGCTCCAGACCCTGCGAAAAACATCTAAAAGGCCGATCTCTGCCGTTGCCGGAAATACCTCAGTCACTTTCTTGCCGATAATGTCATTGCGCTTAACCCTGGATATCTCCTCGCCTTTTTTGTTAAGATTAACAAATACAAAATCGTCCCCTTCTTCAGAAGCCTTAAAAATAGCCACTCCATCTGTCAAGTTTTCAAATAATTGTTGAAAGCTTTCCTCGCTGCGCTGTAACGCTATCCTGGATACTGCCAGCCGCATTTTTTCCTGTTCCTCCCTGTACTGTATGAACAGAAATGTTCCTAACGTCATAAAAATTAAAAAAGTAATAACCAGCGGCGGCAGGGAATGATAAATAATTAACATCTTCCAGTTACGCGCGTCAATATCCATGCCAAGCACAGCGACAATCTTGCCGGTTTCCGGATTAGTAACCGGGACTAAAGCGCTTACCCATCTGCCCCAACGATCGGATGCCGGCCCCTCAATAACCTCTTTGCCTTTCGCAAAAACATCTAATAAAGCGGGAGAAATTTCGGTATAGACCTGTCCGGGCGGGGAATAATCCTTGGAATCCTTTGGCTCGGAATCAACAAAAAAGAAGACCTCGCCGTCAGGCCGCCGGCCCATCAAATAAATAAAACGGCATTTAGAGTTAACAGAACGCACCAGGGCTAATTGTTCTTTAAGGCGCTGGTAATCCGGGGAGTTGAGGTCGGTCTCGGAGCCGCTTAAACTCAAGACGCGCCTTACGTTGACAGCTCTCTCAAGTATTCGCGCCTGTATAATAAATTCAACGCGCTCGCGTTTGTCTTCCAGGTGAAAGGCAATAGTGCTAAAGGTGACCCCCGCGAACACAACAACAAAAATCATAATTACTATGAATTTCTTAAACCTTACCTGGTTATCCATAGCCTGTCCTCATAAAAAACTCAAGCCATCTTGTGCTTCAGACACAAAAAGCTTGAGTGTAAAAACTAACCATCTTCACCCCATTTTGAATAATTGTTATGAAAATTATTTTAACACATAATCCGCGCTTAGCAAGACGTTTTATATATCTCTTTATATCCCTTGAGGTTACAAAACAATTACTTAAATCCAGGAAAAAGTAATTGTTTTGTAACTCAAAGAATAAAAGCTAGTTACGTAAAGCGTCTTTTGTTTTTT
>Ga0172368_10001372_pt1 | contig 33608 bp, 32 predicted proteins | sample Lak11m_FD_114540 | JGI IMG/M metagenome (GOLD analysis project Ga0172368, IMG submission 114540) | Freshwater microbial communities from Kabuno Bay, South-Kivu, Congo - kab_022012_11m | ecosystem: Environmental > Aquatic > Freshwater > Lake | place: Democratic Republic of the Congo: South-Kivu... | reverse complement strand
GGAGAAAAAATTCTTTTTCCAGAAATCGCTGTTTTGCCAAAAACTGAACGGCTGGGAGGAGGACGGATCGACGCGTTAGAAGTTGTGGCGATTGATGACCAAGCCCCCAGCAAAAAGCAGCTGGCGATACTTCGAGAATTAGCCGACAAAAATCTTTTTAAAACCGAGTCTGTCAGCGAAATAAGCCACGATCTGACCAAGCTGTTCAAAAGTTCCGTTACCCTGGAAATCATCGACTGGAAATTTTCTGTCGGCGATGGCAAAGGCGAACGGGCAATAGCGAAAGAAGAAGTTCCCCTGGCCGATCACGTTCTCCAGCTTCAAAAATATCTTACCCTTTCTTCTCTTAGCGCTTCGCTGAAAGAAGGACGCAAAGAAGATTTTTGGAGCCGATTTCCCCGAGGCAGCCTTTTTTATTTTTTTCCCGACACCCAGCCGGTGATTCACGAAATAGAAACTGACTCGATTCAAAAAGAAGCGCTGTTTTTGGAAGAAATCGTCAACCGATTAACCCCGGCTGAGCGGCGGTCGATCTTTCGATCAACCAACAACCTATTGGTTGGTTACGTTATTAATCTCTTAGCGGGGAAAAAGAAAAAAAGTGCCAACGGAAACGGCAACACCTCAAAGAACGGTTCTCTTTTTTCTTTTCCGCCAATCGAAAGACCGATTCTCCGGATCATTAAAAAATATCAAGCTCCCCAATTTTTAGATAAGTTGGAGCTGATCGAAAAAAAGAGCCGAGGCAGATTAGTGCTCCACTTTGACAAGCTCCTGGACCTAATCGAAGAAGGAAAGATAAGAACGAAGGGATTCCGGCTAAGCGGCGGATTTATCGACTGCCTAGCTCCGGACCATAGCGAAGATTCTCCTTCTTTTCACATCAATCTGGCTAAAGGAATTTTCAAATGTTTTGGCTGCGGGATATCCGGTAAACTATTAATTTCCGACCAATTGCGAATGGATCTTAATATTCCCGAAGAGTCCAGACAACCGGCCCAGCCCGGAAGAAAAACCCGGGAACTGATAATCCCGGAAAAGCACCATCAGACAATGTCGCTAGCCCAGGCAATAATGCAGTCGCGTTTTGAAAGCAGTCCGGCCAAGCCCTATCTGTTAAAAAGAGGACTTGATCCTGAAATTGCCGCTTCTTTTGGCGCCGGGTTTGCCGACAATTTTTTGATTGACGCGTTAATGGACAGCGGCATTTTTCTCGACGAATTGATTTTCTACGGATTCGTCGGTATTTCCGAAAAGATAACTCCGTATCAAGGGCTCGGCCCTCTTTTTAAAAAAAGGGGGTTCAGAGAAAAGGACATTGAAAGAGAAGTAACCTCGCTGGAATTGCAGAAAAAAGCCAAGAGGGAAAAAAGAACGGTCATGGGCTATCCGTTTTCCATGCTTGATAAAAGAGTTACTTTTCCCCTAACCCTCGCCGGCAAGATCACCAATTTTTACGGCCGAGCCGCCTACGACGTGGATAAACGATTCCGTCACCGCAAATTATCAATCGAACTGACAAATGTTCCTCAGGGCGGTTTTAACTTGGAAGCGTTAACATCGGAAAACAAACAGCTCTTAATGACCGAATCGATCATTGACGCTTTAAGCCTGATCGAACTTGGCCAAGCAGACGAGCGATCCGTATTAAGCGTAATCGGTACAACCAATTATTTGATCATCGACGTTCTGGCCGGTTCTGGCAAAGAAATCGGACTGGCGCTAAATGACGATGAAGGAGGGCAAAAGGCAACTAAAAAAATTACCGAATACATTAAATCAAGATACCCTACCACCGTCGAAGATTTTACCAAAAAGTTTATAAGTCTGTATCCTGAAATGGCAGGACGAGATTACAACGAATTCCTGCTAAGAACAAAAGGAGGCAACCGATGAAAAGTTCATCCATTCAGTTCTTCATTGAACCGGATAACGGCTTTTCCAACGGCGTTATCTGTCTCAATTTAGAAAGGGGCGTCATCAGCGCCGAAGAACAAAAAGTTCTCTACAAAAAAACGCCGATTCCGGTCTGGGAGGTTGACCTACGGTCTCTCCAGTTGCTTAGAAAAAACCGGGTTTCTATTCCTGGATTCAAGTTCAAAACCTACGCCAATATAAATGGCCGAATCCAGGCCTGGCAATTGCTCGATTTTCGGAAAAAAAGCCGAGCAGCCAAAGTTAGAAAGGCCATCGAAAAAATGGCCCAAAAGAAAATGGCGGAAAAACGGCGACCGCCACTGGCCTAAAAAGGCCTAAGAAAAAAGAGAATCCCCTGACGCAATTGTCAGGGGATTTTTTAATTAATGAGAGAGAGCGGGATCCGGACTCGAACCGGTACGTACGGACACAAGAATATTTAAAGAAAGTTTAAAGAACCTGGCCAAAGCGCAATTCTTGCGTGAATAACCGTCGGGATTAGGTTATGAGCCTGTCCCGGGACCCCCCTCGTCTTCCCCGCTCTCTTTGGATTTTTGAACTATGAAAACTAATAATAAGCTAACACTCTTATTTGGCGCTCGTCAATTTTTTCAATTCTTCGCGCGCCACTTCCCGGTCGTCCCATTTTATCTTGTTCTTCCCCTCAACGTAAGTCTGCTCGGTCCCCTTGCCCAAAAACAAGACAATATCCCCCGCTTGCGCCATTGATAAACCGCGAGCAATCGCCGCCCGCCGGTCTAAAATGATTTCGGGCGATGTTTTTTTACAACCGCTGGCAATCTGGCGGCAAATATCTTGCGGGTCTTCATCATACGGATCTTCATTACAGATTATTAAAATATCGGCGTATTCGCTCGCAATTTTACCAAGCTCCGGCCGTTTCCACTTGTCGCGCCCGCCGCCGGCCGAACCAAAAACCGCGATAATTTTCTGATGCGGCCCGCTTCGACTAGTCGAAGGCGAGGCGAGCAATCCCTGAAACAGCTTAAAAACTTTTTCATAAGAATCGGGCGTGTGGGCCAAATCCACCACCACCGTAAAGGGCTGCCCCTCATTGATAATTTCCAGCCGCCCGGGAATAGCTTTTATTTTTTCTAGCGCCGCGCTTGCCGCCGCTAAACCAACTCCGATGGCCTCCCCAATCGCCGCCGCCGCCGCCGAGTTATATACATTAAACTCGCCCAATAATTTTGTTTTAAATTTTACACCGTTTATCTCAAACTCGCTGCCAGAAGCGTTTAGCCTAACGTCTGAAATTTGTAATTTATTTATCGCCTTCGACTCCGCTTCGGCAAGACGCGTCGAAGAGTTAAAACCGTAACCATATTTTTTATTCAAATCATACTTTAAAAAATATCCCACATTTTCATCGTCTAAATTATACACGCCAAAACTTTCTTTATTTTTCGCCGCCGCCGCAAACAATTTTTCCTTGGCTTGTCTGTAGTTTTCAAACCCGCCGTGCGCTTCCAGGTGCTCGGGTGCCAAGTTGGTAAACGCCGCGCCGACCCATTTAATAAACCGGTGCCGGTGCTGTTTTATCCCCTCACTGGTTACTTCCACCAGCGCGTACTCACAGCCGTTTTTTACCATTTGCGCTAAACATTTTTGAATAAAAAACCGCCCGGGCATAGTCATATGGAACGGATTCATCACTTCGTTTTTGCCGTCAAAAATTGTCAGCGACGAAATCCAACCGGTTTTATATTTTTCCGATAGTACCCTACCAGCTAGCGCAACTACTGTTGATTTTCCTTTAGTCCCCGTTACGCCAATCACTTTTATTTTCCGGCTCGGGAAACCGTAAAAAAACGCGCCCCAAAAAGCGAGTTTCCAATGATAAAGGCTTAACGACCAGCTGGGAATAAGTTTTTTAAGAAGTTTTTTCATCTCCTAAACTTTTGCACTAACCGATATAAAAAATACCAAAATCCACTTAACGGATAATCAAAATACCCGACATAATTTACCTCCTGTCCGCCAAAGCCATGTTTAAAGCGGGTAAAACCTTCCCAGGAGGAACCGCGTTTATCTAAGGTGTGCTCGTTCACAATGCCCCAAAAATCATACGCGGTGCAGCCACGCTGCTTGGCGTATTTAATCTGCTCCCACTGCAAAAGATGCGGCGCCATAATGCTGCGAAAGCCGTTATCGGTGGCGCCGTGCAAATAAATTCCTCTTTTATTAAAAATAACCATAATGTTAGCCGCGATAATCTTGCCCTCGTATTCGGCAAAAGCTAACAAAAATTTTAATTGCGGATCGTTGATCGCCAGTTGTTTTCGATAATACTCCTTGGGATGATGTTTTATTTTTTTGCGTTCTGACGTCCCCTGGTCAACCAGCCGATAAAATTCTTCAAAATATTTTTTAAAGTTATCGTCGTCGTAAGAAACAATTTTTATTTTGACGCCCTTGCGCTCGGCCAAGCGGATATTATAGCGCCACTTCTCGTGCATTTGGGCCAGTAATTCTTCTTCGGCTTTGGTAATATCTAAAATTAAGGTCTGCGACGGTTCAATGTCATAAGTTAATCGGCTAAATCCTTCTTTTTCTAATTTTTCTTGATATCCTCTTCCCATTTCCCATTCCGGGCCCAAGCGAAAAAAAATATCGCCCGATTCTTTGATCTCGGATTTAAATCTGGCAATTAATTCTTCGATTTGAAAATTACCCATTATCGGCCCCCGCGGACAATGCCAATAAAATTTGCTGGCGCCGGGTAATTTGAAACGGATAAACTGCGCTTGCCAGCCGTTGCCGGACAGACGCGAAACTTTTCGGCCAACGCTTTGTTGGAATTCGCCCCAAGCCCAGGATTGCAAAAAACTGCCCTGTTTTTCCAGGACAATCTTATCCCAACTTTCCTTTGAAATATTATTATTTTCCATTCTTTTTTCCTAAACTCCTTAACGCTTCTTTAACCCGATTTTCCACGCCCTTAATATTTGCCGGCACTTGTTTTATCGCCTCGCGCGCTTCGCTGATTTTATAGCCCAAAACCACCAGGGCATCGATAATTTCAATTTCATCCGCCACGGAAAACTTATCACCTGAGCCCTTGGCTAGTTTCTTAATTTTTGACTTAAGCTCAATAACAATTTTTAACGCCACCTTTTTACCGATGCCGGAAACTCGCGCCAAAATTGTTTCGTCCCCCAGCACAATCGCTTCCTGCAGGTCTTCTACCGAGGCGCCGGATAAAATGCCGGCCGCGGTCTTGGGGCCGATGCCGGATATTTGAATTAAAAGTTCAAAAAGCTCCAGCTCGGCCAAAGTAAAAAAACCAAACAGATCCCAAGCGGTTTCCTTAACCGAAAGATAAGTAAATAGCTTTACCCTGTTAAATCCGGCTTCGCCGGTCCCGACGGCAGTCGGGAATTTAACAGGGTTTACCGAATCGCCAATCTGTGGTATTTTTGATAGAGTTTTTTCACCACACCAGACCTTATAGCCGATGCCGCCAACTTCTAAAATTATGTACTTTTCGGTCCTTAGGCTTATTTTACCTTCAAGAGAAGAAATCATCGTTTTGTGGCTAAATTAATACCTCTATCTTATCTCAGAAAGTTATTTGAAGCAATGAAAAAGAGCGGACATCATCTTGTAATGACCGCTCTTTAATGAACGATTTCGACTATCTCCGGAACAACCGCCGAAAAAAGAGGTGCTTCTCCCCGAAAAGAAATGAAATTAGAAAGTTCGGAAACACACTGACCAACGTACCGCCGGTCAACAAAGTTGCCGTCCAGCGAAAGACACTGGCTCCAAAATAGCAGCCACTCTTGTTGTGATAAAATATAGCTGCCAAGAAAGCCAAGTTTTCTTTCTGAAGCAAAAACCGCTCCCCGGTAACCAAGATCAGCCATAAATCGCGCTGTCGACCTTTGAGCCTCCAGAGAAACAGGACAATAAAATTCAACCCACTGAATATGACCGATAACCGATTTTGACTGACCAAGAATTTTAGTTGTAACCCTTGATAACAAATCCATTTTGCCGCTTTCCAGTAGAGACAAATATTCAACAACCGTTTCCGCTTTTTCCATTCTGACAACCTCTTTCTCCGGTAGATACAGCCGAAAAACCATTTCTATTTCTACGTGTTGTTGTTGGGGTAATAAACCATTAACCGCGTTTATGTAAGAGACCAAAACGTTCTCTAACGCATCCGTCACCAACATCTCTTTGCTCATTTCTGGCTGAAGCAATGTCCTCACCTCCCTCTCCTTCTTATTTTAAAAAACAAACAGAAAACTACATTAAACTATTATGCTCTTTTTTTCTAAAAAAGCAAATCTTTATGCAATTTGAATTAAAGTCACAATTTAAGCCAACTGGCGACCAGCCAGCGGCGATCGCCAAACTAATCAAAAATTTAAATGCCGGCGTCAAAGACCAGGTACTACTCGGCGTGACCGGCAGCGGCAAGACCTTTACCATGGCCAACCTTATTGCCAAAACCCAAAAGCCGACATTAATTATTTCTCACAACAAAACCCTGGCCGCCCAGCTGTACCAGGAATTTAAAGAATTCTTTCCGCAAAATTCTGTTAATTATTTTGTTTCCTATTATGATTACTACCAGCCCGAAGCCTATCTCCCACAGACCGACACTTATATTGAAAAAGATTCCAAGATCAACGAAGAAATCGACCGCCTGCGCCACGCCGCCGCCCAAAATTTACTTTCACGGCAAGACGTAATTATTATTGCTTCGGTTTCCTGCATCTACAACATCGGCCTGCCCGGTGATTATTTGGACCTGAGTGTTGAACTTTCCGTCGGCCAGGAAATTTCCCGACAGAATTTGTTGCGTCAATTAACCGACCTGCAATATGAAAGAAAAGACATCAATTTTAGCCGCGGCGCTTTTCGGGTGCGCGGCGAAAGCGTAGAAATTTGGCCGGCCACCGGCGAAAATATTATTAAACTGGAACTTGGCGGCAATAAAATTAACGCTATCTTAAACCGGCAAACGCTGATGACACGCGACTTATTCGTCAAAAGAGAGGCCAGCGTAAAATCTATTCGAATTTATCCCGCTAAGTTTTGGGTAGCGCCCAAAGAAAAGATCAAATTAGCCACGGTTAATATTGAAAAAGAGCTAAACGGACAACTGTCTAAATTAAAAAGGGCCAATAAAATCTTGGAAGCCGAGCGTTTGCGCCGCCGAACCAGCTATGACCTGGAAATGATGAGAGAAGTCGGCTATTGCCACAGCATTGAAAATTATTCCCGGCACCTGGAATTTCGGCCGGCCGGCACGCCGCCCCACTCATTGCTTGATTATTTCATTTTCCCCTTTGAGGGCAATAAAAAAAGAGATTTTTTGTTGTTTATTGATGAATCGCATATGACCGTGCCGCAAATTGGCGCCATGTATGAAGGAGATAAAGCGCGCAAGCAAACGCTGATTGATTTTGGGTTCCGCCTGCCAAGCGCCCTTGACAACCGGCCGTTAAAATTCGCTGAATTTGAAGAAAGAGTCGGCCAGACAATTTACGTTTCGGCCACCCCGGGAAAATACGAGCTGGCCAAAGCCAAGAATAAAATCGTCCAGCAGCTTATCCGGCCAACCGCCCTACTTGATCCTCAGGTTTCTGTCCGGCCGACAAAAAACCAGATCGTCGACCTCTGCGACGAAATTAAAAAACGGGTCGCAAAAAAACAACGGGTACTGGTTACCACTCTGACCAAGCGCATGGCCGAAGACTTATCTGATTTCTTAAAAGAAGAAAAAATAAAAACCAATTATCTGCACTCGGAAATTAAAACACTTCAGCGCCCGGAAATTTTAAAAAAATTCCGCGAGGGCGTCTATGATGTAGTGGTCGGCGTAAATTTATTAAGGGAGGGTCTGGACCTGCCCGAAGTTTCGCTGGTCGCTATTTTAGACGCGGACAAAGAAGGCTTTTTGCGGGGCGAAACCTCGCTTATTCAAACTATTGGCCGGGCTTCGCGCCACCTTGAAGGACAAGCCATAATGTACGCTGATAAAATTACCAAATCAATGAAATTTGCCATTGACGAAACTAATCGCCGCCGGCAAATCCAAGAAGCGTATAATAAAAAACACGGCCTGGCGCCGCGGGCTATTTCAAAGGCGATCCACGCTAGCCTTGTCGAGGAGAAGAAAGAAGAAAAGCCGCCCCAAACAGCCAAAGAATATCTGAAAGAATACCTCCGCAAACTTAAATTTAAAATGGAGCTGGCCAATCGAAATTTGCAATTTGACGAGGCCTTAAAGATCAACGAAGAAATCGCCAGAATTAAAAAATTTGCAAAAAAATGATTTCTTTGCTATATTGTACTGGACTTCTTAAGCTAAAAACTAAGAGTTAAAAACTACTAACTAATCACATGCCAATTAAACAATCAGCTAAAAAAGAACTGCGTAAGGGTCAGCGGCGCCGAGAAGTTAATTTAAAGCGCCAAAAAGCGATGAAGGATACCCTAAAAAAGGTTAAAAAAATTATTGCCAGCGGCAAAAAAGAAGAGGCCAAGAAACTGATGTCTGCCGCCTATCAAGCAATCGACAAAGCGGCCAAGCGCGGCGTCATTAAAAAAAATGCGGCTGCCAGGAACAAATCCAGATTAATGAAGCTGCTCAATAAATAATTTTGTAGATCCGGACAAAAAACCGTCCCGAGTATAATCGAGGGACGGTTTTTGTTTTTAATTCCCTAAGGCGCAAATTAATTATCCTGTAATTTCTTTAACGATTAAGTCTAACGCTGTTTGCGATTCAAGGCCGCCACTTTTAATCCCGATATCGATTTCTGATAATCGCCCATAGATATTTTTCAGCGCACCCAGACTAAAATTTTTTGACTGCTCAAAGCTTTTTCGCAAAACATAGGGATGCAACTTTATTTTTTTCCCCAGATCATAAGAAGATACGCCTCTTTCTAGTTGGTCTTTTATTAATAATAAATTCCTGAATTGGTAAACCAGCATTGAAAGCAAATAGATTTCTGACTCTCCTTCGGCTAAATGCCGATGCAATAGCTTAAAAGCCAGGGCGCCGTTTCTGGCAGCCAACGCGTCTACGGTTTTGAAAATATCATTTTCAATTTTAGCACCGACTAACTTTTCGATGTCAGCCGGTAAAATCTCTTGACCTAAACGATAGCTTATTAGCTTATCAATCTCATTGCTTGCTCGCCACAGATCTGACCCGACAAAAACGGCCAGCTGCTTTATCGCTTGAACATTAATTTCTCCGCCGCGAGAAATCACTTCTTTTTTGATCCAGTTTTCCAGCTTTATTCCAACTAAAAAATTAAACTCTTCCGCCTTGATATTCTTAGCGGTCAGTTTTTTAAATAAGTCTTTATTGTCTTTTAAAACATACTCCTGGATTTTTTTCTCTGGCGGCCGCTCTAGTTTTTGTCCAACAACTAAAAAGCTGTCTTCAGTTTTTATAATGTCGCTGGAAATAAAGTAGTCTAAAAGCTTTTCTTTTATTCCTTTTTGCGCCTCAAAAAGACCGCTGACAACCGCTAATTTTTTTTCGGCAAACATAGAAAAAGAGTCTAAAAAATTCTTCAGCTTCTCCCAATCTTCCTCCTGCGCCAAGTCAAAATAACCAAAGTTAAAACCGCTTCGATGCTTTTGCCGATAACTTGCTACCACTGAACTAATTTTTTGCTTCAGGCGAAAATCATCTTCGCCGTAGAAAAAGAAAACCATAAATTAAATACCCGTGATAATTTTAAGTTTTTAAAAACGAAGTTCAAGCAGAACCTTATTTCCAACTCACCGTTTGATTCGGCTGCGCCACCTCTATCCAAATCTGCCCGGGCACAAATTTTATCTCTTCGTTATTCTGATCATAAAAATAAAGTTTACTGGTTTGGTCTGATTTATCTTTTTTCCAGGTCGCCTGAATTTCCTCGCCATTGCGATAAACAATTCCCCGGCCCGAGCCCTCAATCGCCACTGTGTTATATTGCCCCTCGATCTGATGGGATTCGGCAAACATAATCACCACGTTTTTAGCCGCCACCTGCTGGCCGTTATTTTTATCAATTTCTTTGGTATTGCCCCGCCATCTAAAATATGAATTGGCGGCCGGATCATAAACATACTTTACCTGAAAGCTCCCCGGAAAGCCCACCAATAAAGTTTTAGTGGTGGTGGCCACACTGATTAACTCACCTTCCAGATGCAAATAACCGCTAAATTTATTTTCCCGCCGATAGTTTAATTTATCCGCCGCCTCGGCCAGTCGAGTGTAAGAAGTAAAGCCGTTGTGCGGGGCGACAACTCCTGATTTACGAAAATAAGAGTTGTAGGGGTTCTTTAACGCGTCGATATTATCCATTACTCCCTTATCCAGAATATCCAACGCAAAATGAGAACCGCCCCAGTGCGCCAAAATCGCATCCAGCCCCCGCGCCAACGGAATAAAATCATCGCGGGTTGAACGAACCGACCCAAGCTCTTTGGGCGAGTTACAAACATAAATTCCCATCATACGCGTAATACTGTCGGTAATCACCGGCATGTTAAAAACCAAATCGGCCTCCGATAATCCCGACAATGGCCGAGCCACCGCGTCGCCGGCTAGCATTACCGCGATCGGCCGCCTATTGGCATTGGCGCAGGAAAGGCCGCTAATTGGGCTTTTTAGTACCGCTGGGACAGCTGATACTTCTGGGGATTTAGTGGGATTTGTGCCATTTGAAATATTTATCGACTCTCCCTTACCTTGCACAAAATACCAGCCCAAACCGGCTAAAATAATTATTAAAATTATCGGTAAGTATTTTTTCATAAAAACTTTACGTTGTTTAAATTATTAAATTATTCATCTCTCCCCAGTTATCGCCAACTTTCAGGTCAACAATAATTGGCACTGACAATTGATAAGCGTTCTCCATAATATTTTTTATTTCCAAAGCTGATTTTTTAACTTTATCATCCGTTACTTCAAAAACTAATTCATCGTGCACCTGAAGCAGCATTTTGCTATTTTCCCTTAGCCATTGGCTATTGGCCAAACGAACCATTGCCATCTTAAGCAGGTCCGCCGCCGTACCCTGCACCGGCATATTGACCGCCATACGTTCGGCACCTTGGCGCAAATTCCAAGCCGAAGAATTAATTTCCGGGATAAAACGCTTGCGGCCAAAAAGAGTTTGGACAAAACCGTTTTGCGCCGCCTGTTTTTTGCTATTTTCCAGATAATTAGCCACACCGGAAAATTCGGTAAAATATTTTTTTATAAATTCTTTAGCCCGAGCAACTTCGACTCCGGCCGCCTGAGAAAACCCATGACTGCCCATGCCATAAATAACCCCGAAATTTAAAACCTTAGCCAGGCGTCGCGCTTCAGCCGGAACCTTATCCGCGTCGATATTTAAAATTTCCGCCGCCGTGGCCGAATGAATGTCTTTGCCGCTTTTAAAGGCGGCGATCATTTCTTTGTCTTTAGCCAGATGCGCCACTACCCGCAGTTCGATCTGAGAATAATCGGCCGACAATAATTTAAAGCCCGACTCGGCCACAAAAGCCCGCCTAATCTCCCGGCCCAAGTCGGTCTTATTCGGAATATTTTGCAAATTAGGATTTTTTGAGGATAGTCGCCCGGTCGTTGTTCCTAGCTGATCAAAAGTAGTGTGCAACCGGCTGCGGTCATCAACCAGCTCTGGCAGCGCATCAATATAGGTATTTTTTAATTTTGCCAGCTCCCGATATTCCAAGATCAGATCAACTATTTCGTGTTCGCCGCGCAGTTTATTTAGTTCCGAAGCGGCCGTTGAAATAACCTTGCCCGGCGTTTTTTTAAGTCCCTTGATTTGCAAATTTAATTTATTAAATAAAATATCTGATAATTGCTGCGGCGAATTAATATTAAATTGGACGCCGGATAATTTATAAATTTTTGATTCCAGCTCTTTTAGCTTATTACCGAATTCGCCGCTTAATTTTTTTAAATACGACACGTCAATTTTAATGCCATTTTGCTGCATGGCTAAAATTATTGGTGCCAACGCTTTTTCCGTTTCATAAATCTTTTTAGATAAAATGCCCTGGGACAAAGCCTGTTCTATCCTCTCGGCAATTTCCCGGCTGGCGTCTTTTTCTGTTTTATTTTCTACTCTAGCCTCGTTATCAAACAATGTTAGCGGCTCTTTTCCAGTTTCCTTTTTTTCCACCGCCGGTTTTTCCGCTTCGCCCGGCAGACGACTAACCAGACTAAAAAATCCTAGCTCTTTAAAAAGCGCGATCACTTTTTGCTTGTCAAAATCCTGGGTCTGGGCAGCCGCCAAATCCAATTTTATCGGTACGTCTTGTTTTATAGTCGCTAAATATTTGCTAAAAAAAGCCTGTTCTTTAAATTCCAATAATTTATCAAATAACTTTGTGTTTTTAGCTGGAGTTTTAGTTTTTTCTATTTGTTTATATAAATTCTCCAGGCTCTTATATTCTTTTAAAAGCTCGATCGCCGTTTTCTCTCCCACCCCCGGCACGCCGGGAATATTATCGGACGGATCACCTTTTAGTCCTTTGTAATCATTCATCTGCTCCGGCGCCAGCCCGCCAAAGCGTTCCCGCACCGCCGCCGCATCATAAACAACCGTATCTTTTATTCCTTTTTTCAAGGTGAAAATATTAACTTTATCATTGACCAATTGCAGGGTATCCAAATCCCCCGTCACGATTAAAACTTTCACCTTACGGCTTGCCTGTTTGGCCAGCGTGCCAATAACGTCGTCGGCTTCAAAACCTTCTTTTTCAAAAACCGGAATATTAAAAGCTGCCAGCACGTCCTTGACTCTTTTTATCTGCGCGTAAAGTTCATCTGGCGCCTTGACGCGCGTCGCCTTGTATTCGGCAAATTCTTCATGGCGAAAAGTCGGCGCTGCCAAGTCAAAAGTCGCCGCGATATAATCGGGCTGTAAATCTTTTAAAACCTTGAGCAAAATAGAAGTAAAACCAAAAACCGCGTTGACCAGTTCGCCCTGGCCAGTCGACAGCGGCGGCAGGGCGTGATAGGCGCGGTGCACTAGTGCGTGGCCGTCAACAAGAACAAGTGTTTTAACCTCAGAATCTTTAGCCATTAATTTAAAAATTAAATATCAAAATGTAAAATGACAGTTGAAAAATTTAGAATCTATAAATTCATCCCGCTTCGCGGGATACCTAAATTTTGCACTTTGATTTTTGAGTTTTGATTTTCCTTGTGTCTTCTCCCAGGTGCTCAAACTCCAGCCAAACCGCGTCCGGCGGCAGGACTTTTTTAATTCGCTCGGGCCACTCAATCACCACCAAATTATTTTTATTTTCCAGCACCGCAGTCAGACCCAATTCCGCCAAATCTTTTTCACCGCTTAGACGATAACAATCCAAATGATATAAATCGCCAATTTTACCAGTTGCTAATTTAAAATGTTTCATTATTACAAAGGTCGGGCTCAAAATTTTATCTTCAACTCCTAGTGCCCGTCCCAATCCTTGAATAAAGGTCGTTTTGCCCGCGCCCAGATCGCCTGTAAGCGCCAAAACCAACGCGCCGCAATGCGGCGAATTTAACAACCGTTCCAAAAGTCGACCGGCCAATTGCTGAGTTTCTTCAAAATTTTTAGTAATAAATTCCATAAAAAAATATTATTCCCTGAGCGAAGCGCCAACGGCGCGGAGTCGAAGGGAAAAACTACCACTTGCCCCACTCTCCATTTATTAATTTTTCTTTTTTCTTTCTCGTCCAACCCTTTAATTGTTTCTCTCGCCTGCGAGCTTCTTCCAGATTATCATATTCTTCTAAATATGCTAACTTTTTGGGTTTGTGCCTAGAAGTAAAAACCGAACCTAAACCAGAAAGATGTTGAGCCCAACGCAAATCAGGCTTCCATGTCAGACCGACATAATAAAAGCCACCTTGACATTCAATAATATAAACATACCATTTCCAGGTTTGCTTCATCTTATTAGCCTTCGACTTCAGTCGCCAATGGCGACTTCCGCTCAGGCAATAAGTCTTTATTTATTATAACATTTTTATCTTTCGCCAAAGAAAAAAGCCGGGCAGGTTTGACTGCTCGGCTTTCATGTTGAAGTTGAAAGAACGTGTTACCAACGATAGAACGTTGGCGGACGATAGAAAGTGTTGGCGTAAAAATCCCAGTCGCCCACGGGGATTTCTCGGGTCTCGTAAGACGGATAGATGTCGATGGGACGTTTTCTTGCCCCCAGGTTTTTCCATCCGTTTGCCAGTCTTTCCCGGCCGGTAATGTAGATAGTGTGCATGCCAACACCGGGAAAATTAAAGGCCCGACCCTCTTCCGGACCAAGTTCCAGGTCCGCTTTGCCACTTCGCTTGCCGCCTACCCAGATTTGGATGTGAACGGCGGTCGAGTAATTCTGAAAAATTACCCGGGTAGCATCCGGCCGCCAGACCTGCGGGTCGGACGATCGGAGAGCTGTTGAGGCGCTGGTCAACGGCTGATAATAAACCGCTACATGCTCTTGTCTGGTAAAAATTCCACACCCAGCAAAAAGCATAACCACCAAAAGTAACAAAGATATTCTCATTCTTATCGCCTCCTTCCATAAGCCGCCTCAGTCAATCCTTCCGCAATGGCCGCACTATAGGGCCGAGTGTCAATATCAATATTAACAATCAACGGACGAACAGACGAAGGTTCTTGCTGCAACCGAATCAAACCGCCAACATAAACATCTCCACCACTGGGTGTATTTTTCCGATAACGCACCGAATACGGATCACTACCAGTTCGACCGTAACCAAAATAAGGTGGACCCCAAGGCGAAGGCAAGCGATTAGAGAGCAAGCTCTGCCAATCAATAATACCGTGACGCGCAGCCCAAACAAAATTAAAGTTACGAGGCATACCAACGCTAACATACTCATACCAATTGTTTCGACTGTTAGCGCCACCCACTTGGATACAGCCTATGGCCGGCCGAGAATATTTCCAACCGCCATTTTGAGCATCGGGGATCAGCCGCACAGAAGTCGATCCTTCAAAAAAACAAATTTGTTGTTTTTCAAGATCCGGATTCTCAATGTGCACCGGCACCATGCCGGCAACCGGCTGGCGCGTCGCGCCAATGTTCTTTTGAACGCGAGAGATCGTCAGCGTACGCGTGTGCGTACAAGCCGAGACCATCATCATCGTCACCACAACCACCAAAATCAATCCTAATTGTCTTTTCATGACCAGTCCCTCCTTTGCGGGATAATATATATTTGTTTTTTAAGCTTCTTGCCTTTTTGTGCCTTAACCAAGCCATTTCTTACCTCGCCTATATTATACCAAATATACGCCATTTGTCAACCCCCACACCCTTTTATTCGAAAGCTGTTTTGTGTCTTAAGTTTTTACAAAAACTATAATTTTTAACCAAAAAATTTCTATTCTTATGGGTGTTGGGTTAAAAGTCCTTGACCCCATCATCTAATTGCGCTAAATTGTCATAATGTCTTCTCGTATTTGCGTCAAAATTAATTTGTTATTCGTCATTTCAATTTATGCTCTCCCCTCTTCAGCAAGCCATTAATTCTTTACAAAAAAGCACCCGCCTCTTAATCGCTTTGCCGGAAAATTTAAACGGCGATGCTTTGGGTTGCGCGCTGGCCATAGAAGAATCTTTAAAAAATTCCGGCAAAAAGATCGACATTGTTTGCACCGGCGAGATTCCGGAAAATCTCAAATTTTTGCCAAATCAAGAATCGGTAAAAAACAAAGTGTCTGTCTGGCGAGATTTTATTATTTCCGTCGATACGTCCGTCAATAAAATTTCTCGCCTGCGCTATGAAAACGAAAACGGCCTTTTAAAAATCTTTTTAACCACGCCCCAGCGGGTAGAAGAAAAAGATATTCGCCTGGAAAGCGGCCAATTTTTTTATGATTTGATAATTACCGTTGACGCGCCGGACCTGGAATCGCTGGGCCGAGTCTTTGAAGATAACTCCGAACTATTTTTTAATAAGCCCATCCTAAACATTGACCACCGAGCCGGCAACGAACACTTCGGAGAAACAAATTTAATTCAGCCAACCGCGGCCGCTTGTTCGGAAATAATTATTGAACTAATCGAAGGACTAAGTTTGAAAATTGACGAAAAGGTTGCCACTCTTCTTTTGGCCGGACTAATTATCAAAACCCACAGCTTTCAAAACAGCAAAACCACGCCGCAGGCGTTAAGCCTGGCTTCCCGCCTGGTCAGCCAGGGAGCGGACCAGGAAAGGATTGTCCAGCAGATTTATAAGACTAAGCCCCTAAACCAGCTCCGGCTTTGGGGCCGGCTGCTTAGCCAACTGGACTTTGACGAAGAAAAAAAAGCCGCCTGGATACTGGCCACGCCCGAAGATTTTCTTGCGACTGGCACCTCAACCCAAGACCTGACTTTTGTGATGGAAGAAACCCTGGAAAATTTTCCCCGAATAAACTTGATTTTAATCTGCTGGCCGGATGAAAGCGGTTTTTTCCACGTCTTTGGCCAGGCCAGGCAAGTTGAAGCCTTGCAAAAGATAAACGCCGAACTGGGCGGCAGCTTAAAAAATGACCGGCTGCTCATTAAGGCCTCTCCTAAAAATCCCAGGCAGCTGCGGGAAGAAATTACTTCCTTGCTAATTTCTAATGAATAGCTTAAACTAAAAAATAATCAACTGTTTTTTAGTTTTTGTATGGCCAAGCTTCCTCCTCCCAAAAAAACCGCTAAGACCACCGAAGAGAAACTCAACGAAAAAGTTGCCGAAGTTTTAAAGCACGAAGAAGAAGAACGCGCTAAACTTTTGGCTGCCAAACTCAATCTGCCCTATGTTAATGTCACAACCATCCCGGTTGATACCGAGGCGATTTTGTTATTGACCGAAGAAGAAGCGGTTATCGGGAAAATGGCGATTATTCAAAAACAAGAAGATACCCTAAAAATAATTGCCCAAGATCCGGAACTGGAAGCGACAAAAAATCAGATAAAAAAATTGGCCGACCGAGGCCTAGGATGTAAGATCTTTGTTTGCTCGCCGCGCAGCTTAAAGAAAGTTATTGACCGGTATAAATCGATCGCCGAGGATAAGGCCAGTGTTACCGGACAAATTATTATCGACAAAGAAAGACTAAGCCAGCTGCAAAATCAGCTAAAATCTATCGATGACATCAAAAAATCCTTAGATGCTATTCCGCATGACGCAGCGGCCGCCACTTATTTTTTAGAAAATATTGTTGTTGGCGCCCTACAAACCGACGCTTCCGATATTCACCTGGAAAGCCGGGAAGAAAATGCTCTCTTTCGCTACCGCATCGACGGCGTGCTGCACGATGTGGTTGTTTTGTCTTTGCGGGTCTATCAGCTGGTCATCGCCAGAATAAAGCTAATGTCGAGCATGGTTTTAAACGTTCACGATCGGGCCCAAGACGGCCGTTTTACCATTGAGCTGGGAGAGGTAGAAATTGAAGTCCGGGTTTCGATTATTCCCGGTCCCTACGGCGAAAACGTCGTTATGCGTATTCTAAATCCCAAAAATATTAATCTAAGCATCAAAGACCTGGGCTTTCGCGAAGACGCTTACCAGTTTATAAAGAAAGAAATCGTCAAACCCAACGGAATGATCGTCACCACCGGACCGACCGGGTCGGGAAAAACTACGGCGCTCTATGCTTTCTTAAAAGAAGTTACTGATCCGGAAATAAAATTAATCACCCTGGAAGACCCCGTCGAATATCACTTAGACGGCGTCACCCAAACCCAAGTTGAAGCTGACCGCGGCTATACTTTTGCCGCCGGACTTCGCGCCATCTTGCGCCAAGATCCCGACGTTGTACTAGTTGGCGAGATCCGCGATCAAGAAACCGCCGAAATTGCTATTCAGGCCGCTCTGACCGGCCATATTGTTTTTTCCACTCTTCACACCAATGATGCCGCCGGCGCCATTCCCCGCTTTGTCGATATGGGCGCTAACCCCACCACCCTATCGGCCGCGCTGATTGATATTATGGCCCAGCGCCTCCTGCGCCGCGTCTGTTCGTTCTGTAAGGAAGAATATGATCCCTCGCCGGAAGAAATCGCTAAAATAAAAAAAGTTTTCGATACTTTACCAAAAACCATAACCGTGCCTGATATTTCTAAGCCTTTTAAACTAGCTCGGGGCAAGGGTTGTCCAAAATGCAACAATACCGGCTACAAAGGACGCGTCGGCGTTTATGAAATTATTCCGGTCGACCCGGAAATTGAAAAACTGATTACCCGGTCACCCTCCCACGCGGAAATTCTTGAGGTGATCAAACAAAAAGGATTCGTTTCAATGTATGACGACGGCATTATTAAGGTCGTGGAAAAAATGACGACCATCGCCGAGGTTGAAGATATCGTCGGTTCCAGGTAAAACAAAACCCTCCTTCGCTAAAAGCAAAGGAGGGCAAGAAATTCTCTTAAAACTGCAGGTAATCTCTTCCCGCCAGGGGGAAGGTTAAAGATTTTGCCAAGGAGAGACGCAGCCTAGGCCACGTCATCCTGAATATTTAAACAAAACCCCGCCAAGACCCTAAAATATAAAGAGGCCTTTATCACCTACAGATCTAAAAGAATTTTAAAATGGGCACTTAAGCCCGATAGATTAGGTTATCACACTCTAAAACATCTGTCAAGCCCCCTGGCGTCCAAAAGGCCAGGAAGTGGCTATTTTTTGTAAAAGAACCTCTTATGCTGACTGACCCCAAAATTAAAGAGGAAGACTCTCAAAATGACGCCACGCTTCGCCCTCAAGGCTTTCGAGAATATCAGGGCCAAGACAAAATAAAAGAAAGCCTGGCGGTTTTAATTGAAGCGGCTAAAAAACGGCGCGAGCCCATTGAACATGTCTTGCTTTGCGGAGCGGCCGGCCTTGGCAAAACCACCCTGGCTAATATTATTGCCAAAGAAATGGGCGTAGGAATGAAAACGACTTCCGGTCCGGCCATTGAACGAGTCGGCGACCTGGGATCTATCCTCACCAATTTATCCGATGGCGATATTTTATTTATTGACGAAGTGCATCGCTTAAATAAATTAGTGGAAGAAGTTCTTTACCCGGCCATGGAAGATTTCAAGCTGGATATTGTCATTGGCAAGGGACCGTCAGCGCGAACGCTGCAAATTGATCTGCCGCGTTTTACTTTAATTTCCGCCACCACTCGCCCGGGGCTTTTATCCTCTCCCCTGCGCTCGCGTTTTGGCGTCACTTTCCGCCTGGATTTTTATAAACCCGAAGATATTGAAAAAATTATTCACCGCTCTTCACGGATTTTAAATATTAAAATCGAAGAAAGCGCGGCTCAAATTATTGCCCAGTCGGCCCGTTCAACGCCGCGCGTGGCCAATCGCCTCCTAAAACGCGTCCGCGACTTTGCCCAGGTCAGAAGCGATGGCTATATTACCTCACCGCTGGCCCAGGAAGCCCTGGCGATGCTTGAAGTTGATGACTTGGGCCTGGAATCCATTGACCGCCAGATTATCAGGGCCATTATTGAAAAATTTGACGGCGGCCCGGTCGGCTTACAAGCCTTAGCTGCCACAGTTAACGAAGAAGTCGATACCATTGAAGACGTTTATGAGCCGTATTTAATGCAACTGGGCTTTATCAACCGCACCCCGCGGGGGCGCGTGGCTACGCGTCTGGCTTTTGAACGATTAGGATTTAAATATCCGGACGAGGCACAGGAAAGACTAATTTAGTTCATATATAAACCAGTTAGACAAAATAAATTATTTATCTTAATAAAGGAAAAATATGGAAAAATTAATTAAGATTATCAGTTCTCCTTTTAACCCCGCTATAGAAGTTGTCGGAAATATTGTTATCAAACTTCACGTACCGTATTCAGAAAAGGATGTTACCGTCCAAATCAATTCTAATGTCCAAGATTATATTGAAAATAACGATCAACCAGGCGCTCAAGTGAGGCAAGTCATGGTAACTTCCACTACAGAGGATACTCGGACGTTGAAGCTTGATTTCGGAGCTAACAATATTCAAACATTCGCTATCGCTGGCGAGCAATACGAGATTAAACTTATGAACATCGGCAAGGAGAACATAGATAATCAAGATTTTCCATACTTTGAATTTTATGTTAAGCAGATCGATAAATAATTTACTATTCGCTCATTTCATTCGCTCTCTACACTACACTCTTACTTCGGCTGCTGTGCGAATAGGTATTCTAGCAGCCCGTGTTCGGGTCGACTAACTACTGTATATCTGGCTCAGTCGTTGTGCTCTCCCGATCCATATCAGATATGCAGGTAACATTCTCAGAAATAAATTATTTATCTTAATAAAACACTTAAAAGAAGATTTAATTTTTATAATCCATGCCTAAACAAAAAATTCCCGGCCAAATAATGGGGACTATTGGATTTTTGATGCTCTCTTTTAATGCTGTCGGCTATGTTTTTGGTTGGGAAACAAAACATCCATCTTTAACTATCCTTGGTTTAATCTTTGTGGTAATCGGGCTAAAAATGGCTCGCCAGCCAGCTAAATAAACTTCATAAAATTTTGTGTCGGTCTGGCCATTAAATTTGGAGGGTAAAAATAAGGCCATCAGTCGCTTGGTTATTTTTTTAATCTTGGCGGCTTTTTTTGTTTGGCTATTTTTTTCTGGCTTTATTCTCGCCACCGAAAAAATTAATATCAACACGGCATCCCTTGATCAATTAGATCAACTTGAAGGAATTGGTCCCACCTACGCTCAAAGAATAATTGATGGCCGCCCCTACTCGTCGCTAGATGACTTATTACAAGTAAAGGGTATTGGACAGACAACTTTACAAAAAATAAAAGATCAGGGACTGGCCTGTGTTGATTGCGGCACACTCCCAGCCAGCACCCCCGTCCCATCCAGTTCTTTGTCCCCTACCCCAAGTACTTCGTCTTCGCCGACGCCATCTGCTTTAGCCGCACCCAGCCCCACAGTTAAAACTTTTGATTACTCAAAAGATATTTTAATTAATGAGTTTTTGCCAGCGCCCCAAACTGGCGAGAAAGAATGGGTAGAATTATTTAATAATGGCCCGATTTTGGTTAATTTGTCCGGCTGGCAGATTGATGATAACGACAATTCTACTAGGCCCCAGACCATTCCCGAAAATACTACCCTTGGCGCCGGAGAATATTTGGTAATTACTTTTGCTAAATCAACTTTAAATAACGACGGCGATAAAATCCGCCTACTTTGGCCGGACGATCAGATTGTCCATAGCGTTTCTTTCGCTAAGGCGGAATCTGGACAAGCAATCGCCAAGTTTGAAAACGGCTGGTTTTGGACCAATCAGCCAACGCCGGGAAAAATTAATAAAAAATCTATTTTAACTAACAGTCCGACCGGTGTGGCTGTCAACGAAACAGAAACCATAAACCCGAAAGAAGAAAGCGTAATTATTCAGGCCGACCAGCCTCAGCCAGCTGTTTTGAACGATCAAAAAACCGTAACGCCAGTTGCCACCGCCGCCAAAAGCGTTCCGCCAGAAGAAAAGAGGACGCCAGAAAGCAATCTTTTGGCAGCGACCGGCGAGAAGGCTAAAGACATTAGCGTTCCAGCTTTGGTTGGCGTTTTATTTTTAGCCGCGCTGACGGCCGGCGCGTTAATTTATTTTCGACGGCAAAAATCGGTTGACACTGCCAGTTTTGACGATTAAGATAAAAACGTCTCTAAAATTATTTTGATTAGAAACTATGTCCGGACATTCAAAGTGGTCCCAGATCAAACATAAAAAAGCGATCACCGACGCCAAGAAAGGAAAAGTTTTCAGTAAAATGGCGCGGCTTATTTCCGTGGCCGCTCGTGCCAAGGGCAAGGACCCGGAAGCCAACCCGACCCTAAGAACAATGATTGATAAGGCGCGTTCGCTGAATATGCCGTTGGATAATATTGAACGCGCTATTGCCAAGGGCGCCGGCGAACTTGAAGGAGCCCAAATTGAAGAACTGATAATTGAAGCTTACGGCCCGGCCGCCTCGGCTTTAATTATCGAAGGAACCACCGACAATCGAAACCGCTCTCTTTCGGAAATTAAATTTTTGTTATCACAGCACGACGGCAAGCTGGCTAATCCCGGCTCGGTGCTTTGGCTGTTTGAGCGCTACGGATTAATCACCGTAAAGTCCTCTCCCGCTAAAAAAGACGAGCTGGAACTAACCGCCATTGATAGTGGCGCGCAAGAAATCCGGTGGTTAAGCGAAGAAACTATGGAAATTTATACCCAACCCGCTGAATTGGAAAAAACAAAAAAACTCCTGGAAGAAAAAAATATCAAGACGGAAGAAACCGCTTTAATTTGGCTGCCAAAGAACGAAATAAAAATTGATGGCACCAGAGACAACGAAAGACTGGAAAGACTATTTGAAGCGCTGAACGAGCACGACGACGTTAACGAAGTTTATTCAAATATCCAAGATTAAGATTATTTTTAAAATTACCCTGTATGATTATTTTAGGCATTGATCCAGGAACTGCGCGCATTGGCATCGGACTGATTAAATATGAAAACAAGAAAGCGGCTATTTTGTGTTATGACTGCCTAACCACCAGCCCCAAAGACGACACGGCCCAGCGACTCAAAGACCTCCACGACCAGCTGACAAAATTTTTAAAGAAACACCAGCCGGACGCCGTGGCGGTAGAAGATATTTTCTTTTTTAAAAATCTAAAAACCGCCATCAAGGTAAGCCAGGCCCGCGGCGTAATTTTATTGGCGGCCAGCCAACAAAAAATTAGGATTTTTGAATATACGCCCCTGCAAATAAAACAAGCCCTCACTGGCTATGGGCGAGCCGAAAAACAACAGGTTCAGCATATGGTGAAAGCGGTTTTAGAACTAAAGGAGCTCCCCCAGCCCGATGACGCCGCCGATGCGCTCGCCGCCGCTATTTGTTGCGCTCATTCGCTAAAAAATATCCCCAATATACGCCCTTGACAATCTTTTTTTATTTAAATAAAATGGCTTCAATGAATTAATCTGAGACGATAAAAAATAATTTCACCAATAAAATAAAAATCTAAAGGTCGAAGTTTAAATAATAAAAAATCTTTTAAAAAATGATTGATTTATTTTTAAAAAGCAACGAGCCGGAAACCGATAACGATGAACCGAGCATTGAGGACCCCACCGAAGAAGACGAAGAAACTCTTGATGACGGCGGATTTGGCGATGGCATAGATGACGATGAAGACGAATTAGAATAGCGAATTCTCTCTTTAAAAAATAAAGCTCCCCCATTGGGGGAGCTTTTTCGTTATCGCCATGGAGATATAAAATAAATCTTGAAAAAAATATTTATTTGGGTCATAATTAGGATCAATCCTATCTTTATGAAAAGAACTCATTGGCGAAAACGCCTTAATAAAAATTGGTTAGTTTTTCTTTTAAAACTTTCCTTTTTTTTGGCAATCTTTTTTTTGGGAGCGATCCTTTTAATCTTTGTTTATTTTTCCAAAGATTTGCCCGACCCTCAAAAAATCAACGAGCGGCAAATTGTTGAATCAACCAAAATATTTGACCGCACCGGAAAAATTATACTCTACGACATTCACGGCGAAGAAAAAAGAACCGTTATTCCCTTTGAAGAAATTCCCCAGCAAATGAAAAACGCCACCCTAGCGATCGAAGACAGCAGCTTTTACCAACACTTTGGCCTTGATTTTACCGGCATTTTGCGTTCCGCCTTTTATAATCTGATCGGCCGAAAGGTTTTGGGACAAAAGATCAGCGCTGGCGGGTCAACCATTACCCAGCAATTTATTAAAAATGCTATTTTGACCTCGGAAAAAACCTATACCCGAAAGATAAAGGAGGCCATCCTGGCGATTGAGATGGAAATAAAATATTCCAAAGACGAAATCCTGGAATTCTATTTGAACCAAGTTCCTTATGGTTCCAATGCCTATGGCGTTGAAGCGGCGGCTCAGACATTCTTCAATAAACAAGCTAAGGATTTAACCGTCGCCGAGTCGGCCTTGTTAGCTTCGCTGACCCAGGCGCCAAGCTATTACTCCCCTTACGGCTCGCACCTTGAAATCCTCAAAGCCCGCCAAGAGTATGCCCTGGAAAGGATGTTTAAACTTGGCTATATTACCCAGCAAGAAATGGAGCAGGCTATCCAGGAAAAATTAAAATTTGCCCCCATAAAATCCTCTATTAAAGCTCCTCATTTTGTAATGTATATCAAAGAATATTTAGAAGAAAAATATGGCCAAGAAGTCGTGGAAAAAGACGGATTAAAAGTTTACACGACTCTTGATTGGGACCTACAATTAGCCGCTGAAGAAATAATTCATAATGGGGCAATAAATAACTGGAAAAAATATAAAGCAAAAAATGCCGCCCTGGCTGCCATTGACCCAAAAACCGGACAGATTTTAGCCATGGTTGGCTCTTATGATTATTTTGACCTAGAAAATGATGGCAATGTTAACGTAACCATCCGAGAGCGCCAACCAGGCTCATCTTTTAAGCCCTTCGCTTACGCTACGGCCCTGGAAAAAGGATATACCCCCAACACGGTTCTCTTTGACTTAAAAACAGAATTTAATCCTAACTGCCCCGCGGCGGCTAACCAAGAAAAAGATAGCTTTGGTGAAGATTGCTATAACCCCGGAAATTATGATGATAAATTCCGGGGACCGATAACGGCAAGGTTGGCCTTGGCGCAATCATTAAATATTCCGTCGGTCGAGATGCTGTATTTGGCCGGCATTGAAGATACCATAAAAAAGGCTAAAGAAATGGGTATTACCTCCCTAAACGGAAATTACTATGGACTCTCCTTGGTTTTGGGTGGCGGTGAGGTTAAACTTCTTGATGAGGTAGCCGCTTATGGCGTATTTGCGACCGAGGGGATCAAAAATGAAAAGAGCCCCATTTTAAAGATTGAGGATAAAAACGGCAAAATAATAGAAGAATTCAAAGAGTCGCCCCAAGAACGGGTTTTAGGAGAGCAAACGGCTAGAAGCATTTCTGATATGCTTTCTGACAACGAAGCTCGTTCGCCGGTCTTTGGTGCTGCTTCCCCACTTTATTTTAAAGACCGCCAGGTCGCCGTAAAAACCGGAACCACACAAAAATACCGCGACGCCTGGACGGTCGGCTACACCCCTTCATTGGTTGTTGGTGTTTGGGTCGGTAATAATAATAATGCTTCAATGACGCGCGAAGGGGCCGGTATGGCGGCGGCGGCCCCACTTTGGCACAGTTTTATTGCCAAGGCCTATGAATTAAAGACCAATTGTGACGATAAGATAGATAATTCTTTTTGTTTGCCGAAAGAAAATGAAAATTTTACAAAACCGGAACCGATCATAACCGAAAAATCAATTCTTAATGGCGATTATATAAATACCAGAAAAATAAAAATCAACAAAATTTCCGGCTTATTAGCTAACGACAACACTCCCGCCGAACTAATCGAAGAAATTGCCTATCCAGAAGCTCATTGTATTTTATATTATGTCAAAAAAGACGAACCACAAAAAGAAATGCCGACTAACCCCGAAGACGACCCTCAGTACAAAAATTGGGAAGCTGTCGCCCAAGAATGGTTAAAAGGGAAAATAACCACAAATAATGGTCTGCCTCCAACCCGAGAAGATGATTCTAATAATGAAAAAAATCTTCCAAAAATAAAGATACTCTATCCCCAAAACAACCAGACTATTACCAGCAACCAAATTACTGTTTCGGCTGAAATAAACGCTCCACTAGGAACAAAGCAAGTTGATTATTTTCTTAATGAAACTTTTCTGGGTTCAACTCTTGCCAGCCCACACCAATTATCCTTTGCTCTACCCAATAATATTACCCGAGGCATTAATACCCTAAAGGTTGTCGCCTATGACCTAGCCCTTAATCGGCAAGAAGAGAAAATCAATATTTACGTAAATAATTAGCCTTCTATTATAAACAAAAACCCACCCCGCATTTTTGCGGGGTGGGTTTTTTAATGGTTTTAAAAAATAAATCTTATTTGTTTTATATTTAACTTATTTTTTTTAATAATATCCATCAATTTTTCTTTTTTTATTTGAAACTCTCCCGCCCAAGTAGCGTTCTGACACCGGACATATAAGATGTGGTCTTTAAAATTGATTGCCTCTGATCTTTTTTTGAATTTATCTCCCAATGCCTCCCCCACCATCTTATCCCAGTCTCTTTTTAAATTAAGTATTTCTAAATTGTTTTCCAAACCGAATCTTTTTGCTTTTTGGGGAATTATTTTTTTTATCTTTGTCCACACCTTAATTAATTATTTTTTATTGGCATTATCAGATAAAGATAATTATCTTCTCCGATTGGTTTAATAATAACCGGGCTGGAATCGGAGTTAAAACCAAGAAAAACTTTTTTAGTTTTAATATTATTTAACCCATCAATCAAAAAACGATAATTTAAATTAACCGTAATTGGCCCGCCCTTTATTTCGGCTTCTATCTGTGACCGATTTTCTCCTAAGTCTGGGTCTTGCGCTAAAATTTCGAATTTATTAGCCTGCAATAAAATTTTTATAATGCTTGATTTAGCGCTAAAAAGACCGGCAATTTTTATATTATTTAAAATTTCTTCGCGATCGGCAATGGCCGTAATATTAAAATTTTTAGGTATTATTTGTTGATAATCTGGGTATTGACCATCGATTAATCTGGAAATTATTTGCGTCTCTCCTAAATAAAAGAATATCTGATTGTTTTCTACGGCAATAGATAATTGGCCGCTTTCCTCATTTAAGATTCTCACTAATTCTTGGGCTGTTTTTTGAGGAATAATCAAGGAATATGAGTCTTCGTTGTTTTTATCAATATCAAAGACTATTTTTTCTCCCAAACGAAAACTGTCCGTCGCCGCTATTTTTATATCCTTTTTATCAATCTTCATAAAAATACCGGTTATCTCTGGGCGAGACTCTGACAATGATGAGAGGCCAATTACTTGTGACATAGCTAATCTAAAATACGAACTATCGGCGCCAAATACCACCTCTTGTTTTGTTTGAGGAATAATTGGAAAGTCATCAGCCGACAGACAATTGAGGCTGGCTCGGTAATTATCACACTTAATATTTAAAAGATTTCCCTTATTTTCTAATTCTATTTTTTTATTCGGCAAATTATTAATAAAATTTGATAATATTTTTGCCGGACAAGTTATTTCTCCCTCTTTTTCTATCTTTCCAGAAACCCAAGTGTTTATTCCTATCTCTAAATTAGTTGAAGATATCTTTAGGCGGCCCTTGTCGGTTTTTAATAATAAATTATTTAAAATTGGCAGGGTTAAATTCTTGCCAATAATATTTTGGGTAATATTTAAACTCTTTTTTAAATTTTCTTGCAAACAGACTATTTTCATATATTAATTAAATACATATTATAAATAAAGAAATAATTATTATAAATGAAGGATATTTTGTGGAAAAGTCTTTTATTTAAATCTAGTATTAGTTTATTTTATTTATTAATCTGTTGATAAAATATTTACTAATAGCTTATAATATCACCTATTTTAAAGAGTAAAAATTTATTAACTATTTAATCAGTTTTTATGAACATATTTATTAACATGATTATAAACAGGTTATTAACTAGGTTTTACTATAAATTCTTTCTTTAATTAGATTTAATTCTTGTTGCAAGTTTTCATTTTTTTCAGATTCTTTTTGAAGTTTTTCACAAGCATACATTACGGTTGTATGGTCGCGTCCGCCCAATTTTTCTCCAATAAAGGGAAATGATTTTTTTAGTTCTTCTCGTATTAAAAACATGGCGACCTGTCTTGGATAAACAACCTCTTTGCGGCGACAACGATTTATTAATTCACTGGTATTTATGTCATAAAACTCGGCGACCGACTGGATGATGTTTTTATAGGTGGTTATTTTCTTGGGGCTATTGATAATATCATTAAGGATTTTAGATATTTTATTAATATCCTGCGGGGCGGCAGAAAGATTGTTTGCCGCGATAATTCTATTTAATGCTCCTTCTAATTCTCGGATATTTCGTTGAATATTGGTAGCAATGTAATTTAAAATATCATCAGCGATAATAATCTTTTTTTCTTCACATTTTCTTTTTAAAATTGCCATACGCGTTTCTAGGTCTGGTTGGGAGATATCAGCGATCATTCCGCCTTCAAATCGAGATCGAAGCCGTTCTTCTAAAGTGGCGATAGCGCGGGGTGGCCGGTCAGAGCTCAAAATTACCTGTTTGTTTTTTTGATAAAGAAAGTTAAAGGTGTGGAAAAATTCTTCCTGAGTTTTTTCTTTGCCAGCTAAAAATTGGATATCATCAATGATTAAAACGTCTATTTGCCGATAGTCATCTTTAAATTTTTCTATCTTGTTATTATGTAGGGAATTAACCAGCTCGGATGTAAATTTTTCTGAGCTAATATATTTTACCTTTTTCTTTTTGTTATATTTTTTTATAACTTCATTTCCAACGGCCTGCAGGAGGTGGGTTTTCCCCAGTCCTACTCCCCCATAAATAAAAAGCGGGTTATAGGCTTCACCGGGGCTATTAACAATTGCCCGGGCGGCTGCTTGAGCTAATTCATTGAACGATCCAATAATAAAGTTTTCAAAAGTGTACTTGGGATTAAGATTTGTTTCTTTATCTGCTTCTAGTTCTTGAAAAGATTGAATATTGGGACTAACAGCCTCTTTTTTGTGCAGCCGGGGCGACTCGCTTATTATTGAAACGCTTGAGTGAGGCGGAGTTTGGTTTATAATAAACTTTAATTCTTTGATTTCATTGAAAATATTTCTTAACGACCTAAGAATAAGTTTATTATATTTATTTTCGAGCCATTCTTTACTAAAGCCATTGGGAACGCCAACCGTAACCAAGCCATCCTTGTTTTTTAAAATACAAGTATCTCTAAACCAGGTGATAAAATTTGCTCGGGAGATGTTTAGTTCTATTTCTCCGAGGGCGGCCTGCCAAAGTTGCTCGTTGTTCATAGAATATTTAAGTTTAAAGAATTTTTCTCCCCTCCCGTGTAACGATTATAACATAGCACGGAAAGTAAAAAAACGTAAAGAAAAGGGGCTAAAAAGACTGTTTTGTGGACAAGCTGTGGAAAAATTGTGGATTGAGTAATTTATAGAGATAGACGGCCAGTATTAAGGGTCAGATAAAATTGACTTTTGGCGATTAAAATATTATACTAAAAAAATAAAAAATAACAAAAGGATATGAGTGTAACCTATCAACCCAAAAAGAGAAAAAGAAAGCGGACGCACGGTTTTTTGGTTAGACAAAGAACAGCGTATGGCCAGCGGGTTCTTCGCAAAAGAAGGCAGAAGGGTCGAAAAAAACTGACAGTTTAATTTTCCATGCTGCCAAGTATTTTTAGACTAAAAAAGAAAAATGATTTTGACCGGGTTTTTGATTTGGGGAAAGCAAAAGGCGGAGAATTTTTTACCTTAAAAGCGGTGCCAAATAATCTTCCAATTAGCAGGTTTGGTTTTATTATTAGCGTTAAAACAGCACCAAAGGCGGTTAGCCGAAATAGGCTTCGGCGCCAAACAAATGAAATTATTAGACTTAATTTGGCAAAGATAAAAACAGGGTTTGATATCGCTATTATTTTTAAGCGGACCGCCTCGGGCAAAAAATATTTATTATTAGAAGAAGATCTTTATTCTCTTTTGGTTAAAAACGGTTTATTTTTAAGGAATTCAAAATGAGCAAAGTCGCAGTTTTTTTTATAAATATTTATCAGTTTCTTTTTTCTCCGGACGCGGGAGTCTTGGCTGGCCAGCGGCCGGTTTGCCGCTTTTTACCTTCTTGTTCCGAATATACCAAACAAGCCATAATAAAATACGGATTTTTTGATGGTATGCTTCTCGGGGTAAGAAGAGTATTAAAATGTCATCCCTGGCACGCGGGTGGGCACGATCCCCTTTTATAAATAATATGAGCTTCTTAATCTCAATTTTTAATACCTTTTTTTATCAGCCGTTGTTCAACGGACTGATTTTTTTATATAATATTCTTCCGATTAATGATTTTGGAATTGCGATTATTTTATTTACAATTATTATTCGCTTAATTTTATATCCCCTAAATCAAAAAGCCATTGCCTCTCAGGCGATTTTAGCTAAGCTGCAACCACAAATAAAAGATATCCAGGAGAAATATAAACAAGACAAGGTTAAACAATCACAAGCCCTGATGGATCTTTATAAGGCAAACAAGATCAATCCAGCTTCTGGCTGTTTGCCGCTTTTAATCCAGCTGCCCTTTCTTTTCGCTTTATATCAAGTTTTTTTAGCGGGCCTGGATCCTAATAAATTAAATGGCCTTTATTCTTTTATTCAAAAACCAGATCAAATAAACATGATGTTTTTGGGATTAATAAATCTGGCCCACGCTAATTATTGGTTAGCTATTTTAGCGGGAGCACTTACTTTTTGGCAATCAAAAATGATGACCTTCTCGCAAGCCAAACCGGCTAAAGGCGGTGATTTTGCTTCTACTTTGAACAAACAGATGCTTTATTTTATGCCGCTTTTTACCGTTTTTATTGCTTGGAAGCTGCCAGCCGGATTGACGCTTTATTGGGTGGTGATTACTTTAGTTGGGATTGGACAACAATATTTAATCTTAAAAAAAAATGTCAGACAGTAATCTAATAAAAGTAAAAGAAGTTATCGAAGAGATCTTGCGTATCATTGGTTTTGAAGGCGAGGCATTGGTTAGTGATCAACAAGATGGCTTAATTGAGGTTAATATAAAAAATGACCAGGCGCGTTATCTAATCGGCCGAAATGGGGAAAATTTGATTGCTCTTCAACATATTTTGCGGGCAATAGCAAGCAAGCAGTTTTTATTAAATGGTTTAGTAATTGATATTAATGGTTATCAAAAAAATAGGCTGGAGGAATTAAAAGGAGCGGCGCTTTTAATGGCCGACGAGGTGGTTCGGCGGCAGTCGTCACGCTCACTTACTCCCATGAACGCTTTTGAGCGGCGGCAGATTCATTTGGCGCTAGTTGACTTTAAGGGCGTTGAAGCTGTCTCTGAGGGCGAAGGCGAAGCCAGGCACGTAGTTATTAAACCGGCTAAACAGCTCTAATTTAGCTATGTTAGCTAAAAAAATAGCCCTAAATACAATTATTTCCGCTACCTTGAGAATCGCAGGAACGGTTATTGCCCTTTTTATTGTGGGCATGATGACCAGATATTTTGATAAGTCGCTTTGGGGTGAATATAATATCATAATGACAATTGGTGGAATCTTTACGGTTATAGCGGAATTTGGATTTTATCAGATAATGGTTAGGGAGATTTCTCGGCCCGGGGCGGATGAAAAAAAAATTGCCAGCAATATTTTTACTTTAAGGCTAGTCTTTAGCCTTTTTATTTTTTTAGCAGCATCAGCTGTTGGTTTTTTTCTCCCCTACTCTAATCAGGTGCGTTGGGGAATCTTTTTAGGAATGTTTGGTTTTTGGTTTTTGTCCGGCGGACAAGTTTTGACCGGTGTTTTTCAAAAGTATTTAAGAATGGATAAAATCGCGGTTGCCGAACTGGCTGGCCGCCTAGTCCAATTATTTTTAACTTTTTGGTTTATTAGAAATAATTTAGGATTTTTGCCGCTAGTCTCCATTTTGTCTTTGAGTTCATTATTAAACTTTATTTTGATTGTTGTTTTTGTTGGCCGGTATATTAAGCTTAAATTAAGTTTTAATTTTTGCTTTTGGCGTGAAATTTTGAAACAAAGCTATCCCTTGGCGGTTTCTAATATTTTAGTGATGATCTATTTTTCTTTTGGCTCTTTTTTGCTTTCAATTTTTAAGCCAGCAGAGGACGTGGGTATTTTCCGATTAGCCTTTAAGGTGCTGGAAAGTCTGATTTTTTTCCCGGCTATGTTTGTGGGATTAATAATGCCTCTTTTTTCGGAGGCCATTAATGATCGAATAAAATTTAACCGAATATTTCAACGGGGGTTGGATGTTTTATTAATTTTTGGCTGGCCGCTGGTTTTCGGTGTTTATTTATTATCTGGTCCAATTATTGTTTTGTTGGCCGGACAAAATTATTTTGAAGCTGGCACCGTCTTACGGATTTTAATTTTAGCGGTTGGCGCTATCTTTTTAAGCACATTATTCTCCTACTCCTTGGTTTCCCTCAATCAACAAAAAAAATTACTTATAATTTCCGGAGTGGGGGCGGTTTTTAATTTAGCTCTTAATTTAGTTTTTATTCCTTATTATTCCTACTCGGCAGTTGCTTGGATTTCTTTTTTTACCGAGGGATTAGTGGCTGTTTTAACAGCGGTAGCCGTTTATCAGCAAATAAAATTCAAGCCGTCGCTAGTAGTTGGCACCAAAAGCTTGTTGGCGGCTATAATAATGGGTGCTTTTTTGTGTTTTTTTAATGATTGGAACTTATTTTTATTAATCGGTTTAGGAATAATTATTTACTTTGTTTTTCTATTTTTAGTCGGTGGAGTTAATCTCAAAGAATTTTTAGCCCTAATAAAAAGAAAGGATGGGAAAATTCTTGCCTAAAAAAGGGTTTTTTGTCTTGGTAGCGGCGTTAGCCTTAGTACTGGGTGTTTTGGTATTTTTGTGGCCGACGGCCAGCCTGTTTTTTTTAGCGATTTTTTGGGTAGCTATTTTAATCTGGAAAAAAACATCAACGGCCTTCTTCCTGCTGGTTTTATATCTTCCCTTTCAGGTGGCGCTTAATTTAACCAATGACATTGATCTTGTCTCCGGCCGGGTCTTGGTGTTGGTTTTTTTCTTAATCGCGGCGGCAAAATATTTTTTAGACGGAGGAGATTTTCGAGCTTTTTTTAAAAATAGAATAAGCCTTTTTCTCCTTTTGTTTTTTTGCCTAGCGGCAATTTCTGGCCTAGTTGCAGCTGAACAGTCTTGGGCAATAAGGAAAATTCTATTTTTATTTTCTTGGCTGCCTCTTTATTTTTTGACGGTTTATCTTATTGATGACGATGAAAAAAGCCAGCGATTAGTTTGGCTGGCGGCCCTTGGGGCTGGAATCAGCGCCCTGGTTGGTTTACTCCAATTTTTAGCTCAGTTTATTGTTGAAAAAGAAGTTTTGCTGGATTTTTGGCTGACGCGCTTGGCACCGATTTTCTCCGGCGCTTCTTTTTCTAAGCTAATCCAAATAAATAATAGCTGGTTAGCGGAGGTTTCTGGCCGGGTATATTTTCGAGCAGTCGGCTTGTTTCCCGATCCCCACATGATGTCTTTCTATCTTGGTATGGCATTACCATTTTGTTTAGCACTTTTTTTCTTGCAAAAAAAACATAAAAAACTTCTCGGCGGACTTTGTCTACTGATACTGGCAGCAATATTTTTTACTTTTTCCCGGGGGGGGTATCTTGGGGTTTTAGCTAGTTTATTTTTTTTCTTGGTGACAGCGAGAAATTTAATAACCAAGAAAGACAAAAAGTTCTTAGCGGTAATGCTTTTATTATTGGCCGTCTTAATCGTTTCTTTCTCGCCGATTATGGGGCGCTGGGGCTCTATTTTTTCCCTGGAAGACGGTTCTAACCTCGGTCGATTAGAGATTTGGCGCCAGTCTTTTTTAACAATTAAAGAAAATCCGATTTTGGGGCTGGGCATTGGCAACTACTCTTTCGGAATAGATTTTTCCCAAAATTACCGGAACTCAATGACTAGCCATAATTTGTAT
>Ga0172368_10001368_pt1 | contig 33693 bp, 47 predicted proteins | sample Lak11m_FD_114540 | JGI IMG/M metagenome (GOLD analysis project Ga0172368, IMG submission 114540) | Freshwater microbial communities from Kabuno Bay, South-Kivu, Congo - kab_022012_11m | ecosystem: Environmental > Aquatic > Freshwater > Lake | place: Democratic Republic of the Congo: South-Kivu... | reverse complement strand
CTATTTGTAACTCATTATAATATATCTTATGTTAACTACAATATAGATAAAATATAGCCATAACTTGTTGCTATTAAATAAGTTATGGCTATTTTATAATAACCTGTGAATAACTACTTCTCTTTTAACATTTGTTCTTAAGCTTTTGGGCCTCTACATCTATGATTTTCAAGGCATCAAAACCAACTTTCCATCTTTTAACAAAAAATAGACTGTTGGGATAAAGACAATTAAACATCATATCCAGTAAAATATGCATGGTTAAACCGATGGCTATACCATACCAAATTTGCCCTAAATTTTGCCAATATATCACAAATGCCAAAATAAGCAATAATTCATATGAATGCAGAAAAAGATGCGCCTTTTTAAGCTGGCAAGACTCACAAACCTTTATCGTATTAAACATATTAAACCTTGGCCCAAAATTTATATAGCACTCAAGGACATGATCCAGGTCGATTAATACGCCGCTTAAGAAAGCACTGATAGACATTGGTATAGATTTAAATATAAGATATAAAATTGCGGATAAGGCGATGCTTGTCGTAATATGCGCGCGGACTCTCATTAGATATAACCTCTCTTCTTTTTACACCATAAAAATAAAACCCCGCACCTTTTAAATATTCTAATAATTAGAAATATAATTAAGGTGCGGGGTATTTTTGTCTTAGTTAGATCTTGCTAACCTTTGTTGCTTGTTCACCCTTTGGTCCCTGAGTTATTTCAAACTGAACTTTGGTACCTTCCTGGAGAGTTTTGAATCCATCACCCTCAACTGCTGAATAGTGAACAAATACATCCTTACCATCATCTGTGGTAATAAAACCGTAACCTTTTTGGTTCGAAAACCATTTTACTGTTCCTGTAGCCACTAATTTGCTCCTCCTTTCTTGAATATTTTGGAGCGCCGCTATTACAAACTAAACTTCAGATTTATAACAGGGTATAAGCTATATAGGTATAAAAAAACCGCTTATGAGAATAAGATTGCACTTCTCAAGCGGTTTCTTTTGATTCGATGTAATAATTTATAGTACATTTACTCAAACTACCTACCAACTTATCCTCCAACTGCGTGAATATTATATTACTAAACTAGATATTTGTCAAGCAAAATATCTAGTTTTCTTAATTTTGAGGCTGTTGTGAATGAGCGCCGCATGCTGCGCCTTTATCCATTTTATCCATTTGCCCCATTTTTCCCATCATACATCCATGTTTCATCATGCTGCATTTCTTATACATAATGAAAGCTACTTTTACAGTACCTGTCAAAGCAAGAGCCAAACTCACAATAGTAATCACTGCCCCCAAGGCTAAACCGACTGTCTTTAAAGAACTCCCCTTCTTTTCAGCATTGGCTCTAAGGCATACAAAATACCCTAATGCCGAAACGCTTAATAAGGCCGCAATGCCTATTCCCACGCTACTATGCTCCATCATCATACCACACCTCCAATTTTTCCAGTTATCACAACTTGAAAAATTGTCCCGAGCGACCAGCTATTACGAACAGTCGCGAGGGACTACATTTTTTATATTATACCATAAAATATTTTTTTGCAAACAAAAAAAATCCTTCATATCAATATGAAGGTAAAATATAAAAAGGCCGATAAAGCTTGGAAACTGTTTCTGCTTCGGCAACTCAACCGCCATATTATTTTCCGGTTCTATGCCACTTATGCTTCAGCCAAAAATGGTCCATTTTTCTTTACCCATAATTACCTGTTTTAAGCTCATTTAGCTTGCACTAATTGCATCTTCAGTGCCGTTTTATGGGAATGAACAGCATTTTCCGCCAGCAACGGAAAATAATTTAGGCCTGTAATTTTGCCCCGCATGCTGTTTTAAGCGAGTCCGCCAATATTACTGTTACAGCGAAGTCCCACGCTTTCGCATGGTTTGCCCTTATCGGCCACATTAAGTATACCATATTTTTAGGGTAATTTCAAGGTAGGGGCGGGGTTACCCCGCCCCTACAATTATACGAATTTAATTATCTCATCTATCGGTTTTCTAGGCGGGGCAGCCGGCTTAATATCAGGAACACCCATAGGAATCAAAGCAGCAAGGTTATCCTCATGACTTATATGCAATATTTCCATAAACCTTTTTCTGGCTATTAAAGGACCGGTCATCCAACAAGTACCATAACCTAAGGCATGAGCTGCCAAAAGCATATTTTCTATTGAGGCAGCTACGTTTTGTATGCCAGACATAGACTTCACTTCGCTACTATGATCATGTTTCAACAACAACCTGTGAATTAAAGAATCATGAGGTTTTTCTATGGCACATATAAGGACTGGCGCCTTCCAAAAAAATGTAAAATATTTTGAATAGGCAACAATTTTATCCCTGGCAATTTTAGAATCAACCCTGGATAATAAATCCTTTACAGCTTCATCCACAGCCATGTGCAGCTTTTCTTTTATTAGCCTGTCTGTTACAACTATAAAATACCAATTCTGCTGGTTGGAGCCGCTTGGCGCCATTGAAGCGGCCTTTATAATCCTTAAAATATCTTCCTTGGGGACTGGCTTATCCTTGAACTTTCTTACGCTTCTTCTGGTCTCTATGAATTTCAATAAATTCTTGGATTTTTTTCGGTATTTTATTTTCTTTATTGTTTCGGATAGATACTGTGGAATAAATTTTCTTTTACGTGTGGACATACCTTTCTAACCCTTTCTACTAAATTTTTCATCAAGATGCGATTGTTTGTATTTGCTGCGGGGCAACTACAACTAACAAAAGGAAACTTTAGCTCCTTTGCAAATCCAACCAATTCATTTTCTTCTATATAAGCTAACGGCCTTATTATATGGATCTCGCCTTTAAACATCTCCTGGTTTGGCGACATCGCGCTAAAATCACCTTGAAAAAATAAATTTAAAAGCAGGGTGTGTATTATATCGTCTTTATGATGGCCAAATGCCAGTTTCTTACAGCCATATTTATGCGCCATCTGAAACAGATATTTTCTGCGGTTCCAGGAACACCAAAAACAATTTATCTTACTACGATCCCCGCCAACAGTTTTAAGTATATTTATTTTTTTTATATGATACTCGTAATTATTTTTCTTAAAATACCTTTCTAATACTTTGGACGTATTTCCGCCATACCCCATATCCAGATGTATGGCTACAACACTATATTTTATCGGCACTATCTTTCTTCTGTCTTCTAATATCTTAAGCAGTGATAAACTATCTTTGCCGCCTGAAACTGCAACAGCGATTTTGTCGCCGTCGTCAATCATATTAAAATCACAAGTAGCCCTGCCGACTTTTTTAGAAATAAAAAAACCTAGCTTAGACATTTCTTTACTGTATCACTCACAAGTTTACCATCGGCACGGCCCTTGGTTTTCGGCGATACAACCTTCATCACCTTACCCATATCCTTTATATCCTTAGCATCAACCTCTTTTATGGCGTCCTTAACAAGGTTCGTAACTTCCTCTTCGCTCATCTGCTGAGGCATATACGACTTTAAAATATCAAGCTCTTTTGACTCTTTATCCACCAAATCCTGCCTGTTACCCTGCTTGAACTGTTCTATTGATTCAGCATGTTGTTTTATCTGTTTTGCTATTATATCAAGAATATCCGCCTCGTCTAATTCCTTTGGCCTTTTTGCAATAATAGCGTTTTTTATGGCAGAATTTAACATACGTAAAGTAGATAATTTGGTACTATCATTTGCCTTTAGCGCTTCGACTAAATCTTTATTAATTTTGTCCTGCAACATATGCCCTCCAAATTTTCTAGCTATCTCAATTTGAAAATTTGTCCCGAACGACCAGCTATAACGTATAGTCGTGAGGGACTTCCTTCAATCTAACCCAAACATAGGCGTAAAAAATATATAATAAATCAAGACGCCAATTGCCATTACAATCAATGATAATCTAATAATACGTAATCCGAATTTTTGGTGTTCTTCTGTTTCTCCTGCTGCCAAAAACATCAGGCCTATCATTAAAGCAATGTGAGGTATCGTAATGCAAATTATATAATCAAGCCACTTTCTTTCCATCCAGTGTCGTATCATATTGTAATCTCCTCATTGTAGGGGCGGGTTTTAAACCCGCCCCTACATTCTAGACGTTGCTTTTAAAATTAGTGCCTATAAATTTTTCTGTCACATCCTCAGTAATATCGGGCTGAAACCAACCATTTGTAAAACCATATTTAACAACTATATCCACAGCCTGCTGGTACTCTTTACTTGTAAGGCGCTTATTTATATAAGGGTATTCTATAGCCTTATAAGCAGGATGATATTGTGACATAAGGCTTATAAAAACTTCCTTTGATATCTTCTCGGATAAAAATTTCATCACTTCTTCAGTACCTGCAAGGCCTCCCGGTAAAACCAGATGCCGGACTATCAAGCCTTTCTGCCCAACCTGCCTGTACATTTCCAAAACGGCTTGTTGATTAATCTCTACATAATTATCAACTGACGAATATTTTTTCGCTATTTTATTATCGGCATAACGCATATCTACCAAATACACATCAACTATGCCTTCCAGCAATCTTAACGTTTCCAAACTTTCCCAGCCGCCTGTATTGTAAACTATCGGGACAGCCAGGCCGCTATCTATTGCTATGCAAAGAGCATCCAGAATATTCGGTAAATAATGCGTCGGGCTAACTAAATTTATATTATGGCATTTCATTGCTTGTAAATCAAGCATCATCTGGGCAAGGCGCTGATTGGAAACTTCTTTACCCTGGGCCGATTGGCTAAACGTATGATTTTGGCAATAAACACACCTCATATGACAATGTGAAAAAAATATAGTGCCGGAACCATATTCTCCGGATAAAACCGGCTCCTCGCCATGATGAGGCATGAAACTATACACCTTGGCTGTAACAGAGGCCCTGCAAAATCCCTGTTGGCCAATAGTTCTATCAATTTTGCATTTATGCGGGCAAAGTATGCATGACTTTAATACTTCACACAGCACATCTCTTCTTTTTTTTAACTCTTCCAAATTAATCATAACTCAATAAACTTTAAACATATCCCAACATCTTCAAAGCCCTGGGATCATGTCTCCAGTTTTTATAAACCTTAACCCATAATTGTAAAAATACCCTTGTGTCCAGCTGTTCTTCTATCTTTACACGGGCTAACTCGCCGATATTCTTTAACATCTGGCCTCTCTTGCCTATAATAATAGCCTTCTGGGTATCTCTTTCAACAAATATGGTAGCCTGAACATATGTGAGGTCTTTTTTAGGCCGCTTTTTAACCTCCTCTACCAATACAGCAACAGAATGAGGCACTTCCTCATCTGTAAGATTTAAAACCTGCTGGCGTATTAACTCCGAGACAAAGAAACGCTGCGGTTTATCTGTAAGGTGGTCATCATCATAAAACTTTGGCCCTTGAGGCAAAAATTCAAATATCTTAGGCAATAACATTTTCATGTTATCGCCGCTTCTTGCAGATATAGGTATATAATCTTTAAATATACCTATTTTTGCACACTCCTCTATCATAGGAAGAACAAAACGTTTATCAACCAAATCAACTTTATTTATAAGCAGTATTGATGTTTTTTCCGCTTGTTTTATTGCATCGAATAAAGCCATATCGTCCCTGCCCAACCGCTTTTTAGCATCAAGTACAGCAATTACTAAGTCAGCCTCCTCCAGGGCCTCTTTTGCCTGCCTAACCATATGTTTGCCAAGAATTGTATGCGGTATATGCATGCCGGGGGTATCTATAAAATTTACCTGGCCTTGCTCTGTAGTAAGCGTACCCAGAAGTTTATCTCTGGTTGTTTCCGGCTTTGAAGTAACAATAGCCAAATCAACCCCCAAAAGATAATTTAATATTGTAGATTTTCCAACATTAGGTTTGCCGACAATAGCGACATAACCCGACTTATAGGATGATTTTTCTTTTTTTGAATTATATTTCATAGAAATATTGTGGTGGGAAATTATTTAGTGCTATCATAGCTCACTAAATTATCTCCATCAAAAATCAGAGTCATAAATTTACCCAGATAATCTGCTTTTACGGGCAAATCCGAATATCGAGCGTCATAAACCCATTCCTGACGTTCAGTACTCAAAATATCTGCTGATCTTTCAAGGGGGGCTATAGAATCAGGCTCGCCAAGCAAACTTTTGACCTGTTCTTTTGTCATTCCGACTTTAAGAGAATCAGTGCCTAAAGGATGTTTTAAAGCCTCCTGCGGTTTTACCGGATGAAATATCGAACAACCTGTTAAGACAATCGCGCCTAATAGAAATAATGCCAAAATTTTTATCTTCATAAAGATATCCTCCGAATTTTCCAGCTATCCCAATTTGAAAATTCGTCCCGAGCGACCAGCTATCACCAGCTGTCACGAGGGACCAACAATTAATTATACCTTAAACCTATATAAATTTCAATATAATATACTTATAACAAACTTAATGTTTATGGTAACTGTCTTTAATGTCGGATATAGAACCAAGTATTTGCGCTGTTGCCTTATCTAATATATCTTCGCTAATGGCGCTTTCTGTGCGCACCTCAAATTGCAGAGGCTTTCCTATGTGTATGCTTATCGGATGGATCTTGGGAAACCTTGCCCGCCTGGGATAAGCTTGAAATGTCCCTTCTATCCACATGGGCAAAACAGGAACCCCTGTTCTCATTGCTAATATCGCGGCTCCCCTGCGGCCTTTTTTCATAAGCTTACCATCATAAGTCCTTCTCCCCTCGGGGAATATGCCTATAATCTTGCCCTGGTTTATAGCATCCAAGGCCTCTTTAATTACGCCGTTTACACGTATGCAACCAACTAACCTGAGCAATATAGATAAAGGCCAAATCTCATAAAGGTCTTTTAAAGCAACCCAATATACCCTCCTGGGAACAGAACAACTTATAACAGCAGGGTCAAAAAAACTGCAATGATTGGTACAAATTATATAAGACCCTTTTTTTATTATATTTTCAGATCCATATATCTTAAAATTATAAAATACCTTTAAAATACATTTAGATAAAAATCTAACAACCCAATAAGTTATCATATAATCAGGCAAACCTCCTTTTAAATTCTTCAGCCATTTTAATCCTTTTAGCTACAGGCGGATGATTATACATTACCAATTCGATAAATCTGTTTGGTGTTGTATCGCTTAAATTCTGTTTTGCTAACTTTTCCATCGTTGAAATAAAAACATCTGGCATTTTTGTAGTTTTTAATGCAAACATATCTGCACGCCTTTCAAGATACCTTGAAAAACTATTTTGCAGCGGCATGGCTAATAAACTAAACCCGAGCATTAAAAGGCTTAAAAGCGGAAAGGCGCCTATATCCGAGATGTCATTAAAACCAAAATAAGCAAGGTATTCTTCCATTATCAAATTCGTAATATACAACCCTGCCATTGTAATAATCATGCCAAAAATAAGCAATTTTAATATATGCATCTTCTTATGATGGCCCAGTTCATGCGCAAGCACAACCTCAATTTCATCAGTAGTAAAATTATCCAAAAGCGTATCGCCTATTATTATCCTGCGGCTTTTACCCATACCCACCAAGGCGGCATTCGCCTTTTTTGTTTCCTTGCTCATGTTTATTCTGAATACGCCATTAACCTGCGCGCCGGTTTTTTTAGCAAGGTTCATAAGCCGGATTTTAAGATCCTCATTATCTAACGGCCTATATTTATAAAATAACGGTATAATTACTATAGGAGCAAGCCTGCTTAAAATTATGGTAAATAAAACCCACGCAATCCCCGCTAACAGCCACCAATTTTGAGGATATCTTCTTAAAAGAAAATAAACCGTTTCTACTATTAATAAAGTTATGACACCGCCGACAACAGTGCGTTTCAGATGCCTTCTAAACCATCTTACAAACGGCTGGCTGGACAGCGAAAACTTGTGCTCTAAGATAAACCCTTCATAAAAATCGAATACAAATGTTGCTATAAAAGAAAATATGCCCAACCATAGCAAATAAAGTGCAACAAACCCGAAAGGGTTATTGGTTAAAGACATTGCCATGTTTCTTAATATAATGGATGCGCGGCTAAACAATACGGCATATAAAATAATGGCGTTAAATATAACGTCAATTAAAAAAAGCCGCCGTTTTATGCCCCAATATTTTTTCGCTCTTTCCATTGGCCCAATTGCCTTCTATAAGATCCTCTAAGATTACAAAAAAATTTTATATATTCTTCTGATCTAAAATCCAGGTATGTCCAATCATAAGGTTTAAAAAGGCCTTTTTCATACCTCATTGTTACTTCAGCAAAAATACCTTTGTTTAAATAAATCCTATGCTGGAAACCTTTTGTGGTTGCCAGTATAAGATTAGATTCGGTAATATAGCCCGGATCCAGATTTATTCTGCGCGAACCGCCCTTACGGCTGGTTTTCAATTCCAGCTTGTTTGTAAAAATTTTTATGCCTGCCAGCCTACCGGGGTCTATCAATTTTTCAAAACTGATAAATTTCCTTAAAAGGCCCTTGCCCATTTCCTCCTGGTAATAGTCGGTAAATGTAAATTTCATTATATCGCTTTTGGAATCTATCGGCCCGAATTTTCTGCGCAAAATATTTTCTGACTCATCAAACAGCTTAACCTCAGATGAAATCATTCCTACAAACATTTTGACTGGGATATAATCCCTTATCTGGCCCATTGTTTTGGAGAGTTTTTATACGGCGGGTCGGGTATTCATTAAAAACCACCGATTTTATACCTGTCCTGATTCTGCGTTGAAATTTGTTCTACGATTAGAGGATACCGGACCTTTAAATCTCCATCAAGCAATACCTCAACTGAATATTCGCCCGGGACCTTTAAAAATATATTGTTAAACCTGGCTATAACCCTATGCTTAGCCTTTAAACTTGTCAACTCAAAACCGGTTTCCTCATCCTGTACCATTATTGCGCCTTTGGTGTCCAGGATCCTTGTTCTTTGCTTAAATTTCCCAAGGCCGCTGCACCATGAATTCATAACATAAATAGTCGGGTGCGTTGCGGGAAAAACCTTGGAACCTATCGTCTCAAAAAGGCCGAGCAAAATAAATTTACCGTTATCTTCTCTTCTAACGTCATCACATAAAACAGAAAACAAAAGCGTAGGTTGTATACGGGTATCCGGCTGCATTATTTGCTTATCTCCTGATATAACTCTTTCAGCCTCATCAACTGAAGTTTTATATAATCAGCTATAACCTCTTTGTCTTTTTCAGAAATCTCGGTAAACATAATAGCGGCATTTGAACCCAACGGCGGGTCATCTTTTTCAGGCGGGGTGCATCGCAAGATAACGCCTTCGCATATGATTTTTTTTGAAACAATCTTACCGCCTTTTTTGTTCGGGATTGCCATAGAAATCTTAACCTTTGACATAGGCGGAAATGTTTTATTAATTGCGCAATATGCGCCTGAACAGCTTATGTTTTTTGTCTCGGTTGCGACTACTGTTGAATCACATCCTATTTCAAAAGGCAATTTTTCTTTTAGACGCGGGTGTTTTCTTTTCTCTTGCATTTTATATCCTATCCGGGCGGCCAATTCATTGGCCTGCCGCCCAATAAATGTAAATGTAAATGAAAAACAGACTGCCCTGCTTGTTTATTGCAATTTATAACTATGCGATACCCTGACTCAGCTATGCCCTTGGTTTTTGCCAGTTGATTGGCAACCAATACCAAATTCGTTATTAAATTTCTGTGCGACAATTCCAAGTCAGAAATTTTTTCAATATGCAGTTTAGGTATTATTATTATATGAACCGGCGCCTGAGGATTAACATCATTAAAAGCAACTACCTCATCATTAAAATATTCAAAACTAGCAGGTATCTCCTTTTTTACTATCTTACAAAACAGGCAATCCTTTTTTAACGTATCGGGCATATCTGGCACCTTGGTTTTGTCCTGCAAATATTTTTCCCAAGCTCAACTATTAACGCATGATATTCATTGAATAACCCTGCCTGGTGCGGCAAATTTTCCATAAAAATCTTTTGCAGCTGTTCATACTTAACGCCTGAATCTACAAAATTATGCCTTGAAAAAATTCTTTTGGTATAAGCATCAATTACAAATACTGGTTTGTTGCCTGCATACAACAAAATACTGTCCGCTGTTTCAGGGCCTATGCCATTTACGCTCAAAAGTTTTTCTCTTAAAACACGCCAATCGCAGGAAAACATTCTTTTTAAAGAACCATTGTACTCTTTGAATAAAAAATCCAAAAACGACTTAAGCCTTTTTACCTTTATATTATAATATCCGGAAGGCTTAATAAGCCTGGCCAATGTTCTTACGCTGACGCTTTGAAGTTTTCTAGGAGTCAATAACCCGGCCCTTTTAAGATTGGTTATTGCCTTCTCTACATTAGACCAGGATGTGTTTTGCGTAAGTATCGCGCCTATTATTATTTCAAAATCCGTATCAGCAGGCCACCAGCGCCTCGGCCCGAAATGCCTGTATAATTTATTGTAAATATCAAGTAGGGGCACGGCGCGCCGTGCCCCTGCATATTTACCTTGCGCCGATAACATAATTTGTCAAATTGCCTATTTTATCAATAGATACTACAGCTTCATCGCCTATGGTCATTGGCCCGACCCCGCTGGGGGTGCCAGTAGAAATTATATCTCCCGGTAAAAGCGTCATAACAAAAGATGTAAAACTGACTAATTGCTCTACGCGGAATATAAGGTTATCTGTATTCGCTGATTGCTTCACCTTGCCATTCAAAAATAATTTTATCTCTAAGCTATTAGGGTCTATCCCACCATTCACAATAAAAGGCCCGATAGGGCAAAACGTATCAAATGATTTTGACCTGCACCACTGGCCGTCCTTTGTCTGCAAGTCCCTGGCTGTTACATCATTAACACATGTATAACCAAGGATGTAGTCTTTTACCCTTTTTTCCGGAATATTTCTTGCTGTCTTTTTTATAACAATGCCTAGTTCCGCCTCATAGTCTAATTGCCCAACCATATTAGGATATTCTATGGATTCTTTGTCTGCTATTATGCTGCTTGGCGGTTTTAGAAAAAGGATTGGCTCCTGAGGGACAGGCAAATTTAATTCTTTTGCGTGATCTTTATAATTCAAACCAACCGCTACTACTTTTGATGGGTCAACAGGCGAAAGCAGTTTTACGCTACTCAACTCATACGCCTTTTCTGTCTTTACAAAATCTTCGTAAACAGAACCGTCAATTTGATATATTTTACTATTTTCAACTACACCGTAACCTGTAAAACCGCCTGATCTAAACCTGGCAAGCTTCATATCTTTTTCATCTTTCTGGATATTCCAAACTCCCCTATTCTTTTATTCAAGGACCAATACTGGCCCTGATTATATACAATAGGATTAACCTTTGAATAGTCCACTGTTCCAAAATCATTTAAAACATCTTCATCTGCATTAACCGCAACTATCTCTGCAATAAACATATGATGTGCACCCAACTCAATAACATTTTTAACCTTGCATTCTATATTAACAGGGCATTCTTTTATAAGAGGAGTTTTTATGATACTGGCTGCTATGGCTGTAAATTTTGCGCTTTTGAATTTGTCAACATTTTTACCGGACACAATACCGCAATAATCCACTTCTATCAAATGTTTTTGATCGGGTATATTTACCACAAATTCCTTAGACTGGCATATCAAATTATGAGAATATCTGGAAGGCCTTATTGAAATAGCGACACACGCAGGAGATGAAGATGCAACACCTGCCCATGCAATAGTTATAATATTGGGTTTAGCGTCGCCATTGGCGCTTGTAACCAAAACTACCGGCACCGGATACAAGGCTTCGTATGGTTTTAATGTTTTTTTTGCCATATAGGTGATATTTTAGCTTGATTTGTACCTATTGTCAATTACAAAAAAAATTGCGGAACAGATATTATCTTGTCCCGCTTCTATTTTACAACACTGTAACTTATATTAATTATTTTATTATTTCGACAGTACAAATTCCGGCTCAAGTACAGGAACATAATCGCCAGGAATCGGTAATAAGAACGTCGCAACATCATATACGCCTGCGCCCGTTCTTATTACTGTCATCCCCACACCTTTAATCATGCCAAAGGTGATACCGATAAATGGGTTACTTTCTACGCTGGTGTCATAAATATTCTTTGGCAGCTCAATCCAGCCTGTTGCCACATTAACAATGCCTCGGCCCAGCTTTTTCCCCATCTTTTCAATAACATCACCCTGTGCAAAACAAGGACTTGCAACATTCATAAAAATAACGAAAATAACACACAAGGTTAATGCTGCAATAAAAAACTTTTTCATTTAAAACCACCCCCTTTTCTACACAATTTCTAGTATATTATAATACAATATACGCCTTGGGTCAAGAAGATTCTATTCAGCACCCTGTTTCCCTGATAAATCCTCTACTAATTTTTTAAGCCTGGAAGCCGATTCTTCTGAAAAATTAACAAACTCTATGCCTGTATCATAGCAATTTATCTTTGCTTTTCTTGGATCTGAGCTTTTGACCGTCCAAACTACAGACCCGCCGCACTTTAAAGGAGGCACCCCATCAACAAAAGTGATAACAAGATCTACGTTTGAAAAAATATCAAGTCTTTCTGGCAATACTATACAAATTCCTCCAGGCCCTATGTTCTGAGTCTGAGTAGTAAAAGTTTCTGTACCGCTTTTCCTTCTGACAGTAACCAGGCATTTATAATTTGCCCTAGGAAACTTGCGCCTATTAACGCCTTCCCAACCCATTTTTCATCTCCATTATCTTTTTGTTGTATTTTTAACTTTATATGCAGGCCTTGATACATCAAATTGCGAATCTCCATATCTGGCCTGCTGACCCCTGGGATTAAAAATAGCTTTTACTATCTGCCTCACTGAAAATAAAATCAACAATAAAAATATTACCAATAATACAATCTGCCAAATTTTATTATACTCTAAAGAAATTGATGTAGTTTTTTTAGGAGTTTTCTTCTTAGCAGAAAGGTTTGGCTGCATTGGCTGTGCAGGCTGCACAGGTTCTTTGACGCTAACAGACTCGGATTGCGATAAAGAAATTTGTTTGGCATTAAAACTATATAACTGATCCTTAATTTCTTTCTCTGTCAATCGATGCAGTATCTTCTCTTTTTCTTTAGGGCCGTTTTTAAACATATGGCTAATTTTAAATTTTTAACGTAAATTTTATAATCTGTATGTCGCCGAGATGCAATCTTTCCTCCTCAGTAAAACCCTTCTTAAGGCATAATTTTATGGCATCCTGCATCTGGTTTGTAGAGCGGAAAACTATATTGCGATAACCGTTGGTCTTACAAAAATCTACAGCGGCATTAATAAGTACCGAACCATAACCCATGCCGCGATATTCAGGATGAACATACATCCTTCTTAAAATGGCTATCTGTTTTGTGTCTTCCTTTATGCCCACAGTACCTACAATCTTCTTGTCTTCTTCAATAACATAAAAAATATCCCGGCTGCCGCCATAGGCCTTTGAAATACTGTCGATATCATCTATCTGGTAAGCCTTGCGCGAAAGCGGGAATTCTTTAAATAATATTGAATTAATTAAATCTTTTACATGCGGCGCATCTTGATCCTGAAATTTTCTTATCGGCACAATGAACTCCTTTTTTTATTAATGATAAACCTAGTTTATATTTTTGTCAAGCTCGCATTTCTCTAAAGCTTCTTTTGCAGCCATTTGCTCGGCATTTTTTTTGCTAAGCCCCCAGCCCCTGCCGTATATATACCCATTCAACTTCACGCCTATAACAAACTCTTTTTTATGCTCAGGACCTTCCTGCGAAATTAATTCGTAAAACGGGATGTGGCTAAATTTTTTCAGGCACATTTCCTGGAGAAGCGACTTATAATCCTTTGAGCCATTTTCCTTATCTATATTTAACAAATCATTTTTAAATATATCCAGGATAATTTTTTTTGCGGCATTTATATCCCTGTCCAGATATATAGCCCCTATCAATGCCTCTACAACCCCGCTCAGAGTCGAGGTCTGCGCCCTGCCACCCGTCCTTTCCTCGCCCTTGCCTAACAAAAGATAATCTCCTATATTAAGCCTTATGGCAACCTTTTTCAAGGTATCAGTACAAACAACCTGCGCCTTAAATTTACTAAGCTGGCCCTCTTGTATCTTCTTAAATTTCCTATACAGGTATTCGCTTATAACAAGCCCCAAAACAGAATCTCCAAAAAACTCAAGCCTTTCATTCCATTCATGCGCATGACGTGATTGTTCAAACGAATAAGACTTATGTGTAAGCGCTATATTTAACAGCTCTTTATTTCTAAATCTATATTTTATTATACGCTGAAATAATTTTAATTGATTTTGCCTGTTCTTATCCATATAATTATCATCTTATCCTGTTCTTCAAAACCGATTCGATTAACTTTGCAGGAATATCTTCTTTTATTATTACACTGCCGATTTTTTTTGGCAGTATAAACCTATTTTTACCATGAATAAATTTTTTATCATGCGACTGGGCATGCATTATATCCTCTATGCGTAATCCTGAGCACGAAACAGGCAGGCCTACATTAGACAAGAGATTTTCCAGGCGTCTTTTATCGGCGCGCTTCATTATGCCAAGCTTAAAAGCTATTTCAGAAGCACAAACCATGCCTATAGATACTGCCTCTCCATGTGAATATTCTTTCGTATAACAAACAGCGGCCTCAACAGCATGCCCTATTGTATGACCGAAATTCAATATTGCACGCTTGCCGCTTGTATCAGTCTCATCGACCTCTACAACCCTGGCCTTTATCTGACTGCAGGCATAGACAATATTTTCAATCGGCTCAATTTTCAACTTAAGAATATCTTTATAATTTTTTTCAACATATTCAAAAAGTTTGGGATCTTTTATTACGCCGTATTTTATCACCTCAGCGAGGCCATTTCTTATCTGCCGAAGTGAAAGCGACATAAGAAAAGACGAATCGGATAAAACCAGCCTCGGCTGATAAATTGAACCTATAAGATTTTTACCGACATGCAAATCTATGCCTGTTTTCCCGCCTATAGCAGAATCAACTTGTGCCAAAAATGTTGTCGGTATTTGAATATATGGAATCCCGCGTTTATATACAGACGCGACAAAACCTGCCAAGTCACCTATAACGCCTCCGCCAAATGCTATGATAAAAATCTTTTTTTTAACATCGCATGAAGCTATCTTATTTATAACATCAAAGCAAACCTTGTGCGATTTACTACGTTCTGAATCAGGCACCAGCTTAAAAGTAACGCTAAAACCCTTCCTGCTCAAAATGCTATGTAGGCAGGCTCCATGCAGATGATGTATGGTTGGATTAGATATGATAATCGCATCCTGGCCAATCTCAAGTCTATCTAAAGCATCCCCAAGCTGATTGATAATCTTATAACCAACTAAAATATCGTAACTTCTCGCCCCTAAAGAAACGGATATCTTTTTCATAGCGCCATCCTCTTATTATCTTTTATAGACCCAGCAGGTTTATTAATGAAACTGCTACCGGCCATATAAATTTATCCATTACGCCTAGCCATAAAAGGCCTAATAAAATTATCATGCCAAAAGATTCCAACTTCATATACAAAGATGCAATTTTTTGCGGCAATATGCTATATAATACCCGCGAACCATCTAACGGCTGAATAGGCAAAAGATTAAATACGGCAAGTATTATATTTATAATGGCTATCTGCGATAAAACGATTTTTAAAACTGCTAAACCGGCAAAAACAGGTATTTTAAGCACTAATGACAAAAAAATTGCCATCAAAAAATTTGCGAATGGCCCTGCAATTCCAACCCAAAACATATCCGCTTTGGGATTTTTTAAAAATGAATAATTTATCGGCACAGGCTTAGCCCAGCCAAATACAACAGGCGAATGGACAAACAATAAAAAAATCGGCAACATAATAGTGCCGACCGGATCAATATGGGCTAAAGGATTAAATGTAAGGCGGCCAAAATGCTTTGCTGTAGGATCGCCGAGTTTATTTGCAACCCAGCCATGGGCATATTCATGAATAACTAAAGCCAAAAGAAACAGAGGAAAAGTTAAGAGAAAATTAAAAAGCATTACGATACCTTGCTGCCTACATCAATAGGCTTGTCAGGAGTCAATACAACTAAATTTTTTCTATCTTTCGTTGATGCCGCCAAAAGCATGGCGCTTGAAGTTACCCCTCTTATCTGAGCAGGTTTTAAATTATTGATTACTACTAACAGCTTGCCAAGAAGCTCCTCCTTGGCATAGCTATTTTTTATTCCCGCTACAAAGGTTTTTTCTATTTTTACACCGTCGACAGACTGGTCTATTTCTGCAGTTATCAAATAAAGCTTGTCCGCGTTGGGGTGATCCTCTACCTTTATTACCTTAGCTACCCTTATATCTAATTTTTTGAAATCTTCAAAATCAACAACATTTAAAACATCCGCAGCAGCTGAATCCATTATTATCCCTCGCTTTGTATTTTTACAACATTTATAACCTGTTCATCGCGTTCACCTGTTGATTTCTCACCCCACAATAAAACAGGCCTGCCTGTAAAATCTTTTAGATTGTACTTATCGCTTTTTAAATAACAAATAAACTTGCCGTCTTTTACAAGTTTATAATTGCCTGGTTTTTTCTTTAATGTAAAACCTATTTTTTCAATTATACCCTCTAGAATCTCAGAACCCGTATTAACCAATAATGAATATTTTTTGGCTGTATCCTCTTCTGCCTTATCTGAAACAGACGAATAATAGCTAACTAGATCGTTATAAATCCAGCCATAACAATTTTTGGGCGGTTCAATCTGATACCAGCCCTCGCCTGTTTCCGTTATTATCGTAACGGTATCGCCTTTTGAAATCTGGCCTATAATAGAAGATTGCTTATCAGGCCTTGCCCTTAAATTAAGGTTAGAAACTTTCGCAATAGCCCCAGAAGCTGTCTTTTCTACAAAATCTTTTGAAACATAACAATAAGCTGTTTTTGGCAATACTATTTTATACCAGCCAAAAGATTCGCCTGCAACAAAAATCAGGCTGCCGTTATTTAGCTTAACCAATACCTCAAAATTTTTATCGCCGCCGGCCCTGACATTGACATTATCAGTCAATACCTTGCCTATAAACGGCGGTTTTTGAGAATCATTCACAATGGGTTGAACTTTTTCCTGCTGCTCCAGGGCAAAAACTGCAGTTGTTGCAACAGAAAAAAACATACCCAAAAATACCGTACTTAATATTTTGCGCTTACTCATTTTTTCTTTTCTTCTTTTTTGGCTGCCGGCTTCTGAACTGGAGCTACGCTGGGAGCTGCCCCAACGGCTGCTATTTCTGTGGTTGCTGCTGCTTCTGTCTCAGCTGCCTTCTCTTTCTTTATTTTGACTCTTTGTGTCTTAACCTTTGGCAGACCAAATACAGATTTTGTTTCATCCCATTTATCTTTGTCTTTAAGGGCTACGAGACGTTCAAACCTTTTTAAAACACTTCTTTGTTTTTTATTGCTGCCGTTTGAATTTAAGCTTGAATGCATGGTCATTTTACTGCTCCTCCTTGTTATTTTTTCACTGTTTTAATACTGATGCCGCTGTATTTTTTCCTAAGCGCTGAAAGCGCACTTTCTGCAGCAGCCTTGTTATTGTAATCGCCCACATATATAGCAAAATATTTCCCGCTTTTTGCCATATATGCAGGAAAACCCATTTGTTTTATTTTCTGCAAATCTTTTTCTGCAAAGTTTTTATTTATATAACTGGCTATACGTATTTTATAAACATACCCTTTTTCATCTACACGCTGGCTGCCTCCGCGAAAGATGCCGGTATTAAGCACTGCTGCGGGCTGAATTGCCGAAGGTACAGGCACCTCTGGTGCCTTTATATTTTTGCTAGACGAAGTTGCCGGGGCTATTATATTTTGCACAACTATAGTTTTTTTATAGCCTGCTATACATTTACCACGTTCTACGCCAAAACAAAATACTATAATAAAAATAATAACCAGGCCTATTGATAGAAAAACCGCCTTTTCAAAAGTAAACTGCAAAATAAACAATTTATTCTGCAGCAGCTTATTGCTGCTTTTAAAAAATTTAAATGTTTTTTCGGGTTTCTGAAATTCTTCAAATAATTCTTTCTGGCGTTCAATCTGCTCATTATCCATCTATGCTAAACTCCTAAAAATAAACCCTATTGTTTATTTGACTTGAAATGTTTTTTTATTTTAGCAATCAACTTTTTATCTGTTGTGTAAGCGTATCCGACGGTTGAGCTGGCACGATGTGCCAAAAGAATGCCTAAGTCAACTAATTCTTCAAGGGCCTTAACAGTTTCTTTCTTGGTTAAACCAGTCCAAGTAACAATCCCATTTATTGTATCTATGGTATTGGGATTCTGATGGAAAAATTGTATTATTTTTTCCCTTGCCTGACATTTAAAAACTTTATCAGTTGGCATTCTAGAACTCCTTTGATTTCATTCTAAATAAGACCGACATATTAGTCCTTGCCATTACACGCAAAAATGCGTCTACTACCATAGGATCAAACTGAGTGCCGCTGTATTTTTTTATTTCAGCCAAAGCCTCTTGCACACTCACAGTTTCCCTGTATGACTGTTTTGATACCATAGCCATAAAAGCATCTATCACAGACATTATCCTTGAACCGAGAGGAATCTGGTCTGCCTTTAAACCCTTAGGATATCCAGTGCCATCATATCTTTCATGATGATATAAAATTATAGGTATGATGGGCTTAAGGACTTCTATTGGCTTTACTATCTCAACGCCCTTTATAGTATGTTTTTTAACAATATCATACTCTTCCCCTGTAAGCCTTTTTGGCTTCTTTAGAATCTCATCAGGTATCATAACTTTCCCGGCATCATGAATAAAAGAAGCATATTTAAGGACCCTTATTCCATAAACAGGAATCTTTAGTTCCTTGGCAACTTCTACAACTAATTTTGCAAAGGCTGTTGAATGAGTATACGTATATTCGGAACGCGTATCTAAAATTGCTGCGAGAGACTTTATGCTGCCTATGGTAAGTTTTTCCTGCTCTTCATAAAGCTGCGCATTCCTAATTGCTATAACTGCCTGCTCTGCAAATGTAGTAAGAATCTCCTTGTCAAATTCAGTAAACGGTTTATCGCCTAATTTATTATGCACGCTTATAACACCTATAACATCATCATCTATAAGAGGCACAAAAATATTTTTTGGCTTCAAAACAGATGCTGCCGTGTTAAAAACTCTGGCCAGGCTACCTGTCATTTTAACATAACTGTTTTTGCCCTTTATATCCTTGTCTAACTTTATCGCGCTTTTTATAACTAATTTATTTTTATCTTTGTCAAATATATATATATAGCACGATTCAGCCCTCATTACCTGTAAACACAATCTCGCAATCCTTGGCATTAGCTCGTCTGAATCCAACGTAGAACTAATCAGGCGATGAACTGTATGTATGGTCGATAAAGCTATGGCCCTCGGCCTTATAGTGTCATAAAGTTTTGTAAGCTCCATTTCCTTCTGGACTTCGCGCATCACGGTTTCCGTAAAAGCGACAAAGATTGTCATGAGCTGGACATCAATCTCTTTTGCAAAGCCGCTGACAATTATAAAACCGTACAACTGGTTTCCCTGTTTAAGAGGAACACAAAAACCATTGCCTGAACTGCAATGAAATCTCTGCAGTCCGCTGTCTTGTGTTCTTTTCATAACATCTATCATAAGTTTTGCACACTTCAAAGCCCCTTGGGGGTCTTTACATCTTGTGCGATTGCAAGAAATTAAAGAGCTTAATTTGGTTAATTCCTTTGCAGTAATGCCTACTGGCAAAATTTCCCACAAGGCTTTGCCAAGCACAGCCTCAAAAACCTCTTTTTGTTTTTTTAAATTAAGATTATCCCTCAATCTTCGCAGAAATTCTGTTGTATAGGCATCATTCATATATTACACTCTCTCGTATGGTTGAAATAGTTTTTTATATTCATCCTGCGCATATCTATCAGTCATACCGGCTATATAATCACATATAACCCTGTGTGAACCATATTGTTTTATTCTATGATAAGACGTTGGAGGAAGCTGATCGGGATTATCAAGATAAACATTAAAAAGTTCTTTTATAAACCTATGCGCCTTGTTAGACATACGCACAACTTTATAATGCGCATAAAGGTTCTTTTTAAGAAATTCTCTCAATTGCATTCTTTCTTCCTGCATGCCGGCGCTGAATGTTATCAAGCGTTCCTTTTTACGCCTTACATCATCTACTGAAGCAATATTGTATTTTTCAAGGCGCTTCATTGACTCTGTTATGATATCTGTTACTTGTAAATTTATGAGATACTTTATAGCCTGAAATTTACGCACCTCTTCATTTATATTAGTATACTGTTTGTCTATTTTTTTGCAAATATTTTTCCATAAATCGACTTTTTCCAAATCTTTTTCAACTATAAAACCGCTTGTTATGCCATCGTCTAAATCATGGTTATCATAAGCGATCTCATCAGCAATATCCGTAACCTGCGCCTCTAAGGATGGGGAAAACTCCGGCTTTAATTCTTTTATCTTGGGAGGATTATCATAAGCAGTCGAATGTTTTACTATGCCCTCCCTTACTTCCCACGAAAGATTCAAGCCCTTAAAATCAGGATAGCGCTCTTCCAAAAGGTCAACAACCCTTAGGCCATGGATATTGTGATCAAAACCTCCGTGATTTTTCATAAGAGATTTTAAAGCATCTTCTCCCGAATGCCCAAATGGCGTATGGCCCAAATCATGCGCAAGGGCTATAGTCTCTGTCAGGTCTTCATTCAAATGTAAAACCCTGGCTATAGATCTTGCAATTTGAGCAACTTCAAGCGTATGCGTTAAACGAGTCCTGTAGTAATCGCCTTCGTGATTTACAAAAACCTGCGTCTTGTATTCGAGCCTTCTAAAAGCGGTACTATGTATTATCCTATCCCTATCTCTCTGATAACACAATCTGTAAGGATGCTCCCCTTCCGGATATTTGCGGCCATTGGTATCCCTGGATCTAAAGGCATAAGGCGCCAAGTTCCTTTCTTCTATTTTGTAAAAATTTTCAGATGCCAATATTAACCTCGTTCGGCGATCAACCTCTTATTCGCCTCTTCAAAAAATGATTTTGCAAAATCAGTTGTCCATGTCCTATCTTGAAAAGTCCTTTTGGAGACTAAATTTAGAAAATTTTCAAATTCATTATAATAAGAACCATAAATATGGAAACTATCGGTAATATCAACGTACCTGCCAACCTTGACTTCTTTTTTTATTACAGCTGAAACCCTGTCCGCTATTGTCTTTTGCAGATCCGTAAGGGCAAAAATATTCATAAATGCGGCTTTATATGCATCTCTGGAACGCCAATGGGAATTCATATTTAACATCAATGTGCCATCTGCCTCCTGGGTAATCCTGCACCATATGCGCTGCAAACATGGCGGATCATCAGTAAATACATCAGAAATAGGATTCCATGTTATTGCCTGCGCCCTTCTGGAATATGTGCGTTTGGAAAGCTTCTCTACTATATAGTTTATCTGGTCTACAACTTTACCCTCTGCTTCAAAAGCAAATAACCTTTTATGATAAGTATAAGTCCATTTACCTTCTTCAGGTTTTATCCAATGATCATGAACGCCATTCACAACCTCTTGCCTGTAGACTTCTAAATCCTCCAAACCTGCTGGAAAAGCCCTGTGTATGCGGGGTTCGTCCATAGGCTTATTTACTACCATAACCATCGTGCAATCCCTGCTTGGAGGGTCATTTGGTTTATCGTATTCTGTTTTTATTGCTAAACCTTTTTGCCATGTAGCAATTACTGCCTTTTCCCATGCCTGAGGCAGGGTATCCTCTTCTATCAATAAAACCGGTATCTGCATATTTTTCATCCTAATAAATTATAACCTTATGTTTCCCGTATAAATCTAACAATAAATTAAGAGAACTCAAATCCCAAACCCATATGTCATTATCTTTAACCAGCAGTTTAGCGTTTTCATCCATATCGTTTAATACTATCAAAACCTTACGGTGAAATTTATACTTTCCATTTTTTGAATCTTTCAAAAAATCCAAAATATTTTTTTCAGCTACTCTTCTTTCGCGTATCTGAAAGATCCAGTTTTTACCCTTTGTGTGGCCTATAATATAAGGCCCATTTTCGCCGATTATCCTTGTGGCAACATCGCTAAATATCGGCAGCCTGTAACGCTTATGGTCTATTTCTACGATTTCATCCTTAAATGTTTTAAGCAAATCAGTTATTTTTTCATACAAATCTTTGCTTGATTCTTTTTCAAATTCAGACGATATCTTTTTTATATCAACGATAAAAGTCTTTTCCAAAAGTAAGGGATCCTGGGCAAAATCAATACGCCTTTTATAGTAAACAGACTTAAGCCAGAAACGCAATGGCAAATCCGCTATCCTGTTGAATACGCCCACCTTTTCAATCAAACCCTTATTTTCTAAATCACAAATCGTGCTGGATAACTCTTTATGCGAATTGCTTGATATGCTTGTTAATGACTGCAACTTATGATTTCCTTCGGATATGGAAACCAAAACTGACAAGATATCAACGCCATTCTTACTGCTGCAATGCCTGTATATTATATTCGTAAAATGTTGATTAAGCTGGCCATGGAGATTAAACAAAACTTCTCCTATGGTCTGCTCCAGCAATGAAGTTGTAACCTTTTGTTTTCCGGATTTAAGCAGCAATTCTTTCAATTTACTGCTTATGGCAGATAAATAAAAAGGGTGCCCCTCTGTAAAACCTATCAGGAACCTAAGATGCTTATCCGCAATACCATAGGATTCCAATTTAGATAACAGAAAATTTTTACTGGTTGCAAAATCAAATTCTTTTAACTCCAGCACTTCAAAATTGCCGAATAAAAGCTGCAGGTCTTCCGACAGAATTTGCCTTGATTGCTTAATGGATGATGAAACCAGCAAATAAAAGGTGTTGCGCTGCTCCATTATCTTTCTGCCTAATATAAGAAAAGGCTGTTTAAGCCTGTATCCTGCCAGCCTATCAAACTCTTCTAAGATAACAGCGCATTTGGAGCCGGAATCGACTTCAACAAGGCGCGGTAAATTCAATAAAATATCATATGCCGCGTCAAAATCTTTCTTATTTAAAAAATCTTCCAACTTTTCTATTTCATTGATCGTCTTAGGCAAAAGCTTTCTAGAATTTTTAATAAGTGTTTTTAAATCGTCTTTTTTGGAATTAACATCTTTATTTTTTAAAAACTGATATAACAAAGAACCCATAAATCTCTGGGCAAAAAAATCAAAAGGCTCATCCTGCGCCTCAACGTAAACAGGTATGATCTGTTCAGCGGTAAGACAAGATAAAAAATTATGCACTAAAAATGTCTTACCTATCAACGGCCGGCCCAATATAGCTATGTTTTGCCTAAAACCAGAACTAAATGATTTTATCCTTTCTTTTAGGACATTTAGCTGCTCTGTCCTGCCAAAAAAGTCTTTATTTACAAAAACATCGCTCAACATTATATTGATACTCCGCTAGCGTGGTAAATAATAAAAAGGATTTCTCGCTTTGTCACCTTTCCTTATTTCAAAATGCAGGCATGACTTTTTAGCCCTGCCGGAGGTGCCAACCTTGGCTATTACCTGGCCTTGTTTTACCTGCTCGCCTAATTTAACTAACACTACAGAATTATGCGCATATAACGTAGAAAAACTATCCAAATGGTCTATTATTACAGTTTGGCCGTAACCTTTTAATTTAGAATCGCAAAAAACTACTTTGCCTGAACGGGAGGCAACCACATTTGAACCTTCTCTTACGCTAATATCAATGCCTTTATTCAAAATACCGTCTTTTTTTGAACCGTAAAACGATATAGTCTTTCCTTTAACAGGCCAGATAAAATCTGATTTATCAAACAGTTCAGAAGAAACCATTTCAATTGGCTTCTGCGCATCTGTTTTTGGTATAAACAAAAGCTGCCCAACACTTATTTGTGTTGCATCAGGAATTCTGTTTGCCTTTACTATCTGATCAATACTAATATCATAAATTTTGGCTACACGCCATAATGTCTGACCTTTTTCTACTTTGTGATATATGCCTGGCATCTTTTGGTGGGCTGTAGACTTACCAATATAACCGCCGCCTTCAACTACTGCATTAGGCTCCGAAGGCGGAACTGTTGCGCAACCAGAAAGAACAAAAATAATGGATATTAATATAAAATAATTTTTCATAATTCCCTCTTTTGTTCTACTTCACCAAATTTCTACGTAGCCAAATACGTAAGTATTTAGCGAAGTAGAATGGAGCGGGTGAGCGGAATCGAACCGCCATATACAGCTTGGGAAGCTGCCATTCTGCCACTGAATTACACCCGCGAAATTTTTCCCGCTACGACGCTTTGAAAAATTTCGTCCCGAGCCGCCCGCTATCCCGCAATATACGGCGAGGGACTTCTTCTTTAAAATTTTGTTAAATTAACAAAATCTTTATACCGCTTTTGTATATCTGACTTTTTCAAATAAGCTAGCTTATCAATACTGAAAGATTGCACATTAAATGAAGCCATTATAGTGCCATACACAACGGCCTTTCTTAATGTTGAGGCATTGAGCTTGTTTTGAGAAGACAAAAAACCCATAAATCCTCCAGCAAATGTATCACCTGCACCTGTAGGATCAACCACTTCTTCAAGAAGATATGCGGGCGCAATAAAAGATGAATCCTTTGAAGAAAATAAAACACCATGCTCCCCTTTTTTAATAATGGTTATCTTGGGCCCAAGCTTCAGGATATACTTTGCTGCCTTTAAAATGTTATCTGTCCCGGACAACATCCTGGCCTCGGAATCATTCACAAAAAATATATCTACTTTTTTAAGCAGGCTTTCCAGAGATTGCCTTTTTGTTTTAATCCAATAATTCATGGAATCACATGCTATCACTTTAGGCCTTTTTATTTGATTTAATATATTGGCCTGAAGATCAGGATCTATATTTGCAAGAAATAAAAATTCACTTTTTTTATATTTTTCAGGTATAACAGGATTAAATTGGCCAAATACATTTAATTGAGTATCTAAAGTCTGGGGGTTATTGATATCACACTCATAGCTCGCCTTCCAGCGAAATGTTTTGCCAGGCTTTACTTCAAGGCCGGATAAATCAATATTTTTTCTCTTTTTAAGAAAATCTATGTATTCCTTTGGAAAATCTTCGCCTACAACTGCAACAACCTTAACAGGCGAAAAATAACTTGCGCTTAAAGAAAAAAAAGTTGCTGAACCACCCAGGCAATCATCCTTCTCGCCGCATGGTGTTTTTACGGAATCCAGGGCCACAGAACCTACAACCAGAATTGCCATTATTTGCCCTCCATCAACTTCATAGAACAGAACTCACCGCACATAGTACAGTTATCTTTACTGGAATGACCCGAAGGGCCTTTTATTTTTCTGAAATGTTCAGGCGAGATAGATAGCTTTTCCTGTTTAACCCAATCTCTTTCTTTTCTTGCCTGAGAAATATCTTTATCCCACTGCAAGGCATTTTTTACGCCTTTTACTAAATCACCTGCATGCGCTGCAATACGGGAAGCTATAACGCCCTGGCGTACATCTTCTATATCCGGCAGCCGTAAATGTTCTGAAGGCGTAACATAACAAAGGAAATCCGCTCCATAGGCAGCTGCGTGCGCTCCGCCTATTGCTGAAGTAATATGATCATAACCCGGAGCAACATCAGTAACTAAAGGCCCTAATACATAAAAAGGCCTGTTATTGCAAAGCCGTTTTTGCAGCATAACATTGGTTTTAATCTGGTCTAAAGGCACGTGCCCCGGCCCTTCAATAATAACCTGAACATCATAATCCCACGCCTTCATCGCAAGCTCACCCAATAAAATTAATTCTTGGACCTGTGCGCGGTCAGTAGCATCAGTTACCGAACCTGGCCTTAAACCATCTCCAAGGCTTAATGTTATATCATATTTTTTTGCTATCTTTAAGACTTCATCAAAATTTTCATACAATGGATTTTCTTTTTTATTTTTTTTAATCCATTCCGCAAGAAAAGCGCCGCCTCTGCTGACTAAATCAATCGTACGTTCCTGCATAAGGAGATGCTCAAGCGACTCTTTTGTAAGGCCGCAATGAACAGTAAAAAAATCAACCCCATCCTTAGCCTGGTTTTCAAACGCTTTAAAAATATCTTCTTCAGTCATGCGCGTAACAGAGCCATATTTTCTGTATGCCTTAACAGCTGCCTCATATATGGGCACAGTGCCTACTGGCACGGTTGAATTTTCAATTACGGCCTTTCGAGTTAAGGCCAAATCACCGCCGGTAGATAAATCCATAACCGCGTCGGCCTTACAGTCTATTGCGGCGCGAAGTTTTTCCAGTTCAACATCTATTTGGGAATACTCTGAAGACGTACCTATATTAGCATTTACTTTCGTGCGCAAACCACTGCCTATCCCGCAAGGTTTTACCTTTTTTGACGGCCTGGAATTATTGAGAGGTATGGCAATCTCTCCAGATGCTACTTTTTGCAGGATAAAAGAAACATCCACGCCTTCATCATGGCTAACCAGCCTTATATTTTCTGAAATCTTATTATTTTTTGCCTGCTCCAACAATGTCATGTGTAAATCCTTCTATTTTTAAACATAATCCTGTAGTTTTTTAATTGCCTTCTTCTCAACACTATAAACCTTAAATCTCAACCCTTTAAAATCCATTGCAAATTTATTATTATAAATCTTCAAGAATTCCTCCAGGGACCTTATGGATTCCTGCGCCCTGTGTACATTTTTGTAAAAAAGGAGCTGAATTGCTGTTTTTTTTATTTTATCAAAAGCCTTTTTGCTGCCTATGTCGCTTTTTATATTTCTGTTTTTTATTAAAACAATTCCTGAATTAACTATCTCGTCAGCGATCGCGCTTATCTTATGCCGTATCCCCTTAATAGCTTGGGTTAATTTTTTATCGTTTAAGATAAACCTGGTTACGTCTTCACAAACCCGCAAGGCCTCTCTGGATCTGTTCAAATTTACATCGATAACACGATAACCAGAACAGGGAACAGGTTCCTGCTTAAACCTGTTTTTAACCATAGGAACCTGTCCCTTCTACTTTTTTTATCAATCCGGTTGTCGAATACCCTTTTACAAACGGAATTGTCATCACTTTACCCTTGTAAGACTGTACAACATCTGACCCGACGATATCTTTCAGCTTCCAATCCCCGCCTTTTACCAAAATGTCAGGTTTTATCGCTGTAATTAATTCAAAAGGCGTATCCTGGCTAAACAAAACAATGTAATCAACTGATTCCAATGCAGCCAAAACAATAGCCCTGTCTTCTTGTTTATTGACAGGACGGCTTGCACCCTTTAAACGCTTTACAGAAGAATCCGCATTAAGGCCTATTATAAGCACATCGCCTGACGACTTGGCCTTAGCCAGATATTCAACATGCCCTCTATGCAAGATATCAAAACAACCGTTTGTAAAAACTATTTTTTTACCCCTGGCTTTTAGTTGTTTAATGATTGTTTTAAGTTGGGTTAGAGTCTTTAATTTGTTATGCATTTTTTAGAGTTTCTTCCACCAATTCACAAATAATATGCCCTATTGCAATATGCGATTCCTGGATACGCGGGGTTTTCACAGAAGGCACTATTATAGAAAGTGTTGCCGCCTTGGCTAATTTACCGCCACTGCCGCCGGTTAACGCAATTGTTTTTAAACCGATTTTATTCGCCAATTCAACAACTTCTATAACATTTGGCGCATTGCCACTTGTAGAAATAGCCAAAAGAATATCTCCTTTGTTTGCAAGCGCCTCTACCTGGCGCTTAAAAACATACTTATAACCATAGTCGTTACCTATGGCAGTAAGTATGGAGGTATCTGTAGTTAAGGCAATAGCGGCTAAAGCCTTTCTTTCTTCCTTAAACCTGCCGACGAGCTCTGCTGCAATATGCTGTGCATCAGCGGCGCTTCCGCCGTTGCCGCACAAAATCAGTTTTCCACCTTTTTTCAAAGCGCCGATAATTATTTCTATGGCCTTTTCGATATCAGCTGCGCATTGAAGAGATACCTGATTCTTGACTGCAGAGCTTTCCTGTAAAATTTCCTGTATTTTTTTCTTCATATAATTATCCAAAAAATATTTTTGCCAAATCGTACCATTCTTTATCAACTGTTTTTAATTTTCCTACGGCCTTCTCTATTGGCACATCAACAATACTGTTGCCTTTAAGGCTTACCATACTGCCGAATTTTTTATTATTAACCAGCTCGACTGCCTTTACACCAAACCTGGTTCCTAAAATCCTGTCAAATGCAGTAGGTGATCCTCCGCGTTGCACATGTCCCAGCACAGTAACCCTGGTTTCAAATTTTGTAATCTCTTCTATCTTCTCTGCCAAAAGCTGGCCTATGCCGCCCAACAAAACATGGCCAAAGGCATCTAATCTTTTTTCTTTAGTCACCATTGTGCCTTCTTTAAACTGCGCACCTTCTGCTACAACCACAATACTAAACAGCTTATTTCTCGCATGGCGCTTCTTTATTGCATCGCAAACCTCATCAATATCTATGGGAACCTCTGGAATTAGTATGTAATCCGCTCCCCCTGCAATACCCGCCTCTATTGCTATCCAGCCCGCATGCCTGCCCATAACCTCAACCACCATAATCCTGTGATGGCTTTCTGCTGTAGAGTGAAGCCGATCTATTGACTCTGTAGCAATATTAAGAGCTGAATCAAAACCAAATGTATAATCTGTCTCACTTAAATCATTATCTATGGTTTTAGGTACGCCTACAGCCTTGACGCCTTCTTTGCACAATTTATTAGCAACACCTAAGGTATCTTCACCGCCTATAGCTATAATAGCATCTAGCTTTAATTCCTTAATATTGTCCAAGACCTTTTTCAAATCCCCTTCTTTTTTGTATGGGTTAGTCCTTGAAGTCCCTAAAATAGTGCCGCCTCTATGCAAAATGCCCGAAACCGATTCAAGGTTTAAAGGTGTAGTATCTTTTTGCACTAAGCCTTTCCATCCGTTTTTGATTCCTACTATTTCATGTTTATCAATCAATGCCTTTCTTACAATCGCCCTAATTACAGGATTCAAACCCGGGCAATCTCCGCCTCCTGTCAATACTCCTATTTTCATTTTAAAAAATCCTCCTCTGTTAGTTGTAAACTTAAATGACAAATTCCAAAATCCAAATGACAAATAAATCTTAAAATGACAAATCATTAAATATTAAATTATTTGTCATTAAAATAATTGATTTGGATTTTGTCATTTGACATTTGTCATTTTAGCTTATTTTTTCTTTTCTACGCTGTATTCTATTGCGCCTCTGTATGTATCGTCAAAATCCTGCTTATCGCCTTTTTTTCTTTTTCCTTCTTCTCTATGAACAATCTTGGAAATATGCACAGAGCATGTTACTACTTCTTCAATACCTAACAAATCCTGAACTTTTGATTTTATTAAACTCTGAACCTGTTCTGTCACATCAGGAATATTCGCATCAGACCAAAGCGTAATCTTAGCCGTTATCTGTATGGCGCCTTTTTTATTTGCCTTTACATCACATCTTAAATCTTTTAATTCTGATATCTGTTTAACAATCCTCCTTATCAAATCTTCTATGGCTGATAAAGATATGGTTACTTGGCCCTCAGGATTATTAAAAGCTATAGTTTTTTCACGCTGAAACCTACTAAGCATTATTTTACTTACGGAAAAAGTTGTTATTACTATCAGGATGCCTGTAAAACCAGAAATGAGCCACAGGTTAGGCTGGTTGCTTAAATAAGTAAATAGAAAATCTATGTTAAGCCATCCTTTTAGATGCGCCGAAAACACCAAAAGCATTGCACCTAATAAAATAAAAATAACGCTGCTTACAAACCATACTATCCAGTTAAATAGCCTCATTTTTTGCCCTCCGATTTTTCCAATAGAATATTTTTGTTTGAAAAATCGTCCCGAGTCCCTCGCCACGCCATCTTTGCGTTTGGCGGCTCGGGACGAGGGACCTCCTCATTTTACTCTTTCTATGCCCTTTACCTTAACATCTATATTGGCCGGGATAAGGCCTGTCATTTTTTCTATCGCCTGCCTTATATTTTCCTGGACCTGATGCGCAACTCTCGGAACATCCTTACCGTATTCAACTACTATAGAAACAACTATATCAACCTCGTTGTTCTCTTTTAAATCCACTTTAACGCCGCTGCAGTTTGAATCCACTCCTAAAAATTTGCATAATTTTCCTACAGCTCCTGAAGAAACCCCTACAACACCTTCCACCTCTTTAGCTGCAATCAATGCCATAGAATTTATTGCATCAGTATGAATTTTTATTCTGCCTAAGTCTGTTTTAGCCTGTTTTTCTGCAATCATATAATTCCCCCTGGCTATTTCTGATTTGTTTTTTCTTCTGTCATTTTTTCTACAAAATCCGTATAAAATTTGCCTTGTAAAAATTTTGTATTGGTAAAAACTTTTTTATGAAAAGGTATTGTTGTTTTAATGGGCCCTATCATATATTCGTCAAGGGCCCTTTTAACAATACTAATTACCTCATGCCTATTCTTACCATAACAAATAAGTTTTCCTATCATTGAATCATAATGAGTAGGGATCACATAACCAGGGTACACATGGCTATCAACCCTCACTCCTGGGCCTCCCGGTATCTGATATGTTGTAATTTTACCTGGCGAAGGCATAAAATCTTTATCCGGGTCTTCAGCATTAATCCTGCATTCTATTGCGCAACCGCGCACTATTATATCATCCTGGCTTATCTTTAATTTCTCACCAGAAGCGATCTTTAGCTGTTCTTTAACTATATCTATACCTGTCACCATTTCAGTAACAGGATGTTCAACCTGTATCCTGGTATTCATTTCCATAAAATAAAATTTACCATCCGTATCAAGTAAGAATTCCACTGTCCCAAAATTTTTGTATCCGGCACTCTTTGCGCCGCGTACAGCTGCTTCACCCATCTTTTTACGCAGTTTTGAATCAACTACTGGTGACGGGCTTTCTTCTATTAATTTCTGATGCCTTCTCTGCACTGTGCAATCACGCTCACCCAGATAAAATACATTTCCATGTTCATCAGCCATGATTTGTATTTCTACATGTCTCGGCTGTTCAATATATTTCTCTATATAAACATCAGGGTTTCCAAAAGCAGCCTCGGCCTCTGCTTGGGCTGTCATAAAAGCGCTGATAAGCCTGACATCATTATGCGCTACACGCATACCCCTGCCGCCACCGCCAGCTGACGCCTTTATGATAACAGGATATTTAATATGCTGCGCTATTTTTAAAGCCTCTGTCTTTGTTTTTATTGCTGCATCTGAACCAGGTATTATAGGGATGCCTGTCTTACGCATTGTTTCCTTTGCCATCATTTTATCGCCCATAAGGCGTATAGCCTCGGCGGGCGGGCCGATAAATTTTATCTTGCACGAATGGCATATTTCAGCAAAATGGGCATTCTCTGCCAAGAAACCGTATCCTGGATGAATTGCCTCTACATCAGTAATCTCGGCGGCGCTTATTATAGCGGGCACATTCAAATAACTATTGCTGCTTTGGGCCGGGCCAATGCATACGGCTTCATCAGCCATCTTTGTATGCAATGATTCGGCATCCGCCTCTGAATAAACAGCCACTGTCTTTATATCCAATTCTTTACAGGCCCGTATTATTCTCAGCGCAACTTCACCTCTGTTTGCAATAAGAATCTTTGAAAACATATTTTCCTCGCTTTATAATTTGTTATTTACCCGGATCTATTAAAAATAGCGTCTGGCCGAATTCTACCGGATCTGCATTTTCTACAAGTATTTTTACAACCTTGCCTTTTACCTCTGCTTTTATTTCATTCATTAGCTTCATTGCTTCTACTATACATACAACCTGGCCAATATCTATGTTCTGGCCTTCCTGTATATATGGAGGGGCATCAGGAGCAGGCGCTCTATAGAAAGTGCCAACCATCGGCGATTTTATTTCTATGAAACCCTTGGCCGCTAAATCTGCTTCTTTTTGTGCTAGTGTCTGGTTAGCCTGATTAAGAATTGGCGTTACCGAGGCTTGATGCATCGGCATTACAGTAAATTCCTGCTGAATGCCTGCGTTGCCTTTTTTAAGGCGCAGCTTAATACCGTCCTTTTCCATTTCCATTTCAACAAGGCCATTTTCATTCATCAGAGTTATCATATCTTTTATTTCTTTTATGTTCATTTCATCTCCTCCAATTTTTCCTGCTATCACGACTTGAAAAATTGTCCCGAGCCATCAGCTAATACGAGCAGTGGCGAGGGACTATATAATATTAGCTTCTGCCGGCATACTCGTAAGTACGCGTATCCACCTTGACTATATCTCCTATATTAATAAATAAAGGGACTTGCACTACTGCACCCGTCTCAAGCGTTGCCGGTTTAAGCGCTTGCTTAGCAGTATCACCTTTTATCGCCGGCTCAGTATTAGTAACCTCCAATTCTATAAAAACAGGCAACTTAACATTTATTATTTTACCTTCATACAGACAACCGGTTATCTGCATGTTTTCTTTTAAAAAATCTACAGCCTCGTCTAGTATCTGTTTAGATAAAACCCAATCTTCATAAGTTTCTAAATCCATAAAGTGGTATTGGTCCTGTGAAGAATAATGATACTGAAGCTGCCTGTTTTCCAAAAAAGCCTCCTCAACATTATCCTCTGACCTAAAATTCCTTTCAAGGACAGAACCATCTTTTAAACTTTTCAATTTTGTCCTGACAAAACCTCCGCCTTTTGCGGGCTTAACCGGCTGAAACCACACAACGGTATACAATGCCCCATCTAAAACAATAGTTATTCCATTTTTAAATTGATTTGGTGATATCATTCTGCTACGCCCTTTCCTTGAAAAAATAGCTGTGTGGGCTTCGCAGAAATAGTTTCTACGAAGCATATACCAGCTATTGAGTTGTACAATGCGGAGTAGAACATTTTGTTAAAACCTCCGAGCCTTTATCTGTCACTAACACCATGTCCTCTATCCTTACCCCGCCTAAACCATTTACATATATTGCCGGCTCAACAGTAAAAACCATGCCCGGCCTTAAAATCGACTTGGATTTCGGCGATAAAGAAGGTAATTCATGAACTTCCCTCCCTACGCCATGCCCAAGCGAATGCCCAAAATTTTTACCCCATCCATGTTTAGTAATATAATTTCTCGCAACAGCGTCTATGTAAGAAGCTTTTACGCCCGGCCTTACTGCCTTTATAGCCATTTCCTGCGCTGTTTTAACAACGCTTTCGATCTTTTTTAAGGTAGATGGTATTTTACCTAAGAAAAACACCCTTGTCAAATCAGAATTATACCCATTTACTTTAACGCCGGCATCTACCAAAACTAACTCATTGTTTTTTATGCATTTTTTTGAAGGCCTGCCATGGGGCATTGCAGACCTCTCGCCTGACAATACTATAGTATCAAACGCAATACCATCTGCTGATTT
>Ga0172368_10001362_pt1 | contig 33770 bp, 30 predicted proteins | sample Lak11m_FD_114540 | JGI IMG/M metagenome (GOLD analysis project Ga0172368, IMG submission 114540) | Freshwater microbial communities from Kabuno Bay, South-Kivu, Congo - kab_022012_11m | ecosystem: Environmental > Aquatic > Freshwater > Lake | place: Democratic Republic of the Congo: South-Kivu... | reverse complement strand
GGGGTCACAGTAAGGGTGGCGGTCGGGGTAACTGTTGGAGTTGAAGTCGGGGTCACAGTAGGGGTAGCGGTCGGGGTAACTGTTGGAGTTGAAGTCGGGGTCACAGTAGGGGTAGCGGTCGGGGTAACTGTTGGAGTTGAAGTTGGGGTCACAGTAGGGGTAGCGGACGGGGTAACTGTTGGAGTTGAAGTTGGGGTCACAGTAGGGGTAGCGGTCGGGGTAACTGTTGGAGTAGGGGTCGGAGTGACGGTTGTGGTGGCTGTTACACTCCAGGTAATGGTATTGCTCGTCCCGTTAGCATTTGTGGCATTACCCTCAATCGAGTGGGTTCCAGCACTACTGAAATTCGCAGTGAAATTGTCATAATTATTGTTCTGGAAAATGCCATCCTTAAACCAGTTCCATGTATTTATTGTCTGGTTTGCCGTGACATTGAAATTAACTGGCTCACTTGTGTTTACTATCAGGGTGAAGCTATTGTTATTTGTCTTGTTGTTGCCCCAGGAAGTGAGGTTTGGTAAACCAGATGGATTTACCGTAACGGTTATTGTTTCAGACCTCACTCCCCCGTATGCATCGCTTGAATTGAAGTACCAGATATAGGTTCCCACATCTGCTCTGGCGGTTGACCAGTTAAAGTTGCCGTTTGATGCACTGAGATATCCCCTGGTAGCGTTCGTGCCATAAGTTATTATATCGTCGTCAGCATCCGAGGCAACAACTGTGAAATTCAGCCAGTTGCCTGCAGTTACGGATTTAAGTCCGATTGGTGTCATGACGGGTAAATTGTTTTCGACACATGTATTTGCAAGTGTGGGGTTACCGTTGAGCGTTCCTGTGCCTGAGCTATTGAACGCATAAACCGAAATGTTGCTCCAGTTATGCGGTCCGACAGTGGTATTAGAATAATTGGTTTCAGTGCCGTTAGTCCATATGCCGTTTACACTGATGTTGTAACTGTCAGTAACATTGCCCGGTCCAGCCTGCCAGGTATAATTTATCCAGAAGTTACCCTGTATGCTGAGGAGATTTTCAGGCGTGGGAGGCATGAAATTTTCGAGAATCTGCACCGTCATATTGGTGAGGCTGTTAACATTGCCCACGTTATCGTAAGCCGTTATTGTGAGGTTCACGAACCCGCCAGTCACTTTATCTGCTATTATGGAGTTATTAATCCAGAACCCGCTGACATTATTAAGAATTACCTCATTCATTAAAGAATTTATTGAAGAGACATTGACCGTTGCATTTTTCACACCAGAACCCAGATCCGTGATAGTTGCATTCAATCGTGACTCACTTCCATTTAGCGCATAAACCTCGTTGGTGTTGGAGGTCACTGATGGTGGAGTAACATCATAGAGGGTTATGTTTATATTAGTCAAATCAGAACCGTTTACTGTAACTATGGTTGAGTTATCCTGGTATCCGGGTGCGCTTCCTATGATGGTGAACGTGTCATTGGACATTTCTGTTAAAGTATAGCTTCCCGAACCGTCTGCAGATACAATATAGTCCGCTACACTGATACTACCGGATATGCCCTGATCTAATGTATTCAACAGGTATCCGGATATGTTATAGGTAGCTTCGTCAGTTGTTATTATAATCAGGGGGTCGGACCGGTTGCCAATATTGCCGACGTTATCTATTGCCCTGACCGAAAGGTTATATCTGTATCTTGGGTAGAGGTTTCTTATCGTCCCGTTTGTGGAGGTCGTGTTGTCAACAAACACGTAATCAGTAAAATTCCTGAAGGTGATGGTCATCCATGTATCTGGTTCATATTCGCTCGCTCCTTCCGGGAAATAACTATCTCTTGTTGTGAAACCCGTCGCATTGCCGCATTCTTGTTCCAGCATGAAACTGATGATGGTATTATTCACCGGCGAACCTATTTCCGGGAGTGGGATCCGTATCTCAAACCACGGGGCCAGGCTGCCTGACCCGTTCACATAACTTATTGCAGTCGTATTCGGGGTGTTATTGACCCATCCGCTGCCATTTCCGATATAAGAAGTGAGAGTATTATCCTCCGTGATCTGATACATTATGTCATCACTTTGAGGCAAAATGCCGCCATTCCTGTTTACATCAAAAGCCAGCCTGATTTCTTCCTCCCTTGGTTCCGTATCATTATCCGGAGCATGTGTCGCCACATACAGATGGTTTTGATCATATTTTACGAAAAAGTTGCCAGTTGGGGATTTCGGGATGGCATGGCAGGTCGCGCAATTCACGCCTGACTCAATATCGTAAATATACCAGTATGCATCTTCCTCGTACCCTGTACTTATATTGCTGGCATTAATTATGTCCCTTCGAACTGTTAGAAAATTAAATGAATCGTTAGTTCTTTGTTTCTGATAGTAACTGACGCCGGACCCATAATCTGAGCTTGTATTCCATGAAACTGCAACGGTATTTGAGGTTGGTGCTGAGGTATTTGTAAAGTTCGCGGGCGCGGTGGGTGGGGTACCATCAATCCCTGCAGTCATGTTGACCGTGTTGTTTAGATTTCCTGCAGTATCATAAGCCGTTATTGTTAGGTTCATGAGCCCGTGTGTATCCCCCTTATCTGCAATTATGCTGTTGTTTATCCAGTATCCACCAATGAGAGCGAGCACAGCCTCGTTTATAGTTGAGTTTATCAGCGAGACGTTTACGGTGGCGTTCTTAACCCCCGTGTCAGTATCAATAATGGAAGCATTCAAGGATACAACAACGGGATTGTCTGGGACATAGAAGTTAACGGTGTTGGAGACGACACCGGGCGGTGTAATGTCGCTCACGATCGTAGTGGTATTGACATAGGCGAACTTCATGGCATCGCTGCTTGAGGTTGCGGTAACATTTACCTTGAATGTGCCTGAAAAAGTATTGGTGACATTGAGAGCAAAGATCAGGCTCTGGCCTGAACCAAGAGTGGATGTCGTGGATGAGATGTTGAGTAATGCCATGGAAGCACTGCTGGCATTAGTTATAATGAGAGTATAAGTATCCGGATCTGTTCCATTGTTGGTAAGGTTGAGAATATAAGTTGCATTGGTTCCAGCAGATGTCGTCTGGCCAGATGCATTTACGGCCAGGCTGACCGCCCTGACCGCGGTCACTGTGGTCGTGGTGTTGATGAAGGCGGACACGCCTGAGGAATTGTCTGAGGTTGCTGTGACATTGAGATGGAAAGTTCCTGATGAGGCATTGGTCACATTAAGTGCAAATATGCTCGTTGAACCGCCATTCAGGAAGACAGGGGATGAGACGTTCAAGCCATAATTCGATGCACCATCGGGATTGTCCAGGGTCAGTGTATATGAATCGGGGTCTGTCCCGTTATTGGTGAGGTTAAGCATATAGGTTGCATTGGTTCCTGCTGGCGTTGATCCGGCAAGGACAGAAATATTAGAAAGGCTGACTCCCCTGACCGCGGCCACTGTGGTCGTGGTATTAATGTATGCAAACTTACCTGGATTACCGTCTGAGGTCGCTGTGACATTGACCTTGAATGTCCCTGATGTGGCATTGGTCACATTGAGTGCAAATAAATTAGTTTCACCTGCATCCAGGAAGACCGGGGAAGAAATATTTATGCCTGATACCGAAGCACCGCCGGTGTTTTCCACGACCAGCGTATATGAATCCGGATCACTTCCGTTATTGGTAAGGTTGAGCGCGTAGGTTGCATTTGTTCCTGCCAGTGTTGATCGGGAAAGGACTGAAATATTCGAAAGGCTGACTGCCCTGACCGCGGTCACTGCGGTTGTAGTATTGACGAAAGAAAACCTGCTTGAGTCGTTCACCGAGGTTGACATAACATTGACGTTGAATGTTCCTGATGCTGCATTAGTCACATTGAGTTCGAATACTATCATTGCACCTGCATTCAGGAAGACCGGGGATGAAACATTTAAGCCTGATACTGAGGCACCATCGGGATTTTCAAGGGCCAGTGAATATGAATCCGGATCGGTGCCGTTATTGGTGAGATTGAGCACATAGGTTGCATTTGTGCCCGACGGTGTTGATCGAGAAAGTATTGAAATATTTGAAAGACCGACTGCCCTGATCGCATTCACCTGCGCCGTCATATTGGTGCCGTTATTGAAATTTCCCGCTTTATCATAAGATGTTATCGAAAGGTTCACGAACGCGATAGTTACTTTATCCGCTATTATGGAATCATTGGTCCAGAAACCGCTGCTGGCATTAAGATCAAGAATAGCCTCATTTATTGTCGAATTTAGTACAGAGACGTTGACCGTTGCATTTTTCATACCTGAACCAGGATCTGTGATCGTAGCGTTTAAGGAAAGATGTGAGTTGTTTAGAAAATAGGCGTTGTTGGTATTAGAGAGAACAGTGGGTGCAACAATATCCTGCAATGTCAGGTTAATATTACCCTGATCTGAGCCATTCAAAGTAATAATCGTTGAATTGCCCAGGCAGCAATCAGATGCACTGGCAGTGACGTTAAAAGTGCCATTCGTCAGGTCAATTAATGTATATAATCCATTAGAATCAGAGTATACTGAATATTCTCCTGTGACAATAAGAGCAGTATTTAATGGCGAACCCATTGTCGATATATAGCCGCTGATGTTGTACCCATTCCTGTCTGCCGTCTGGCCAATAAAAGTTGCTGAACGGGTGCCGTTGTTAAGAGCCCCATCACGGGCGAAGACAGAGAAGTAGTAACGAAAGTTCGTTAAAAGATTGGTAACGGAATAAGAATTCGTATCAGTATTTGCAATTGTATCCCAAACGGTATTGTTGCGATATGCTAAAAACGCCGTCCATGTGTCTGGTATTAAGTCCGATGCTCCATCCGGAAGATAATTATTTCTTGTCGTATTGTCGCTACCATTATTGCATTCTATCTCTATGGCAAACCTGACAGAGCTCCCATTGGCCGGAGTACCGATTTCTGATAGCGGAATGCGTAATTCATATACATTTCCTGAGACGCTATAGGTCGTATTAACAATTCTTCGTACGGAACCTGTTATATTTGAGGATATATTTCCCCAACCTGTTCCGTTCCCGACCTTAGTTTCATTTGTGCCGTCTTCATGAAGCTCGTATAGCTTATCATCAGATTGCGGGTTAGTACCCCCGTTTTTACTAACATCGAATACTAATTCTATTAAGTCGTCCCCTGCATCGGTATCATTGTCCGGTAACATAGCTGCAACATATAAGTATGACCCGTTGAATTTCATCCAGTAATTTCCGATAGATGCCTGGGGGTTAGTCAGAGCAGGTATACCAAGGCCCGGAGTAGGATGACAAATAAAACAATTGATCGGAACGGGATTCCTGAAAGTGTACCTGTAAGCATCGTCATCGTATCCCTGGTCAATTCCTGTTGCATTAATATCAGGTCTTTCTACTGTTAACCAGTTGATACTGTCATTAGATTTTTGTACGAAATAATCCTTGATGCCTGAACCGTCTGAATTATCTGTGCCAGTATCCCATCCGAGATTTATGGCATTATGAGTTGGAATTGTGGTATTTGTCAGGTTCGTAACCTGATCGGGCGGGGTGATATCGTTCACAGTTATTGTCCAGTTCTTAAAAGCAGATGTGGTCGTATTAAAAACAGTTATGTTTACAAATGTCGTCCCGTAGGCTGGAAATGTAAAATTTCCCCACATCGTTGTTTTTCCGGGAGTGTCATTACTAAGAAATGTAACAGTTGACCCTTTAGTTACTGTCATCGAGTCGATCGTAAGATTCGCTGTAAGATTGAACCGGGCACTTGTGTTCTGATTTAGTGATAGTAATAAGGAATTGTTATTAGTAACATTGTTCCCGTTATCGGTAACTGCAATTGGCACAGGTGTTTCTGATAGGACTATGTAACTGGCTGAGCCACCAAAATATAATCTGATTGTTCCTGTTGCAGGAGTTGTAACGTTCACATACGCTACCACCTTATGACCGGCTGAAAGATTAAAAGCAGGATTGTTTATCTGAAAATTATAATTAGATGTAGTAGTACCTCCCGTAGTTATATTCGTACTTTCACCATATTTTATCCTGCTACCATCTGCTGGATTATAATCCCATATTGAGACGTTGACTCTACCCGATGTTGATGTTCCCCTGTAACTTAATCTACCTGTAATATTTGCGCCTATCCGGGTATATGTAGTTACGTTTGGTATCGGATAAAATCGATAAACATTATATATTGTTGTTTCTTCTGAGGTCGTAGAATATCCTATATAGCCTGAAGTTCCTGATGTTGATGTGGTATAAACTTGTTTATATGGTATTACGGATATTATCGTGCCGCTTGAACTATAATTTGTAGTTCTGTCATACCCAAGATTTGTGATTGTTGCATTGTTTTTGAAATAGTACGTTGTTGGTGCGGCAGATACAACTCCTGTTAAAGGTAGCATAACTAACAACAAAATAAATATTATCGAGCTAAATTTCATCTAAATTCCGAAATGTGCCCAGGCCACAAACAAACTATAATTATGGGATTATTATGGCATTCCAAGAATTGTTCCCAAACATTGATTCCTTTCCATAACTATATCCCTTTATAGTCTAAGACCTAAACCATAACCCTCCAATATTGCATATCTTTTCTCACGTATATATAGATACTATATAGAAATAAAATAAAAGAACTGGTACCCCAATTCCAGTTAACGGATATGAGCATCAATCTGGCTGTTTAGGTGTATCCGTTTCTCACATTACAGTCCCTTCCGCCATTTGCTTTAATTTCATTTGATCGTGGCTAAATAATTTATCTGGGTCATTTTATCCCTTTAATCTTCATATCAGTCAGGTAAGTCAGCAGTTCTGCTATATCTCCATTCTTTTGAACATTTGAAAAACTGATATCTATAACCGCCTTTGCATTTGATTTCCTTGAGTTGTCGATCAATATGATAACCGAACCTGCATCATCTTCAGTTGTCATTGAGTTCATGTATTATGACCTCCCCCGGAAGAACTGCCTGGACGGCGCCTTGCATTTAATGCGCTTTGTTTTGATTCGTACCCGATCATCGTGATCCTGACATATGTTTCCTGGATCATGACCCTTATTTTGTATGTCATATTATCTTCCATTTTCATCAACCTCCTCTATCATTTTCGCTCCCACGCCCCGGACATAACCGGTTCAGCGCCAAGTTCCACGATGCCCCGCCATCGGTAAGTGGCAGGCCAGGTTCGAAACATGCTGATAACACGCGTGAATATCTCCATACACAGAGGCAGACCTGACGGTTTCCACTGCTCGGTGACATCAAGCTCGACGGCGGCACGGTCACCTTCTCGCGACACGCAGTATGAGCCACCCGTAATGTTTACTCCGGAAATGTGGATCGTCCATCTCCCCGCGGCAGAGCCTCCATCCGGGATTTCAAGCAGGTCAGGGAAGCCGGGGGAAAAATCCAACCCGACATGGCATGGTTCCAATCCTGCGCTGATGCTGGTGATGCTTCCTTTTTCATCCGCAGCGATCATCATCCCGTCAACCTGTGCGCTTCCCGGCGCAGCTATCTCGATTATCAAAGGCTTGCCCATAGGAGGATTCAGCGTACCTATGACCGGCTTTGAAGCATAACGTATGAACAACACCCGTTGCCAGTCCAGTAGGATAGGTAATGATGCCGGACGCAGGATGCGATCACCAATTCGCCCGTCTACAAGAGAACCGGTGCGGCGGACAAGATCGATGCCTTTCATGTAAACGAGGAAGAGCTGGTGCGGATTTCTGATGTCAGCACCAACAGGAGCAAGCATCGGAAAACCATTCTTACCGGAAGCGTCCTCCCGGACGCGCAACTGTACTTTGCGTCCCTGCGCATCTGTGAACGCTACGTTAAGATCCACACCCTGCGCAGTGATCTCAAAGTGCGCCGGCTTGATCATCGTCTCTTCAAAATCGCCGATGCCTGAGCCAACAGTAAATGTGCTCCTATCGACCCGGACTCCAGGCTGCCAGTAAACATCCACTTTCCCATTTTTCCTGTAGCGCAGCACTCTCATGCCCTTGCCATTGATGGTATCGTCAAATACCTGTGGCTCGATCCCTTCGAACTCAGGATCGCCTTTGAAGTCAGCCGCGAGAAGTCCTTCCATTGGATCTATGCCTAATCTGATCGGCATCACCAGACGGCGCCGGGAACAAGGATCAGCAGTCATTGCATCATCCTCCTGATTCCGGAACTTATAACTGTTATTTCCACATTGTAATCCACATCTTCTACTGTCCGATATGACCGGGGGTAAGGATATGTTGACCCGGTTGTTATATATTTTGAACCCATCTTCATTTCACCTGCTGCAAGATCCAGTCGCCTATGAGATCCATAGCCACTGGCGACATTGTTTCTTCAATAGTGCCGATTTCTGCAAGAGACCCGGTTTGCGCAGTCTGGAAAAGATGATTCAGGCCTGGCAGCTCTTTGATCGTATAATGTTCATTTCCTCCTGCAATAAGTGCTTCCTCTATGGCGATGATGTTTTCTTTTGGCGGCACTTGCGAGTCTTTTTCGCCAATTATCGCAAGAACCGGGACTTTTACCTTCCTCAAAACCGTCCCTGGATCATAAGTCAGGAAGAAACGGTACCAGGGGGATAAATATTGTTTCAGGTCCAGGTTTTCTTTCGAAGAATAGCCCATTTGCTTTTTCTCGGTATCATTCATTTTTGCCAACTCTTCATCCCATATTTTACGAAGTTTTTCTTCGGCGGCAAAATCATCCTTTTCCGATTTTACTATTGAATAAGTGCGTTCCATAAGAACTCGTTCCCTGGAAATTGTTTCATTGCTTACGCCATTTGCCTTATGAAGCCGGTTTGACTGTAAATATCGAAGTTCCTCGCCCTTCAATCCCGGCCCTGCCATCATTACAACAAAAGCCACATCCTGTGATCGGGTTGCAGCCATCGGCGCGATCCATCCTCCTTCGCTGTGGCCAATAAGACCAATTTGTTTCGGGTCAATGTCTTTTCGGCTCTTGAGGTACTCCACACCTGCAAGTACATCACCCGCAAAATCCTCACTCGTGGCCATGGAAAAGTTTCCTGTTGATCCCCCTATACCGCGATCATCTACCCTCAGGACTGCAATCCCGCGGCGGGTCAGGTTATCAGCAAGCACCAGGAATGGACGATGACCTAAAACCGCTTCATCACGGTCCTGCTGACCGTCACCTGTGATTAAAATTACAGCAGGGAATTGACCCCCTGAACGAGGCATCGTCAAAGTTCCTGCGAGCCTGACCCCAGCGTTCCGGTTTTCATAAACCACTTCTTCTTCATTATAAGGATATGGTTTCACAGGTTCCTGCGGGCGGTGGGTTTCAGGCACTTTATCCACACGGATCTCATTATCATTCACCCCTGTGTCAATTCCGCTTTCAGGACCAGATATACATCCGGCAAACGCTCCATTTGCGATCAATAATGCAAAACAAATTATATTGTTCCTGTTCATGATTTTATCCTCCCGATTATTATTTCATCTTCTTCATGCCCGCACCCGCGCCTGTAAAAATGAGAGCCAGAGCGGTAATTCCCGATATTTGTCCTGCTGGTAACTGTCTGGTCATATAGCCCACCGCGCCGCCAATAAACAGGATCGTTCCAAATACCAGCAACAATTCGCCGATTCCTCTTTTCTCCAATTTCAACTACCCCCCGTATCGCTTACGATCATACCATCTCTCATGGTTATTATACGGTCAGTCTGCCGCGCCACATCCATATCATGCGTCACAACGATGATGGTCTGGCCTTTTTTACTGAGATCTTTTAAGAGATCAACGATCACGCCCCTCGTTTTTGTATCGACCGCTCCCGTTGGTTCATCAGCAAGGATGATGGCAGGATGGTTCGCCAGCGCCCTCGCAATAGCCACACGCTGCTGTTGTCCCCCTGATAGTTCAGAAGGCCTGTGCCCAACTCTTTCACCCAGCCCGATAGAACTCAGTAGTTCAAATGCCCTGATTTTTCGTTTGCTTTTTGGAACCCCGGAAAAACGCATCGCGATATCCACATTTTCAAGAGCGGTGAGCGAAGGCAATAAATTGAAGTGCTGGAACACGAACCCGATCTTTTCCCTTCGTATCCTGGGAGCTTCACTTTCTCTCGCTTTAGTTATTTCCTTTCCTTCAATAAATACGCTTCCGCCAGTAGGCCTGTCCAGCAGCCCGACCATGGAAAGGAGTGTAGATTTGCCGCTCCCTGATGGCCCGACTATGCTTATGAGTTCGCCTTTTTTTACCTCAAGACTAACTCCGCCAAGAGCGTGAACCGGGATCTTGCCCTGAATATAGGTCTTCCTGAGATCCCTTATGAGAAGGATGGAGTCACACGGCTGGTTTTCATTATTTATACCATTCTCACTTATCCCATTATTCCCATCATTATTCATATCGCAAAGCCTCCATTGGACTCATTCTGGTCGCCCGGTATGCGGGGTAAGTGCCGCAGATTATCCCAAGAAATGTAGCGAACATTAATCCAATAACAACCAGTCTTGGTGTAATTGCAAAAAGCGCTGAACCCTGCGCCTCGAACGACTTGTTCAGAAAATATACAACTAAACTTCCGGCAGCTATACCGGTAATTCCTCCGATAACTCCCATCAGCGCCGCTTCTCCCATTGTCATAAGAAGAATGGTTTTTCTCTCCGCGCCGAGCGCTTTGAGGAGCCCGAATTCTTTTGTTCTCTCTGAAACCGACATGAGCATCGTGTTCATCACACTGAGCCCCCCGATAATTGCTGCAAGGACTGCTGCGCTTAAAGTGATCAGGCTAAAAATGACAAGCTGTCCCTCGATAAGTTTCCTGAGTTGATCAGGTGACTGGCTTTTTACTTTTTCTATCCCAAGGTCAATTCTTTTTGCCAGCCCGGAAGGATCAGTACCAGGATCGGGTTCGGCATAAATGACTGACACAGTGTTTTCCATTTTATAGAATTTTTGCGCGGCGTCAAGAGGAATATTCACCGCTGAATCGAAAAAGGTGCCTGAATACTCTGTAATACCAACAATAGTGACATTCCTTGTATGGGTTATTGTTGATGAGCTTTTCATTCTTTTACTTTTTATCTCAAGCTCATCCCCCACCTTGAGGTTGAATTTTCGGGCAATGCTGCTGCCAACCACTGCTTTATAACTATCCCCTGGCACAAGATACCTGCCTGAGGTGAGTTTAAGGTCTTTTAATTGTTTTTCTGGAGGAACTCCTATTACCATATCTCCACCCATGAGTCCTCCACCCCCTCCTTCCGGATCAAGGGAAGCTACCAGTACCCCATGTGCATCTTTCACTCCTGGCACTCTTTTTACCTGACTGATCTTCGATTCATCAAGAGTGCCGACTCCATCGGGTTGTACCTGGATATCATCTGCCATGAGTTTTATCGACCTGTCAACCACGATGTTCATATGTTCGGACATCCCGCCCATTACAACCACGGCAAATATCCCCAGGGCGATCCCGAATATGGTTAGCCCGGTTCTCATTTTCCTCTGTGTCATGCTCCGGATGATAAGATCGAACATTACCCACCTCTCTTTCTCCTGGTTACGACCAGTACGACTATTACAATGGCAATTGCCGCAAATCCGGTGTATCCTGTTAATGTTGGGGTGTCATTTGATGCAGGCGTTGCTGATACATCGGCTTCTTCAGTAATGCGAAGGACTGTTTCATATTTATCAAGTGCGATGTTATCTTTATTTACAGCCTGGATCCTGACATCATAAGTCCCAGATCCAAGGTCTTTCCACACAACTCCTGCCGTGTCCTCCTTTCCGGAAATGAGGATCTCTTCAACCTGCTGCCTGTATGTTTTTTTCTCGTTCGTGGCCCTGTTGGTCGCCGAAATATCTATGAATCCGTCAAACGGCACCTGGGAGTTGCCACGAAGCGTTACACTTGCCCCGTATTCATCCACCTCAACATCATCCGGCATTATCTCGACATCGTCGCTTGCAGTGAATGTTGCAATGTAGGTATTGATCAGTGGTTCTGCATAAAGCCTGTGCATAAGTATTTTTGCCCGGACAGTATATTTATGGCTATTGTTCAAAAGAAAAGGCCAGTCTATTTTCAGTTCAGTGTTTGTAGTGAGTGATACGTCTTCTTCCGTCTTTGTATATACAATGTCATTGACATCCAGGAGTTCGATCTTAATATCAACGACGCCCGGATTAAAAGGCCGGAGAAGTAACTGAACGCCCTTGTTCGAAGGTGAGAAATCCACTACGTGGAAACTGGGCATGGCAACTGTGCCGTAAGATACCTGATAGGTTTTATTGTCATGAAGTTTAGTGTCATTATATATACTCACTTTTGCGGTATAATAATCATTCCTGGGTTTATTCTGCCACAGGATTACCTTTGAAACCTGTTCTCCTGCACTGGCTTTAAAAGGCACCTCATGGGATTCTACGACATTTTTCCCATCCAGGAGCTCAAAAACTGCCTTTCCCTGATGATCCTCACCTGAACTGATAGTAACCTCGCTGCTGGTAAAATCTGAAAAGAAGTTAACGATCTCAAGGGAAGCAGCTGCTGTGCCGGCAAACAGGAATGTGCACACAAAAAGCAATATTATTCGGGACCATAATTTGTATTCCAGTTTATCTTTCATTCACTTTCACCCTTTATTCAATATCCGAATCCCATAATGGTGAGACCTTCACCTGTGGTCAGTTCGACTAAAGGTTCTTTTATTAAGATGACTCCGCTTCCCATATCCCGTACCTCAAATTTACGGATGTATTTGATAATATTCCTGCCAGGGTAGCAGTCTGTCATCTGGTTTCCACTTACATGACCATCGAACATTTTTGAAATAAGCATTCTAACTTTGATATAACCTGATTCTTCACTCATATTCATCCTCCTGATTTTTTTAAGATCTTTCATTTAAGATCGGTTTCAATCCTTAAAATGAAGTATTAATACTTAAACTTGTCTATTTATAGACAAGTTAGCGTTTATAATAACTATACTGTTGATATTAAAACAATATATATACTATATTATTGCACAATGTCTAATGATTACAAAAGCATAACTATATGAATACATACGCAAATACGTTTAAATAGAATCAACTAAATTGTCACCTGATAAGAACAATGAGGACAAAATATGAGCCCACTTGAAAAGCTGTTCGGGAAAACAGCACAACTAACTGTACTTGAATATCTCATGAAAAATAAAGGGGAGATCAATTATCTTTCGGGAATAGCAATTGGTACCGGATTGTATCATTCCAGCGTGGCAAGGGTACTTGAACCTCTTCTGCAGAATAAGATAGTTATTGAAAAAAAGATCGGGAAACAGATACGATCGTTCTATCTCAATGAAGAACATGAAGCTACAAAACTTCTAATTAAATTCTATAATGAGTTGAGGTTAGTCCTGGACGAACAATTACCTTCAAATGATTTGGAATCTCAGGTGATAGAACATGAATAAAAAAATAGATGAGAAGATCATTGAATTAATAAAAAACAACGAAAATATCTCAAATTCAGAGATATCCCGGATACTGGGAATCCCGGAAAAAGACGTTGAAAGAAAGATCAGAAGCTTTTCCGATGCAAGACAAAAGATATTGATCGTGGACGACGAGATGGCGACGCTTCTTCCATTAAAAAGGTCTCTTGAATCAGCGGATTATATAATCATCGAAGCCTTTGACGGCTATGAAGCCATACAGAAGGCAAAGACCGAGATGCCTGAATTGATACTCCTTGATATCATGCTGCCGGGAATGGACGGGATCGAGGTATGCAGCCTGTTAAAAAAAGACGCGCTTACCGGGAAAATACCCATAATCATGCTGACCGCCAAAGATGAAATGCGACATAAACTGGAAGGCCTGGAGATCGGTGCGGATGATTACGTTACCAAACCTTTCAATCTCAATGAACTTAAAGCCCGTATAAAAAGTGTGTTAAGAAGGTCAAAAGAAGTATAAGCCGGGGACGAACTTGTGAGAATACGGTTTGAGCTGGTCATCTTTTTCCTGATCATCTCCGTATTACCGCTGTCGGCTGTTGTTTATATATCCTATGATCACAGCAAAGTCGCCATTCGCGACTCTGTGATGACAAATCTGCTCGTGGCAACCGAAAATACCGGCCGTGAAATAGATGACTGGATGGCTGCAAGAAGGAACGACATTAGTATTATTTCCACGATAGCTGGCAACACGGAACAAGGAAAACTCCAGGAATACCTGTATATATTCGAAAATGAACACCGGGGTGTATATGAGGAGTTCTTTCTACTCGATCCGGATGGGAACGTAATCTTCTCCACCCTGAACCGCACCGGAAATACAGGTAAAGAACGATATTTTATAGAAGCAGAGCAGGGAAAACTGTACATATCGGATGTTTCATTGTCCGGGATCACTGGTTTGCCTGAAATCATAATCACAAGCCCGGTCAAAAAGAACGAGACGATCACAGAAATACTCGGTGCAAGAGTCAGTATGGAGAACCTGTACACGGTGATCGAGAGCATTGATATCGGGAAATTAGGGGAGATCTTCATTGTTAATAATAAAGGGGAGTTGATCTTTCACCAGAACAGGTCTAAAATACTTCTTGAAAAAATCAACAATAATCTTGCAGTCAGGGAAGTGACTTATGAAAAAAGAGGAGTGGGTGAATATATCAATTATAAAGGCGAGGAAGTGCTTGGTTCTTATTACTGGCTGCCGCTTTACAGATGGGGGCTTATCGTGGAGAAGAATAAGAACGAGGCGTACGCCGAAGTCATATCTCTTGAACGACTGATGGCAGGCATATCTATTATTGCTGTTTTCTGTGTTGTTCTCCTGGCGTTCTTTATCTCAAAAAGACTGACAAAACCAATAAAGTCCCTGAAAGACGGGGCCAATGGTCTTGCAAAAGGGCAATTTAAAACCATATCTGTTTCTTCAAGCAATGAGATCGGGGAGCTTACAGAAATATTCAACCAGACCGCGAAAGAATTGTTAGACATAAGAAAAAAGCTCGAAACCAAGATCGAGATAGCAAATAAAGACCTGGAAGAAAAGAACAGGGAACTGATCAATGCCAATGATGAGTTAAAAAAACTTGATAGCCTGAAATCGGATTTTATTTCCCTGGTCTCGCATGAGTTAAAGACGCCTCTTTCCGCAATCAGGACTTCAGCCGAATTCCTCGAATCTGAAGATACGAGCGCTTCCCCTGTAGAAAAAGAGATGCTTGAGAACATTATAATGAGTGTAGATCGGCTGACGAGACTGGTCAATGAGATCCTTGACCTTTCCAAGATCGAAGCCGGAAAGATGGAATATCATTTTGAAAGGGTGAATTTCCAGGAAATAGCAGAGGTAGCGCTTGAAAATATCCGGCCAATCGCTTTGAAAAAAAATATACAGGTTTCAGTTGATATTCCCGTGAACCTTTCTCCGGTACTTGGCGACAGGGAAAAGCTTATAATAGTATTGAATAATTTGCTTAGTAACGCATTAAAATTCACACAAAATGAAGGAAAAATCCTTCTGTCGGCAAAGGATGATCAGGAAAATATTATGGTCAGAGTTGAAGATAATGGCATCGGGATGGAGAAAGAGAAATTAGTAAAGATATTTGACAAATTTTACCAGGTGGATAGTACATCCCGAAGGAAAATCGGAGGCAGCGGGCTTGGGCTTTCAATATCCAGCGGGATTATCAAAGCGCATGGCAGTGAAATACGTGTGGAAAGCGAGCCAGGAGCGGGCAGTACTTTCTTTTTCGGATTGAAGAAGTTTGGTGAATAATGAAAAAATACGTGTATATTATAATTATATTAATTATATTTATACCCATGTATGCATTGACCGGTCTCTATGAAAAATCCCATGTCCAGAAGACGATCTATGTGGTTTCAATGACTCCCGATGAGATGAGTTCCGCACTTTCGGATGGAACCATAGCGGGTTTCATTTCCTGGGAACCTTATCCTGCAAAAGCTGTAGCTGATGGTTACGGCAGGTATCTTGTTAATTCAAAAGATATCTGGAACAACCACCCTGAGTGTGTTATGGCAGTTTCAGAATATCTTAAGAATGAAGACGCGATAAAAGCCCTGGTCTGGGTCCATATAAAAAGTACAAGATTCATTAACGACCCTGCGAACAGGGAAAAGGTCCTGGAATACGGTTCCGAGTTTACAGGAGTTGATAAAACGGCTGCCTCTGCAGCGATCAACAATACTGTATATATAGAATTTCCTGATATGAACGAAATGAAAACAGGATTCGAAATATTGAGAAAAGCCGGGGGTTTTAAGAAGGATATAGCTGCAATGGGTTATAGCAATCTGGATGATTTTTTTTCAAGCCTGATCCAGGACAAATATTACACTGAAATAAAGAATAAGCTGGACGCCGATCCGAATTGGACCCCGGCTGCCGTTAATGGGAGCCTCAGGTTCGGGCTGATCTATAACGATATCCACAGCCTGGGGATTTATGTTGCTCAAAAAGAAGGATATTTTGAAAAAGTAGGTCTTATACCTGATAACAATATTTTTTTCCTGAAGTTCAGAAATGGGATGGCAATTACAAATGCGTTCTCCCAGCGTGAAGTAGACGTGGCGGTTTTTGGGGCGACCCCGGTTTTGAGATATGCGATCAACGATAACGGAAAGATCCGTATAATAACCGGAGTCAATACGGGGGGCACTTCGCTCGTAGTGAGAGCGGATTCGGATATACGCTCTTTAGATGACCTGAGCGGCAGTACGATTGCTACGCCGGGTTTTGGCTCAATCCAGGATGTCATCATGAGAAAGATGTTTGAGGGATTTGAGATAAAGACGGTGTAAATTTTTTCACAGTAAGTATTCCTTTATATTTAATTCAACCTGTTAATATTAACAACAGGCTGAAAAAGCTGAACATATTAATCCTCCTGTAAGGCGTCTTACCTCAGATTTCTTACCCAATATTCTTTTTAATGCTATGCTTCTCGCTGCGTTTTTCCTGTTTACATTTGTTTTTGTTATTTTCCTGCTAAACTCCTCCTTTTTGTTTTTCGAATTGTTAATACTGTGCAGAATGCATAGGCATTAACGTAGTTTTTGACTGCCCATTTTCCTTCCAATCGAACTGGATCAATATACTTACTTCTGTTTTCGGTATGGTCCTCTCTCTTGAATATTCGGAATAAAAATCTACTAATGTCCTTTTTTCCGGAAGCAGATCCACTCCTTCTTTCACGATTTTTCTGACTACTTTATTATGGGCTGTATCTGTAAATATCACTGTAGCAGTTAAATTTGTAGCAGCTTTATCTCCATAATTCCAGAATGTCCCGTTCACTTTTGCCATTTCCATCCCCGTATTATTTCCTGCCGCTCCCTGTGAAGTACCAATGCTCATACCAATATGTACTCCTTCAGTTCTCTGCGGGGGGGCGAACAAAGCCAGTAAAATTATTGCACAAACTGCCAGGACTGCCAGTCCAACGAAAACGAATTTCATTTTTGATATGTTTTTCATATTTAATCCCTTTAAATACCGCATTACCTCCAGCGGGTCAGCCGGGTCAATTATCCTGCCTATTTCACTGTCAGCGCCTCTGCGTTATCATTGCTCTGGTTGCCTCTGTAGTTGGGATCGCCGGAGTAGTTTGCCCTGAAGTAGTAAGTGCCGGCGCCGGCTTCGGGCGTATATTCTGCCGGGGCAGCAATACCGCTGGTAAGAATCTGAGTTTCAAAGGTAGCCCAATCCGATGCTGGAGTCTTAACCTGGAATGTTACCATGCCTGTTGGGATATATCCGCCAAATGCGGTGACTGTAGCGGTATCATTAACGCTTTCTCCAAGGTTGATGGATGTCTGGTTAAGCATAGTCGTAACAACCGTCACAGAGTTAGACCCGGAATACAGAAGCACTGAAGTATTTTTTGATCGCCCGTTTTCCATCCAATCGAACTGGATAGTAATGTTTACATCCGTTTTCGGTATTGTCCTTTCTCTTGTATATTCCGAATCAAATTCCATTGCTGACCCTTTGTTCGGAAGCAGATCCCCGGATACTGGAACATTTTTCCTGACAAACTCATTGTGGGCAGCATCTGCAAATATTACTATAGCTGTCAAATTTTTAGCAGTTATATCCCCTTCATTCCAGAACGTTCCGTTCACTTTTATGCTTTCCGTCTCTGTATTTTCTACTGCTCCCTGTGAGATATACGTATTGATAACAATAGCTGCCCCTACAGTTCTTTGCAGGGGTGCAAAATATGCCAGTACGAATATTGCACATACTGCCAGGATTGCCAGTGCAATGAAAACCAATTTCTTTCTTTCTACGTTTTTCATAATTATCCTTTTATAATATATTCAACCAGTTTTTTCTGGTAATTCCTCTTAACGGTGAACTTCAATCTTTAAAATGTAAGTACAAAATCTTAATTTTGATCTCCTTTTTTTCTTCCGAAAATGCAGTTTCTACTCTTCCACTTTTACCTCCGTCACTCCCTGGTTTTCCTCTTCATTAACTTCAATTTCTGTTTTTAAAAATTCACGCCTGGCACGAATAGTTCCAAATGCAACAGCCAGACCAATTAGATAGATAAATATAACTGTATATATAATAGCTAATATAATTGATATAAGCATTGTATTCACAGGGTTGCCACCGCCCAAACTAATATAGAAGATAATCAACAGTACAATTAAGAGCATTGCAGTATATGCAATTGTCCAATAAATATCGCTGAGTATCCTTTTTTCCGATTTCTTCAGTTTTTCAATTGTTTTAATTGATTTCATTTAAACCAGCCTCTTTGTTATCATCCAGGTTTTGTTTTTATTTTTCATTTTTTATTCCTCCTAAATATTATATTTGATTTTCCTCTAACTTTGTTTGCTGATGTTCAAAACGATCACTGCGATTGCAGCTACAATAGCGTTTTTATTCTTGATTTCCTCCTATTTTTTTCAAGTTTATTATTGCTAAGACCTATTTTTGATAAAATTGGAACTATTGATACTTAAGTCTTACGATTAATAGTCTAGTTTATGTAATAAAATAAATAAGCATTATCTATAAATAAACCAAGATTACATATAAATACATATACATACTGAATGTATAATCAGATACAGAAAACTGGCAGGAACAATAAGAAAGAAATAATCAGCCCATCGAAAAGCCATTCAGCATAAATGCGAAAGTACCCGCTTTGGAGGACTATTAAAAAAGCACCGGAGAAATCTTATCTCTCGGAATAGCCCAGGGGAGAGAAGACAAAAAAGCATCAGATTATGTTTTATGATGAAATTACAATAAGTGGATAACAACATTAAACAATGATGAAAATTTCACACTGAATTTTACTGTCAAGAAAAATACAGGGGGCATAAAAATTCTGCACCCTGTTAACAATTAATTGATACGTTCTTGATTAACCTGTCATCCACTTGGCAATGATGCGATAGTCGGTGTTCGTCGCATAGGCTCCCGTATACTTCACCCGAACCTGGATGTCGTTACCGCTGGCAATAGTTTCCAGAGTGTATGACCCGGTACCCTGATTAATCGGGGTCCCCAAAACTTCCATTGTTGGGGCGGTATCCCACTGCCGATACCAGCCATATTCACCATGGTGGAACAGGCGATTGGTATCTGAGTTTGAGTCATGGACAACTGCGAGAAGCTCAAGATGCGAACTCGTCCAGCCGGGAAGAGTATAAATGGTGTGGGTTTGCGTATCGCCAGGATTCAAGAGGCTGCCAGTGAATATTGCAACTGAGCGCCCATCATTACCTGCTGGTCCCTGGGGACCTGTCGCACCTGTGTCACCTTTTGGACCCTGGGGGCCTACTGCACCATCAGCGCCTGCCGGACCTACTGGACCCTGAGGACCTGCTGCGCCATCAGCGCCTGCCGGACCTACTGGACCCTGAGGACCTGCTGCGCCATCAGCGCCTGCCGGACCTACCAGACCCTGGGCACCTGCTGCGCCATCAGCGCCTGCCGGACCTACCGGACCCTGGGCACCTGCTGCGCCATCAGCGCCTGCCGGACCTACCGGACCCTGGGCACCTGCTGCGCCATCAGCGCCTGCCGGACCTATTGGACCCTGAGGACCTGCTGCGCCATCAGCGCCTGCCGGACCTACCGGACCCTGAGGACCAGGCAAAAGTTGAATATTATCAATCCTTTCTCCAAGATCTTTAATGGCTTCCCACAATTCCTCGAAAGCCTGACCATTATTTTGATGGTCCTTTTCCGTATCCTTTTCATTATCTTTGTCCGAGTCTTTAGCGCCTGCAATTGGAGCAAACGCAATACTCATTAAAAAAATTGCTAAAACAGCAATTATGCTGATTTGTCTCATTCATCCTCCTTTTGTCTAATTCTTAATGGCTATATCTAAACAGCCATTCCTACTATCCCCAAAACCTTTACCATGACTCCTAAATCATGGCTTTTTTTTGGTTCTGGATGTTTTAATTAATGAAAAAAGGTTACTGCCGATCTCCTGTATCAATTTTCATAATTCCATTTCAAATCGAAATAAGAAACCAACCTTCTTCCTCGTTTTTCCCAATTATAATACAAATTATTTTAAGATATAGATTTCGCTCTGTAAGGATAACAAAACGAAGTTATTATATTTCTCAATGGAATCGAGAATCTTCCCACTAACTATATATCGTGAAATTGCGATTTATCCCTTATGCAGGAGCTTTCAAAGAAGAAGTTCGAGGAAGAATATTCACAATGGATCAGCTTTGCGGCAAAAGATATCGCCTTTTCCTTAAACAGGTTAAAGGCAGGTGACCTAAAAAAGATCATCACACGCAACGAACAATATCTTGAAAAACCAGAATCTGTTTTTGGCGCTTACGGACTTGACAATGTCAAAAAGTTATCCACGCAAAACATACTGTTTCTTTCAACTGATGCCATCGTCTTCTCGCAGAGCATCTTTGCCCCATTCCCGGGCGTTTTTGATTATGCAGTTGCCCTGAACAGGCGTTATTATATCGAAGGTTCATGGTATTCAATAATAACCCTGAACTCAGCTTACCTGGATGAAGCAAGTGAGACAATATTAAAATATGCAATTTTCCATGAACTCCTGCAAAAAGAGATATATGAAGAAAATATGAGGAATGGTATCCGGAAGTTCTCTCCTGAGGAAAAGCGAAAAATAAGCAATGAAACCCTGGAAAAGGCGATTGAAAGCTCAGGGATATCACCTGAAGAGCTGATGAAAGAAAAAGATCTTATGCTTAACATCTCTTCGAATTCTCCCCTGATCCCCAAGCCGTTCGCTGAAACAGCACTTTATCACTATGTTGAAAAAAATCTTGAATATCTAAAGAATTATCGGGAAGAGAGCAAAACTGAAAAAGAAGACACCATCGGAAAGAAATTGAATTCGGATTTTAAGGACTGGCTGGGTTTTTCCACAGAAACATACAGGAAATTCCTGAAAGAAGTCAAAAAAGAATTGAACTATATGGATTACGGATACGCATGAAGATACTCGCGATTTCAGATACTCATATAAAATCAGGCTCGATCATTGAGGCACTTCCGGCCGGGCTTGTGAAATTAATAAAACATGCTGATATTGTCATCCATGCCGGGGATTTTGTCACAAAACAGGCTTATGATGAGCTAACTGGGATTTGCAGGCTTGAAGCTGTTTATGGCAACATGGATGAAGTGAAATTAAAGGAATTGCTCCCGGTGAGGAAAATCATCAAAGTGGATGGTGTTAAGATCGGAATAGTACATGAAGCAACACTTTCGATCAATGATACGATCGGGGCACGCTATCTGGCAAAAGAAATGGATGTCGATGTTCTTTTTTTCGGGCATATCCATAAGCCGGTTATCGAAAAAAGCGACGTACTTCTTGTTTGCCCGGGAAGCCCCACATCGCCAAGATTATCTGAACCCGCATCGGTCGAACTGGTTATCCGGGAAGGAGAAATTACCGGAAGAGTAATCACATTAGAAGGAGCCCGGTGTTCATCAATTGAAAGTATGAAGGAATTCCATGCGGCGTCAGGAACTGATTAGAAGCACATTTCTGCGATTGCATCCTGGCCCTTGATAAAACAATAACTTTTGCCACTATGAATTTCAACCAGTTCATAGAACAAAGGAATATTTATTATATTATAGTTATTATATAATATATACATCTCTTCTATTTTTTTGCCACTTATGCCTGCCTTTAATAGTTTAACTCTTTCACAGGGGGTTTCTAACATTTATCCATCTCCAATATAATAAAACCCGTTTTTCCATTAATATCTATATATAAATTACCTGGTCAATAAATATTGTGGTCATTACAATCATTATAATCATGCAAGACCTGAAAATCCGGTTTAAAGGAAAATGTCAATGCGCGGATTACTGCGCATTTATCCGGGCAGCCTTGATCAATTCCCTGGTCATTTCAGGCAATTTGTCACCCAGCTTCTTTGGTTTTCTGGGTTTGCAGTTTTCAAGTGCATACGCAAAGATAATCGGTATGCCAACAGTTGCATCAAGATAAGGAACGACATTTCCCTCTCCGGCTTTGGGTATCTTTCCCCAGGATTTGCCTTCGTTTATAGTGGCTCCGGACAGCCCTCCTGTATCCGGGCGGTCAACCGTTACCTGTACAACATAATTCTCACCAGGACATTCCATTCCGATTATCTGTGAGATCATGGGACCTGTCTGCTGAAGAAAATTCTTTGGAACACCGCCGCCGACTTCAAGAACACCGCGGGGAATATCGTGTATCATGCTGTCATGAACGATGGCGGCGCTTTCAAGGACGTCCATAGTGGGGGAAGGATCGATAAAATCACCAGGATCAAGGTCAGTTGAGCCTGATCTTCCATTTGCGATAACAGGCAGGTAACTTGTACCCATCCCGACAGATGAATCCGCAAAACTGGGAACAAAAACCGGAACTTTATTTTTTGAAGCGCAGGCTATAAATGACTTCTCAGGATTATTCGCTGTTTCCAGAACCCCTTCGCCAAGAACTTTATAATAATGAGCGGTTGAGAATTTTTCAGGAAATTTATTTTTCTCAACAGCTTTGCTTGTCAGTGCCTGTATGATCTTATCCTGGGCAATAAGAGTTTTTTGCATATCAATATAAACATCATAAATGCGCACGACATCATTTTCTGCAAGTTCATTATCGTCGGCGCAATGATCCCCCTGGTGAACGGGAAGCTCGTAGGCAAAATGCAGATCATGATATGTATTTGCTCCTGTTGTAACGATCCAGTCTATAAAACCCTTCTCCATCATTTTGATGATCCCTCCACCCAATCCTACCGGGGACATCGCACCCGCAAGTGTTAAACACACTGTTGAGTTTTCATCCAGCATGGACTTGAAAAGATGACACGCTTCAGCAAGCCGTTTGGCATTATAACCCATACCGTCAAAAATTTCATCTACGAGTTGCGTTACGGACATTTTTTCATTAATCGAGATTGGCGAGATCTTTTTCCCATTCCAGTAATCATGTTTATTGTGCTGCATTTGGACATCCATATCGATACTATATCTCTGCTTTTAACAAATACGTAACGTGATATTTAAGAATTGCTAATATGAATTTAAATTGGCGGGGCATTCCAGGAATTATCGTTGTTCCTAAAGCTTTTTCAAATCTTTAAAATCCATTATAGTGGATATAGGGTAAGTGCTGACATTAATCCCGCTTTCCTCAACGGCTGCCATGATATTTGTCCCGGCATATACCACGACCCCTACTTTTCCGGACTCAACCGGGGCATTGAGCACCGATTTTCCGGATTCGCCGATCTGGGTAATATCAGATATCCCCAGGCTCATAGCAGATTCCAGGATTTTTTCAGCTTCCATAACTGATGATTCAGGGATCTCACGCAGGTTCGCAAGAAGACTTCCCGACCCTGTTTCAACTGCATCAAGCACTCTTGTCATCTTCTTTGAAATAAATATCTTCATAGGATCAATAGAAGTGCCATTATAAACTATGATATCTTCAAAACCAGTTGGTTCCCTGTTTTTCACGTTAAGTAATCCTCCGTATTTTGGGGTTACAGGAATACCGTTCTTTAATAAGATCCCATCAATTGTTATGCTGCACATCGTAGCTATCCCGATCTTGCCTTCAGGGATATTAATATCTGAAACTGAAGTCCCCTCCTCCATTGTTTTGATATATGGACTAAAACAATAACCTTCATTTATTACATGCCGCATTATTTCCACGGTTTCATCAAGATCTTTCTTATCGATGATGGATGTGTTGATTATCACATTTCCCTGCTTCGTCTTGAGGTCAAAAGTGGTATCGTAAATGAGCTTTTCGATCCTTGTGATTATGAAACCCATCCTGTCGCCCACAAGCGCATTTTCAAGTTCTTTTTTCCCGCGCTCTGTGATGATCCGTCCATCGTAGCCCTGGCGTTTGGTAAGACCACGTTCATCAAGTATCCGGAGGTGATAACGGACACCCCTTTCTCCTATGGGGTATCCGCGTTCGTTCATTTTGTCGGCGATCAGGCGCGCACCTATAGGCTCCTGGTTTTCATAGAGTATCCTCAGTATCTCTATGAGCTTTCGTTGAACCATTGAGTCTATAGTTGTCGTATTCATCTTTTTCGCGCTTTAAATCAGGTTCAGGTAACGCTTGATCTCCCAGTCATGCACGCTTATCCTGTACGCATCCCATTCGGCTCTTCCGAGTCTCATGAAATCTTCATACACATGTTCACCAAGTGCATTCCTGACAATGGTATCTGTTTCAAGATTATCCAGCGCTTCCTTAAGGCTTCCTGGCAATGATTCTATCCCATGCGCCTTTCTTTCTTCATCATTCAGGTGGAATAGGTTAAGAGTGGTTGGCTCTCCGGGGTCTATCTTGTTCTCTACACCGTCAAGACCCGACATAAGAATAACGGCAAATGACAGGTATGGATTGCATGCCGGGTCAGGGCTTCTTAGCTCAACTCTTGTGCTGCTGCCTCTTGCTGCAGGAATTCGTATCATGGATGAGCGATTTGCGCCAGACCATGCGATGTAAACAGGAGCCTCGTATCCCGGGACAATTCTCTTATAGGAGTTCACGATAGGATTTGTTACAGCCGTGAAAGATTGAACGTGCTTCTTTAAGCCGCCAACGAAATATCGCAGAGTATCGCTTACTTCCATGTCCTTGGATTCATCATAGAAAGCATTCTTTCCATTTTTAAAGAGCGAAATATTTGTGTGCATGCCGGAGCCGTTTATGCCAAAGATGGGTTTTGGCATGAAAGATGCATGTAAGCCATTCTTTTGCGCAATGGTCTTTGTGACGAACTTGAATGTGATAACATTATCAGCAGTCTTTAAGGCATCGCTGTATTTGAAGTCTATCTCATGCTGCCCGATCGAGACTTCGTGATGGGAAGCTTCTATATTGAATCCCATTGTTTCAAGGTCATTGACTATTTTCTGTCGTATGTCTTCAGCCTGGTCAATGGGGGGGAAATCGAAATATCCTCCAAGGTCATGGGGAACCGTTGTCGCTTCTCCATCTTTCTTGTTGAAGAAAAAGAATTCAAGCTCAGGACCCGTGTTCATTACATAACCGCGCTTTGCTGCCTCTGCGATGGCTCTTTTCAGGACATAACGGGGATCTCCTTCAAAGGGATTGCCATCCGGCCGGTAAACATCGCATATTAGCCTGGCAACTTTGCCGTCACTAACTTCCCATGGAAGAATATTGTAAGTGTTGTAGTCCGGTTTTAGTATCATGTCAGACTCTTCTATCCTGACAAATCCCTCTATTGAAGAACCGTCAAATGCTATTCCGGATGTAAGAGCCTTTTCTGCCTGCGATACGGGGATACCGACGTTCTTTACCATTCCACCTATATCGACAAATTGCAGTCTTAAGAACCTCACCTTGTTCTCTTCTATTGAATTTAATATATCTTCTTTTGTAATTGCCATATTCTCACTGATCTTTTTGACTTTATTACTATTTGTTATTATAAATCATTATGTGTAATTAAAGAATTCTTTTTATCTATTCCGCTTTGCCAATTATGCTTTCCTTTATCATTTGATCCCTGGAACATATCCGTTATTGGTTTTGCCATTATCCTTCTCCTTTGATATTTAGATCCCGACATATCCCCATCTGGTTTTTTAGATTCACTTTCATTGAATCAACGTTTACAATATATTACCCAACTTGAGAGAAAACTCAAATGAGGGATATGTGAGACCGACTATAGGCTACCGTTTGCATACTTAAATAGTTTTCTATTAAGCAATTATGGGAATCTCTAATATGCTCCAAAAGAATAAACCCCACAATCATGCAATATGGAATCCAGACATCCGCATTAACTAAAATTTTTGATGAGATCACCGCAGTAAAAAAAATCAGCATAACCGTCAAACCCGGTGAGCTTTTCGGGTTGCTCGGCCCGAACGGGGCGGGAAAGACCACATTGATAAACATGCTTTCCACGATGATTGAACCATCAGCAGGAAGCGCTCTTGTCTGGGGTCATGATGTCGTAAAGGAAGCAGACTTTGTGCGGCAGAACATCGGGGTAGTTTTCCAGGATACAACGCTTGATGACCGCCTCACAGGCAGGGAGAATCTTGACCTCCATGGCAGGCTTTACGGGCTGGACGGGAAAACCAGGAAAGACAGGATCAAAGAAGTTCTTTCTCTCGTTGAACTCACAGATAGGGCAGATGCTATCGTCAAGACATATTCGGGCGGCATGATGCGGCGACTTGAGATCGCACGCGGTCTCATGCATCACCCGCATGTCCTGTTCCTTGATGAACCCACGCTCGGTCTTGACCCGCAGACGCGCCTTCATATATGGGATTACATAAAATTATTGAACAAAGAAGAAGGCGTGACCATTATGCTGACCACACATTATATGGAAGAGGCTGACAAACTCTGTGACAGGATCGCAATTATCGACCACGGCGAAATAGTTGCCCTTGATACACCACAAGTACTGAAAAACATGCTCGGTGGAGACGTAATTACCCTTGAACTTGAAAAACCCGCCGAAATCGAAACATTATGCGTCGCGTACCAGAAAGACGGATGCGCCCAAACTGTTTCAAAGAAACTGAACGAAGTCTTTATAACAGTTAAAAACGGTGAGCGCGAGATACCGCATGTGCTGGCCCTGGCATCAGGCGCAGGAATTTCAATAACCTCTGTAAGCCTCAGGAAACCCACGCTTGACGATGTATTTATTCACTATACCGGGCGCGCTATACGAGATAAAGAAGTAAGTGAAATTGAAGAGGTTGGTTACAAGATGAGATCACGGAGGAAATGATGGCAAACACCTCATTTAACAGGGCGATCCAGACAGTATATACAATGTGGCTTCGCGAGATGCTACGATTTTCCCGTTCAAAATCGCGTATCATAGGAGCGCTCGCAACGCCTCTTTTTTTCCTTGTTATCCTGGGAGCAGGATTCAGTTCGGCTTTCCAGGTAAAAGGCGGAGGCTCGCTTGACAAGGGCTTTCTCGCTCCTGGTCTTATCGGGATGGCAGTGCTTTTTACTTCATTGATGGGCGGCGTTTCCATTATCTGGGACAGGGAATTCGGTTTCCTGAAGGAAATATTGATAGCTCCCGTCAGCCGTTTCTTTGTATCGCTGGGAAAAGCAATGGGAGGCGTCACAACAGCTATGATACAGGGAATATTGATAATGATCATCGCCTGGATAATTGGCGTAGGATATGTATCGTTTTGGGGAGTCCTCATGGCGATAGTGGTCATGTTCATTTCCGGGATCGGCTTTATTGGACTTGGGATTGCGATCGCATCAAAAATAGATAGCCATGAAGGCTTCCAGATGGTCATGAGTTTCCTGACCATGCCACTTGTGCTTTTAAGCGGCGCCTTTTTCCCCATCACAAATCTCCCTTATTGGCTCAAAACCCTTGTTTATGCGAATCCTCTCACCTATGGGGTAGAAGCGCTGAGGTGGTGCCTGCTTGGCAATTCAACGATACCGATACCGATCAGTATTATGGTCCTCGTTCTTTTTTCCATTGCAATGACAGCGCTTGGTGGAAAATTGTTCGGGAAAATGAGGGTTTAAAATGATAGTATTATCGGGCGGCACCGGAACACCAAAATTGCTCCAGGGCTTAAGAAAACTGGTGCCAGATGAAGATATTACAGTAATAGTGAATACTGCTGAAGATATTGTCATATCGGGAGCGTTTGTTTCTCCTGATGTTGATACTGTTTTATATCTATTTTCGGGATATCTTGACGTCCGGAAGTGGTGGGGCATCAGGAATGATACTTTTCATACAAATTATGCCCTGAAGGAACTGGGTTTTTCTGAAAAACTAATGCTTGGTGATGCAGATCGTGCCACCTGCATTTTCCGCTCGGAATTAATGCGGGAAGGAAAAAGCCTTACAGAGGCTACATTGCAGCTTTGCAGCTCGCTAAGGGTTAAAGCAAAAATTCTTCCCATGTGTGATGAAAAAGTGGATACAATTATCAATACGCCTCAAGGAGTGATGCATTTCCAGGATTTCTGGGTTGGTAAAAGGGGTGGGCCTGACGTAATGGATGTGAAAATCGAGGGAATAAAAAACGCACAACCAACAAAAGAAGTTCTTGAAGCATTGGATTATGAAGAAAATGTAATAATCGGACCGAGCAATCCAATTACAAGCATCGGACCAATTCTTGCATTAAAAGGGATACGAGAAACACTGGCCCGGAAAAAAGTAATTGCAGTAAGCCCTGTGATCGGTGATTCACCGGTCAGCGGTCCTGCGGGAAAACTGATGGCTGCGTGCGGATTTGAGGTTTCATCACTGGGAGTTGCCAGATGTTATTGGGATATTCTGGATGTAATGGTCATTGATGAGATGGATACAGCAGATGAATCGGATTTTGATATGAAAACTGTAAAATTTGATACTATGATGACCTCGGTTGAGAAAAGTGAAGAGCTGGCAAAGAGGATACTTTTATTACTCCAATTATGAGCGGAAAACTGAAAGTAAGTATAGACCGCAATGGTTGTATCAATTGCAGGAATTGCTGGAATACCTGTCCCGAATTCTTTGAACAGAACCCGAAAGATACGTACAGCCAGGTTTGTCCCAAATACAGGATCGAAAATAATCCGGGTGAGGGAGAAGCGCCAGCCAGGCTCTGGGAAAAGGTAAAAAAGGCAGCAGATTTATGCTCAGTCAGGATAATTCATATTTATGTCGCCTCCATTTGATGACCTGCTCCTTATCAAACATATCGAGAACTTATTGAAAAGCTACCTGCGATGGACAGGACGCGAACTTATCCCGCCCGCATCTTCATCTCATGAGCGTGCAAAAGTGCTGTTTGACCAGCGGTTGGTTGTTCTTTCTCACGGAACACAGGCTGACCCGATCTTGAACTATGGTAACAAAGCAGCACTTGACCTGTGGGAGTTAACATGGGAAGAATTCACAAAAATGCCATCCCGGCTCACGGCAGAACCTGTCAACCGCGAGGATCGCAACCGCCTTCTTGAGCAGGTGAGACGAAACGGTTTTATCGACACATACAGCGGTGTGCGCATAACGGGTGGCGGTCGGCGCTTCCTGATAGAACGGGGGACGGTCTGGAATATAATGGATGAGAAAAACAGGTATGTCGGGCAGGCAGCGACGTTTAGCGAGTGGAAATATATTGCGTAATATATGAAATCCGTACACAGAGGTTTTTTAATTTATTGCCAGTATCAAAAATACCTTATCTGATACTTGTACCCCTGCTCCACCAAAAACAACTGCCGATTCGTCCCAAAACTCTGTTCAACTGTCCCCTTTGACACCAGTGTATAGAAATGAGATGTTCTCTCTTTGGGTCGAAGAATCCGCCCCAATCGCTGCGCTGCCTCCTGGCGCGAACCAAATGTACCTGAGACCTGGATCATGACACTGGCATCCGGCAGATCCACAGCAAAATTCGCCACCTTGGATACCACAAGTATTTTGATTCGCCCCTGTCTGAACTCATCATAAAGTTTCTCTCTTTCATCATGACTGGTCTTACCTGTGATAATTGGCAGCTCCAATTCTCTGGCAAGCTTTTCTATTTGCGAAATATACTGGCCAATTATCAGGATGCTCTCGCCGGAGTGATTCTCCAGAAGTTCACAGACGATCTCTTTTTTTCGCTGGTTCTCTGCCGCGATTCGAAACTTGGCGCGTTTATCAGCATGGGCATAATTAAGTTCTTCTTCAGGTGAAAGCGGAACGCGATACTCTGTACAGATAGCTTGCGCGATAAATCCACGACTCTCAAGCGTCTTCCATGGGACGTCATATCGCTTGGGACCTATCAGTGCAAAGACATCATCTTCTTTCCCATCTTCACGTACCAGCGTTGCAGTCAGCCCAAGTCGCCTTCTTGCCTGGATCGCTGTTGTTGCGCGAAATACAGGGGCCGGGAGTAAGTGTACCTCGTCATAAATAATAAGCCCCCAGTTATACTCTGTAAAAATATTCAGGTTGTGCAGGGGCTCATCCTTTGAGCGGCGATGCGTCAACATCTGGTATGTGGTGATCGTGATGGGTTTTGTCTCTTTGACACGCCCTGTGAACTCACCAATATCCGTTTCTTTGGTGTGAGTCCTGGAAAGAAGTTCATCGCGCCATTGACGGACAGAGACATTATTGGTTGTGATTATCAGGGTATGACTTGATATCGCAGCCATAGTTCCAAGTCCTATGATCGTCTTTCCTGAACCGCATGGAAGAACTATCACTCCGCTACCACCTGTTTTCTGTCCTGCACAGTAAAAAAGATCAACGGCCTCTTTTTGATAATCGTGCAGCTCGAATGTGTTACCATCAAGGTCAATGTTTCGCAAAGTGATCTCGAACCTTTCGCCATCCAGATATCCGCATAAGTCCTTGACAGGATAGCCTGCCTTTATCAATGCATGCTTAAGATCTCCGCGCTTTATTTGCGGTATGAAAAGGCCATTTTTACCCTCATTATCCACCCAGAAATGATCCAATGACTTATTGTTAAGTATCCGTTCCAGAATACGGGAGTCCTTGACTTCAAGCTCCAAGCGATCCTGTGCAACTTTCTGTAACACCAATTTACCATAGATCTCATACCACTCCCTCATATCGACAATGACATTTGGCGGAATGCCATAACGCGAGAAGGTCTCAAGCCCTTCGACGATCTGTCTGAACTGCACATCCAATGCCGCCGCATTCCACAGCGACAGGGGTGAGACCCTGTAGGTATGGATAAATTCTGGGGATTTTACCAACTCGGCAAAAAGAGCTAAAAAGTCCCGGCATTCTGCATACCCCGGATGCCCCACCTCAAGCATCAAAGTGCGATCGCTCTGGATAATGAGCGGTTTTTGTGAGTTCATGCAACATCCTCGATCTTGATGATATAGTCTGTTTTAAGTGCATTACTGACTTTCTTTACCTCTGATTCATATTGACTTTTAAAGGAAAGAGTCCATTTGTTCCAATCAACAGCAACAGGGCATCTGGCAGCTATAAGTCCTTTGTGGAATTCTTCCATAAATTCTTTTGCCGCAAAGCGATATGTGATCTGTATTTCCCTTTTTATTGTCACGGGCTTCTTTGCCTTTTCTCCTGATTTAGATTTTGAAAAACCTGACTCTTGTTTTGGAATTACTGTGTGCGCACCCTCTGGAAGGGGCGAAAGTGCTGATGAAGGATGTTTTATATAAAGCGGGATTAACTCCTTCTGTTCAAGATGCTTGTACAACCTGTCGGGCGAGTGCACGATCCTCATCGCAGGTGATATACTTTCGATCGTGAATTGGTCGATATCGGGTAGTTCTTTATCTCCTTCAAGAAGCGCAGCGTTCTCATAAAGGGTAAATGCTTCTGAAACACCGACCCACTCTTCAAGTTCGATCCGAACATTCTGTGGCAGTTCCTTGCCACTTATGTTCTCCAGGATATTGATCACATCAAGGTCTTCTCTCTGGCTCAATTGGATCAAAACTTTCTTTTTTTGAAGTTTCAAGATGTTTGTCTTATCCTTTGCCACAACATCTGCAAATTTTGTCAATTGCGAAAGTGTCCAAGCCGGATATAGTTCAGAGTCCACGTGAATCTCAAAATTCGGTTGCACGATTACTCTGGGTTCTTTGATCTCATTGTTCATCACATGCAAGAACTTATCATTGACCCGAAAAGCCAGAAGCTGATTCATTTCAGGCATATATCCCTTATACTCCGCCCTGGAATAGGCAACTTCGATATATCCTAAAATAAGGGGCAATCCTTCAAGAAATCGTTCCACAAATCGACCTTCCACCCGCTCAAATGCATCCGCATCACGTTCCGGGATTGTTATCCCACTACTCCACTTCTCCTTTTCCTCATAGAAATTACCATACCGACCATTCTCTACATCATGTTTATATTCATACTTTGGCTCCTGTGGGATAAGAAAGAATGGATGATGCTTTTTCAGGTATTGGATCATTGAGGATGTAGTGTACCATACACCAGCTTTACAGGAGTGCAGGATCTCAATAAGAAATCGCCTTGGTTTGGCAAAATCCAATCCTGGCATAATACCTGTTGCTGATCCTCGGGTCGAGAATCCGGATAGGCTGCCTAAAACACTTTTCTTATAAAACTCATTGTCACTATATTCAGAATTCTGTACTAATACATCAATAAGTTTTTTCTCCTGCTCTATAATTGGTTGTTCAATGAACTCTTCATATCTTTTTGTTTCAAATTCAATATAATTGTCAGGAAATGATGGTTCACTACTGGTGTATCCGGCATAGCTCCCCTCAGTATCATATTTTACGAAATTTAATAGAAGCGCCAGTTCATCGACATAATTTATCCAATTAGAAAATCCATATGATTCTATAAATTCTATTACGGAAGAATGGCTCATAAGTTTTGCCAATCGCTTTATATCAGCTGAGCTTAATTCATTGCCTCGGTGTGACCGTTTTACCTCTCGTTCCCGAACATATTCAATAAAAGCGTGTAGATCATGGCGCACATCAAACGGGTTGGAAAAGACGTTCAAGTCGTCGATATTTGCGGGAGCCAGGTTTGGTTCTGGTTTCATGATTTTGCCCCCGCCTTCTTGATCACATGCCCTGACTTCTCCACAAGTTTTTGTATGGCTGGAAGCTGGTCATATGGAAATGCTATATAATCATTTGGAAGAGATACAAGGCTTTTAGGATCGGCAAATGATTTTTGAATCTGCACCTTGAGGCTTAAGTCTTTTACCCGTGCAATCATCAGGTTTTCATGAATTATCTGTTTACCCCATCTCTTTTGCGCCAATTCGATTGCGGTTTTAAAACCGGATGATTTCTCTTTGAGCCATTCAAAAATATCATTTTTGCGAACGGTCATAAGCGAATTTCCAATCTTGATTATGCTGGGCGTCGCTTGCAGATTGGAATTATGGGCTTTAAGAATTGAAATCGAAGCCAGAACTTCCAATGCGGTATATGGGATGGTCATTATATCCAGAGTTACTGTACCGTCGGGCTGGATCTTTAAATAATGTCCAGGTGAAGATGAAGTTGTATCTTCCTGGAAATCTTCAGGTAAGGCTATTGCAAAATATTAATTATTCCACCGTTTTCGTCGGAATAGGAGATATTTTTGCAAACCACTTTTCTAATCCCTCAAGCCGTTCTAATCTCTTCTCTATCTGTGCCATAGCTTGT
>Ga0172368_10001361_pt1 | contig 33773 bp, 32 predicted proteins | sample Lak11m_FD_114540 | JGI IMG/M metagenome (GOLD analysis project Ga0172368, IMG submission 114540) | Freshwater microbial communities from Kabuno Bay, South-Kivu, Congo - kab_022012_11m | ecosystem: Environmental > Aquatic > Freshwater > Lake | place: Democratic Republic of the Congo: South-Kivu... | reverse complement strand
TCCAGAAAGCAAAGTTTTTGTGCAGATCGATTCCTAATGTGTACATATCTACTCCTTTCTTTATTAAGCTTTTTCCTTAAGCTTAACATTTGATGCCGGAGTAGTATATTTTCATGGAGTCAGGGTGAAAATTTTCAACTTTCAAACTTCAATTTTCAATTAATTTTCAAACTCTAAGGTTCAAATATGTTGTCGTTCTGCATTTGACTGAAGAATTTATATAAAAAAGAAGTATATTAATACTCTTTTTTCTCGAAGTGTATTATTTTCAAGTGTTTTGTAGTTTTTGGTAGCTTGATTTTTACCGTATTACCGGTTTTTTTGCCCATGAGAGCTTGGCCGATAGGGCTCTTAGGGGAAACAGCAAAAATGTTTTTATCAAGATTAAGCCTATCTATAATTTCAGAGTGCACAATGTAGTAGCTTTCTTTTGTATTATTTTCCATATTCTCAGCTTCAACGAGAGAGTAAAAGCCTATTTTTTTGTCATCGATTTCTTCGAGTGACAGTATATGGGAACTTTTTAGGACTTTGTTGACCTGGTAGAACCTGTCTTTTAAGGCTCTTAGGCGATCGTCTGTTGCCTGATACTCGGGGATCTGGAATGGCACAGCGCCGCCATGAGCCGCGTATTCGCCCAACTTTTTTGTAAGCCGTTTTGACTCGCTTTCGATATCTTTTTTCAAAGCAGCCAAGTAGTCATAGTCTTTCTTAAGGAGTATATTTTCCATTTTTGTAAATTAACAATTCCTGACATTCTATCAGTATTTAAGCTTTATGTAAAGAAAATTTATTCAAATGTGAACCGTTTTCGCGGTTTTGGCGCGAGCTACTGCTGCTTTGTGCGCAGCTATTTCTATAGAGTCATCTAGTTTTTTCATTGACGCCCAACTGCCGTATTTCCTATTAATTGCAGTCTGGATTAAATGGTCAGTGAAATGAGGATTCTTAGGAAGGACGGGACCGTGAAGGTAAGTGCCATAAGAATTTTTATAAACAGCACCTTCATAAGTGCTATCTCCTGTATTACCATAGCCAGTTACAACTTTTCCAAGCGGTTTCGTTTCTCCTTCAAGATAGGTAAGTCCGCTGTGATTTTCAAAACCGACCAGAGTTTTGAGATTCCCGCTTTCGCGGGAATGACAGAGGGAGGGGAGAGTTTCTGAAATGTTGACAACGACGTTGCCGATACATCTTTTGTCAGAGCCCATAGTGTATGCATCAAAAACAGATATTCCTTCAAGTATTTCTCCGGACTTAGTTTTGAAATATTTGCCAAAGAGTTGAAAACCGCCACAAACGGTAAGGCAAACAAGGCCTTTTTCTACTTCCGCTTTAATTTTTTGACCACGGCTCACCAAATCTTCGGCAATCGCTTTCTGTCCGCGGTCCTGCCCCCCGCCCATAAAGACCATATCGGCATATTTAAAGTCTGCCTTGTCTCCGCGTTTAATATTTAAAATATCAACATCAATGCCCCGATCATACATTCTTCTGACCAGTGTTGTAATATTGCCCAGATCGCCATATAAATTCATGGCATCGGGATAAAGATGAAAAATAGTTAGTTTTTGCATTTACCTTACTAAGTACGTATTTAATCCCTAATCTACTAATTCTTGTCTAGTTTGCATACTATAACATTATAACACACAAAAATTTGTAGATTTGGGTTTCGTATTTGTAATGAGTAACTAACCCCCAATTCTTTTTCTGTTTTTCTTGGCGATTTTTTCTATTGGCAGATCAAAACCAAAAATGTTGCCACTTTTTTCACCTGGTCTGTAATATGCATGTCCTTTGTGAGAATCAATTATGCGTTTTACCACATAAAGGTTTAAGGTAAGTTTTTCTTTATTGCTGTGTTCTTTTGAAAATCTCCTAAAAAGTTTCTCTGGTGCTATAGACACAATACTTGGACCATCATCCACTATCTCCACAACTGCTTTCTCTTGATTTTTCTTTAGAATAATATTAATTTCTCCTCCGTGCAGACTGTGTTTTATAGCATTTTCAAGATAGATAGAAATTGCAAGTTTAATTTTCTCTGGGTCAAGCAAAATTTTAGGTATATGACTATCTTCTTTCAGGTTAATTTTGACGTTTTTTGCCCAAGAATCTGATAGAAAAGCATACATTTCGTAAGTAATAATTTTTTTCAAATCTGTAAGTTCTATATTTAAAGTAAGTGGTAGGTCTTCCTCATATTTCAAAGTATCAACTACATTGCCAATAATATCCGTTAAACGTTGCGCACCGATATCGATTTCTTTTAGCGGTATCATGAGATCTTTATTGATTTTGCCAAAGTCTCCTTCAAGTATCATCGATGCATTACCTTTAATGACGGTTAGCGGAGTTTTGAGCTGATGTTGCGCTACGTCTATAAACTCACTTTTTACTTTATCCATTTCACTAAGCTCTTTGTTTAGCTGATTTATTTTGGCATACTCTTTTCTTTGTATTGCAAGATCTAAACCGAGATTTTTTCCGACTTGTGCTAGAAGTACGAGATATAAGACTCGCAGTAGAACAAAAGCAAAACCGACTATAGAGAAGTCTGTTATTCCATTATTAATTAGAAAAAGATATTCGGTTACTATAAAAATTGACGCCAGACCAGAGAGATATGCCAGGTTACGCGCACTGACAAAGTAAGCCGCAGCCAAAAGAACGAGCCCGTATATAAAAATTAAAGAACCATTTAAGTAATCAACATAGTGGATAACGAGCCCAACAGAAACTACATAAACAATGAACTCATAGTTTGCAATGGTAAACGAACGTTTTGGGTATAGCCAGCTCAGCAAATAACACAGAGCCGAAACTGCAAAAGTTGCGCTCAAAAGCAAAGCAACCGGTAGGTGGTTTGGATAATCATAGTCAACTAGTTGCGGCATTAATACAAGAGTAAAAAAAGCAAGACCGGATGCGACCAACACATACAAACGTACTTTACCCGTTGTTTTATCGAGTTTTTCTATGTTCTCCCTCATATAAAGATTATAAAATAATAATCTAATACTTTGAAGTTTCTTTTTCTTATTCCCAGTATTTTTTCAAAATATTTCTTTGTACTAGGATATTTCTTATGTCAAGCATTGCTGTGTAGGTGGGGAGTATATAAAGCGTTTCCCCGGATTTTGTTTCGGCAATTGCTTTATCAAGTGCTCTCTCGAGGTCTTTTTCTGTTGTAATAATTCTGCCTGTTACATCAGCATATTTAAGCCGGAGGCGGAGGTCTTCACTGCGGATACCGCTGACAATGATTTTCCTGAAACCGTTTTTGAAAAGCTCAAATTCACTATCCCAAATCCATGAGATATCGGTTCCATCAGCAAAGTTATCGTTTAGAGCGATAAGGACTGTTTTTTCTTTCCTGTTTGAAGTTATAGCTTCAAGGACTTGGTTGAAACCAGTCGGATTTTTGACTAGATGGATGACTGCTTTTCTTCCACCCGTTTCAAAAGATTCCATACGCCCAAAGGCGGGTTTTTGATTATTTAAGGTTTTAAATAGGGTAGTACTTTTTACGTTCATGAAATTACCGACAGAAATAGCGGCAAGGGCATTGTAGAGGTTATAAAGACCGGTCATAGGAAGCGTCAGTTTTGCAGATTCTGTACCAGTAATAATATCTGCTGAGGTTTTTTCTGGGGATAATCTGACATTTTTTGCCGTTACATTCAGCTTTGGACGGGCAAATCCGCAGTTTTCACAAACGTATTGTCCGATGTGGCCGTAATATCTGTGTGGATATACCATTTCAGTACCGCAAATAAGACAATCTTTGATGTCGATCGCAAGATCCGACTTGGCTTCGAGTCTTTCATCAGTGATGCCGAAATAAATATTGTCATTCCCGCCCTCCTTTGTCATTCCCGCGGAGGCGGGAATCTTTTCGGCGGATAAACTCCGGCAGGAGTCTATACCAAGCGAAGCAACGATTGGGTCGTCCCCATTCAAGATTAGTACCGACTCAGGAGTATACTCTATCGCTTTTTTCAGTATTTCGGCGGTTTTATCTACTTCGCCATACCTGTCGAGCTGGTCGCGGAAGATGTTTGTGACAACTATCGCCTTTGGTTTTACACTCTTAATTACTTTCGGCATTGTGGCTTCATCAACTTCATAAACACCAATTTCTTCTTTAATATTGCCGAATAAATTTGAACTCTCAATGAGCGCCGAAGCGATGCCTCGTGTCAGATTTGACCCACCGGAGTTTGAAAGAACTTTATATCCGCTAGCCTTCAAAATTTCAACAATCATTTTTGAAGTCGTGGTTTTTCCATTTGTTCCCGTAACTAAAATGACGCCTTTATCCAAATTTTCGGTTAATTCTTTGACTATTTCAGGATAAATCCGAAGCGCCAAAACGCCCGGTAGAGCTCCACCACCACCACGGCCAAAAATACGAGACCAAAACCCCGCCTGTTTGGCAACAAATATAGCAAAAATCTTTTTCATAGTCCTATTTTAGCACAATATCACTGCGTTCTGAATTTGACTTGTGATATAAAAACAACCCTCGGTTTTTAAGCCGAGGGTCTTTTTGATATGAGGTGCTGAGCCTAATATATATTTTAACTGATGTATTCCTCCCGTAGTTTATATATGTCCTGAAAAACCTGTTGAATGTCGTGTTGGGCGTAAAAGCCGCTGCCCCCAATGTCGTTTAGCTCTACCATGGCTAAGCTGCCATCTGCTAGCCTAGCAATATCTAAACAATATGCTAGCGGTAGACGCTTGTAAAAGTGCTGGGCAAACTCATTGGCAAAAAAGAGCATATCGGCAACATCACCGTTTAGATGGAGTTTTCTATCGGTGTAAATGCTCATACTGCTAACCTGTCCATCTACAACAAAGCAACGGTATTCTGCTTTGCCAAACTCATTGTTATCTTTGGCAATTTGCATAGGCTCACTATATATTACTTCTGTCAGTTTACCGTGTACCTGAAAGGTAAAATGGTAAGTAAGCGCTTCCACGGCCTGCTTGAAGCTATATAGTGTGCTGTCTATACTGCGTTTCCCAGTTGCCTTAATGAACACTTTGCGGTGCTTGGCAAAACCAAACATAGTCCCAACGATACGGCATAACTCACTCTGCCACTGTGAATAATCGTCCTCGCTGTCATTGCAGAGCATGCTGGTGTCAATCCATGCAACACGACGCTTTAGCCAGTAGTCAGCCTTGGAATCTTGCGGTACTATCTTGTACCAGCTGTTTGCTAGATGATAGTCGGGTATAAGCAGTATACCGTTGTTTCTTTCTATATAGCTGGAGAAAATCGTGTCTTCACCGGCATAGTGGCGTGGCAAGATATAGGCGCCGGCGCAGTCAGAGTCTTGAGCGTTTTTGTCTGTAATAAAGTTCGGCATATCAAATATATTGGTGTTTTTGACTTTAAATCCAGCCTCCTTTTGAGCTTTGGTTTCGGCTTCGTTGTATTGTTGTCCGCCATGATCACCAGATACATGATTAGTCAGTACAATTGGCTGTTTAGTTTTCTTTTTTACTATCGTATGGACTTTTTCACGACTAATAATGCTATGCTCTATTATTTCTTTCATGGAGATCCCAGTCCTTTGATGTATTATTTTTTAAGGTACCGTAGCAAATTATAAGGTATTTAACTTCAAAACACAACTGTTTTTACCTCATATTTAGGATGTCAGAACCGAAACTCAATCAATAAATTGTTGGTATACAAGGCTAGTCTTGTATACCGCGCTGATTAAAATTTAGAAAACACTACACTAATACATATTAGTGTAGTGGCCTGTTATTCTTGTTATTCTTTGCAATCATTTTTAAGAAAATCCTCAATTTTCTTTTCGGCTTCCTTTGAATTTTTTATCCAAACAACATCTTGATTGCGTCTGAGCCAGGTGAGTTGACGCTTGGCGTAGTTGCGGTGAGATTGTTTTGTTTTTTCGACCGCTTCTTCGAGCGTTAAATTATCTTCCAAATATTCGACGAGTTGCTTGTAGCCTGTTGCCTGCAATGCTGTATCTAGGTCATATTTTTTGTGAAGTTTTTTAACTTCATCAAGGAAACCCTCAGCCATCATTTCATCAACACGCTTATTAATTTTATCATAAAGTTTCTTTCTGCCAGCACCTTGCGTCATTCTGCCTTGTCCAGAATCTGCATTACTTGGTTGGATTCCCGCCTCCGCGGGAATGACAGGAGGAGAGGCGGGAATGACAAAGGGAGAAGCGGGAATAACAGGAGGAGAGGCGGGAATGACAGGAGGAGCAGATATTTCAGCTGTCTTAGCTTGATAATCTTCATTAAGAGCCAGGTAGAGAACATTTTTTGGTAAATCTCGTTTTGTTTTTTGTTTTGTAAAAGGCTCTCCGGTTTGGATGCAGACCTCAAGGGCACGAATCAGACGTCTTTTATTATTTTTATCAACCGTCCACTCTGCGTCGGGGTCAAGCTCAATTAATTGACCGAAAAGTTTTTCGTTTGATTGTGCTTCCAGCTTCTTTCGCAGTTCATTATTTGGTTTTGCGCGGGGAATATTGTAGTTGTAAACAAGTGCATCAATGTACATAGTTGAGCCGCCGACAAGAAACGGAATATTGTCTCTAGAGTGAATTTCTCCAATTATTTTCTCTGCCAAATCCTTAAAAATCGCGACGTTAAACTCCTCATCGGGATTCAAAATGTCTAACATATGATGGGGAATACCACGGATTGTCATTCCGGACCTCGATCCGGAATCTAGGTTTTTTTTGCTGGATTCTGAATCAAGTTCAGAATGACATACGGGTTTGTCGGTGCCGATATCCATGCCCTTATAAACCGTCATGGAGTCGGCGCAGATAATCTCTCCATCAAATTTTTTCGCCAAGTCTAAAGAAAGCGATGTTTTCCCGCTAGCAGTAGGACCGGTTAACACTACAATAGGGTTTCTCTTCTGTGTTCTCTTGTTGTTTTTGATTTGTTTCATAAGGTATCTTTATTGATTAAACCCTAAATCCGAATGTCGAAATTCTAAATAATATTTAAATTCAAATTTCCAAATTCAAAATGTTTTAAGATTTTTCCAATTCTAATTTGTTTAGCATTTAGAGTTTAATGCTTCGAATTTGAAGAATATTGAAAAATATCCTTTATTATACCAGAAAATATGTGTATTATGAGGGTAAATAATAGAAAGGTCATAGTTATGGCAGAAAAAGGTCCAGAGATATTTGATCAGGAACAACAGCCAGAAGCGAGAGAAGCTGGGAAAAAGTATAGTCAGGAATTCCAAGAATTTGTTAAACCTGGAGTTGGAGAAGTAGAATCTCAGCAAAAATCTGATAATGTAGCAGTTGAGCAAGCAAGAAAAACACTACAGGTTGATACCCCTCCCAATCCGATCAAGCCAACAGAGGGAATTTTGGCAGATCAGTATCATAATGAAAGAATCGCAAATAGTACGGCAAGAAACTCAAGACCCGAAAAGCAAAGTCATTTAAAGGCAAAAATAATGGCGGGTTTAGTTGGTGTTGCCGGAGTTCTAGGTATTGTCCACAAGGCCTCGGATCGTCAGGAAGAGGTTGACAAGATTAAAGATGCAGAAAATGCCGCAAGAGTAAAGGTAATGAAGCAGAATGAAATGAGCCAGAAGATTGAGTATGACGATCATGGGCATGTTAAAGCCACAGAAGTTTCAGATGGCACTAAATATGAAGTTAAACAGTAATTATTCCCTTTAGCATCCAGGCGCTTGCGCCGATAATTTCAACATTTACAAACTGGCCCCTTCGGATTTCCTCAGGGTAAACTCCGGTTTGTTTTTTGGGAGAAAGGGATTCCTCTGCTCGTCGCTCTGCGAAGTCGGTCGGAATGACAGAAGAGGAGATTTCAACCACCTTATAGCTATCAGTACGTCCGTAGTATTTGCCTTTTTTCTCGGAGTCTATGAGTACTGTCAGAATCCTTCCAACTAGTTTTTTATTTTCTTTTTCTAATATTTTTTTCTGAATATCTGTGAGCTCTCGCCATCTTTTTTCTTTCTCCGTTTTTGAAACGTCGTCTTTCTGTTTGGCAGCAACTGTGCCGGGGCGAGGAGAATATTTTGCGATAAATGGCATAGAAAAACCAACTTCTTTAACAACTTCTATTGTTTCTCTGAAGTCTTTCTCCGTTTCGCCCGGAAATCCGACAATTATATCAGTAGTGATAGCCACTTCAGGAATATTTTTCTTAATTCTCTCTGCCAACTCCAAATATTGTTTTTGGTTGTAGTGACGGTTCATGGACCTTAATATTTTGTTACTCCCGGACTGGAGAGGGAGATGTATATAATGGGGGAAATGAGTTGTTTTTGGAATGATATTAATTAGCTCATCAGACAAATCCTTGGGGTGGTTTGAGTAGAAATAAACCCTATATATTCCCTCTATTTCGTCAACTTTCTTGATTAAATCAGTAAAGGTAGTGCCATCCTTTAGGTCATTGCCATATGAGTTCACGTTTTGGCCAAGAAGAGTGATTTCTTTGTATCCTTTTTTGACTAGATCCTTTACTTCAGCAATAATTTCATCGGCTGGTCTTGAAATTTCTCTTCCACGGGTATAGGGAACGGCGCAGTAAGTACAGAAGTTATCGCATCCGGTGGAAATGGGCACATATGCCTGAAACGTTGACTCATATTTTGGGTGAATTTCAAAAAAATTGTCTGGACTTTGTATTTTTGATTTTAAAAAATCGTTTAATTTCTCGATTTCTCCAATTTCAAAAATGAGGTCAAACATTTTTGCCATTTTTTTCTTATCTGTCTCAAGAACACAGCCGGAAAGTATGGTTGTAAGTGTTTTTTCCGATTTAATTTTGTTCCATTTCTCGGCTTTGCCGTAAATACGATCTATGGCGTGTTGGCGGACACTGCAAGCGACAGTTACTATCACATCAGCATCATATTCTGATTTAGCTACAGAAAAACCAGCACTTTCAAAAACAGATGCTATCCGTTCAGCATCCGACTTATTCATCGCACATCCCAAAGCCCAGATATAGTATTTCATAGAGGACTATTTTAGCAGAAATAAGTTACTTTTAGAAGTTTAACTCTCGGTATTTTTATTAACTAAATTTTCGAGCTGAGTGTTCATTCTTTGTTTGTCTTCTGGTGTTAAGTGGTCATAGTTAGACAGAAGTGCTTCAAGGATTTCAATCTCCTTTGCAAGTGCCAGGTATTCTCTAATCTCTTCGTCGGACCGGTCTATTTTGAAGGTTGCTTGATATTTATTTCTGTTTTCTTCGAGAGCTATTCTCATATCGTCAATAGAAGGTCCATATTTTTGAGCTATCTTTCGTAATTTTTCTTCTTCATTGTGGAGATCTTTCTCTGCATGAAGATCGAAAATTCCACCATCTTCACTTTCTTTTATCATAGTTACTTTCCTTCAAGTTCATTCAAACTTTTTGTGATTTCTGCCTTCCTATTGATTGCTGCTAAATATTCTTCTCTTTTAGTGTCCACTTCATGTGCCCTGTCGAGCAATTCAGCGAATAATGCTACAGAATCTTGGGTTTCTTTATCTTTTTCATGAATATCTTTTAGCTCTTCTTTGAAAAAATTAGCAACTTTTGTCATTTCATTATAGAAAGGAGAATATCTCTCAATAATATTTTGTACTTTCTCAAGCTCTTTTAAAAGTTCTTCTCTTGTTTCTTTTGGTTGGTCTGGGGGAGGCGTATTGCCCTCGGGTGGTAGTGCCATTATTTCTCCTTTCCGTTTTTATCAAAATATTTCAGTGAATTTGCGATTGTTGGGACGAGTCCTTTCTCAAAAATTGACGGGATTATTTTTTCCGGGGTTGGACTTTTTATCATATTGGCTATTGCTTCTGCGACAGCAAGTTTAATTTCCGGTGTGACTCTCTGAACCTCGTTATCTAGTAGTCCTCGGAAAAGTCCAGGGAAGACTAGGGCATTGTTTATCTGGTTTGGGAAATCACTTCTGCCGGTGGCGATAACCTTCGCTCCGCCTTTTTTTGCCTCGTCCGGCATAATTTCGGGGATAGGATTTGCCATAGCAAACACTATTGGACTTTCATTCATTGTTTTTATATCCTCGGCCGTGAACTGGTCGGGCTTGGAAACGCCGATAAGAACATCAGCATCTTTTAAGGCAAGATTGCAGCTTCCAATAGGACACGTTGCAGAGCTTTGACTCAAAATATTTTTCTTATATTCATTTAAGTTCTGACTATCTTCGGTAATTACACCCCTAGAATCGCACATACAGATATTTTTAAAACCGTATTCAAAAAGGAGATTTGTTACGGCGATGCCGGCTGCTCCAGCGCCTGAAATAACTATTTTCACATCTTTATCTTTTCCGACGACTTTCAAAGCATTCATAAGTCCAGCTAAGACTACTATGGCTGTGCCGTGCTGGTCGTCGTGGAAGACGGGGATATCCAACTCCTCAGTTAATCTTTTTTCAATCTCAAAACATCGTGGCGCTGAAATGTCCTCGAGATTAATCCCGCCAAAGGACGGAGCAAGGTATTTTACAGTTTTTATTATTTCTTCTGTATCTTGGGTGTCGAGACAGATTGGCACCGCATCCACTCCGGCAAACTGAGCAAAGATTGCTGCTTTTCCTTCCATTACCGGCATCGCTGCTTCAGGTCCGATATTACCAAGTCCTAAAACCGCACTTCCGTCTGATATGACAGGCACTGTGTTCCACTTTCCGGTCAGTTTGTTTACTTGAGACTTATCTCTGGCTATAGCATCGGAGGCTTTGGCCACCCCAGGAGTATAAGCAATGGGTAGGGTTTCTTCATTTAGCTCAATCTTTGAGCCGATACGAATCTTACCTCTAAGCTTTTCATGAAGTTCTATGGGATCCTGCATTATTTTTTCTCTTCTATTTCTTTTGTGAGCTTTTTAACTAATTTTTTGATAGATATTTGTCCTAGGTCACCGGATTTTCTGGAGCGGACTGAGACTTTGCCGACTTTTTCCTCTTTTTCGCCGAGAACGAGCATATATGGGATCTTTTGGAGCTCAGAATTCCTAATCTTTTTGCCGACAGATTCATCAGTGGAGTCAAACTCAACTCGTAATCCCGATTCATTTAATTCCTTTTCAATATCTCGGGCGAATTTTGTGAATTTGTCCGAAACAGGGATTACCTTCACTTGAACAGGGGAGAGCCAAAGAGGGAAGTCACCGTTATAGTGTTCAGTTATAATGCCGATGAATCTTTCTAGTCCACCAAAAATAGCAGCATGGATAATAACCGGTCTTTTTTGTTTCCCCTTTTCATCTATGTAGTCAATTTTAAATCTTTCGGGTAGTTGAAAGTCTAGCTGTATAGTTGCGAGTTGCCACTTTCTACCTAGGGAATCCTCGATATCTACGTCTATTTTAGGGCCATAAAATGCACCGTCTTTTTCTTTCAAAGCATATGACACTTTTTCCTTTTTTAGAGCATTTTCCAGGTTTTTTTCTGCCTTATCCCAGTCTTTCTTTTCACCCATAAAGTTGTCAGGTCGGGTGGAAAAGTAAAACTGCGGTTTTATATCAAATATTTTGTAGTATTCCTTTACCATCTTGAGCAAGGAGACTATCTCGCTTTCTACTTGTTCTTTTGCACAGAAAATATGGGCATCGTCCTGAGTGATATGTCTGACTCGAAACAGTCCGTTTAGTTGCCCAGATTTTTCGTTTCTCAAAACTCTTCCGATCTCTGTATATCTTATAGGAAGCTCTTTGTATGACCTTATTTTTTCCTGATAAATCTTAATGTTAAAAGGGCAGTCCATGGGCTTTAGAACATAGGTCTCTTTATCGACTTTGAAGTGGAACATATCTTCCTTGTAGTGGTCCCAGTGACCGGAAGTTTTCCAAAGAGTGTTCTTGGCGAGTATTGGCGTCTGTATTTCTTCATTACCATATTTTTTACGTATAGATTTCCCTAGACTTTCAAGCTCATTCCAGATCACCATGCCTTTCGGGTGCCAAAATGCACTTCCCGGAGATTCTGGGTGAAAAGAGAACAGGTCTAGTGCTTGACCTATTTTTTTGTGGTCTCTTTTTTTTGCCTCTTCTAAATTATTTAAAAATTCATCTAGTTCTGGTTGTGTTTCAAAAGCATAAGCATAGATGCGCTGGAGCATCTTGTTTTTTTCATCACCCTTCCAGTAAGCTCCTGAGCTGTGGGAAAGTTTGAATACGCCGAGTTTATTAGTTGAGTCGACGTGAGGACCTTCACAAAGGTCGATAAATGTTCCTGTTTTATAAAAGCTGACTTCCTTTTTGCCTTGTTTTTTCAGATCCTCTATTAACTCTGTTTTATAAGGTTGTTTTGCTTTCTTTGCAATTTTGAGTGCTTCATCGATCGGTACATCTTGTCTTTCGAATTTCAGGTTTTGCTTCAAAATATGTTTCATTTTCTTTTCTAAAATAGGCAAATCCTCGGGGATTAGGGTTCGTGGTAGGTCAAAGTCATAGTAAAAACCATTCTCTATAGCCGGACCGATGGCGAGTTTTCCCTCTGGAAACATATTAAGGACAGCTGCAGCCAAAATATGGCTCAAGCTATGTCGCATAACTTCTGAATTATTTTTTTCTTTTTCCATTTATTTTATCCAGCGGTTTTTACTTTTAATTCTATCTACAACGGTCCTTTCTTCATCAGAGAGAGACTTATACTCAGGTACACATCCCCAAACATCAATCATAATCTGATCCAAGGTAACAACCCCCAGTTTTCTTTTTTGCCATTTGTAATTTTTCCGTTCATCTTCAAAAGTTTTTTCCAATAACTGTGCTTTCTCCTTGGGGGTTGACTGTTTATAAAGCTCCTTTCGAAGCCTGCATCTCTCCTTCATCCATTCTTCTCCTTGCTGCCCATCTTCTACGTTATCCCAGGCTCTATCTATCGCCTCGATGCTTGCCACAAGTTCTGGTATAGTCATCTGTCTTTCTTCTTCTGGTGCTTTATCGTCAGAATCTTTTCTCATTTCATTCATTTTCTTGATCCTTTCCATAGTCAGAGTCTTGGATCCATGGATTCTCTGACTTTATTCTTAACAATTCTTCTTTTATATAAGATGATAAATCTCCCCATCTCGGTACTTCTCCCCAAGGCGTTAGCACAGAGTCGAGAGTTACTGCATATTCTCCATCTGACATTTCGTACATCTCCTCATGCTCTTCAAGAAACTCTTCTATACGAGCAATCCTTTCTTCATCTGTCATATTCTCATACAATTCCTTTTTTTCAGTATCCATCTTACTTTGAAGTTGAATGGCTTCTGCATGAGTTATATCTGGTGAAGTAGCTGCTTCATCTAATTTATCTATTGATTCTTTTTTTTGTTCAATGAAGGCAAGTCTTTCACCTTCAGATTGCAATTCTGCTGACATAATACTTTCCCTTTACCATTAACCTCTATCTTCTTCTACTAGCCAAGGATTTTCTTTCTTAATTTTCTCTATTTCACTTTTTAAATCAGAATCAAGTGAATCTGGAGTCGGTATAAATCCCCATTCTCTAAATATTCTATCAAACTCAACGGTTGTTTCCTCGAGTTCAGCCCATTCCTTCAGGCGTGCTACCTCTTGTTTGAGATAGCCAATTTTTTCATCTGGTTCTAAGTCTGTAAATCGCTCTCTTCTCAGTATTTCTGCTTCTTTAACCCTTTTTGTTTCTTCCTCAGGACCGACATCTTCTTGAACATCAACCCTTTCTAACTCCTCAATTCTTTCAGTTCGTTTTTGATTTCGAGCAATGCGCTCTTCATCAGATTCAGATGGCATATCTCCTGTCTGATTCATGTTTTTTCTCCTGCTTAGACCATTCCATTATAACAAAGATTAAGTTCTATGAAAAACTAAAATTTGGACTAAAGTATATTGGAAAATATGAAAGTAGCTAGTAACATGAGAATTAATAAAAATAATCGAAAGGACATTAGGATGAAAAAACCAATAGTTGCATTTATTGTTGTGGTTGTGGTGATTTCTGGAGTTGGAGCATACTTGCTTTTGGGTTCTACATATAAACAAAAAACACCGGAGGTAAAGCTGCCGAGCGAACAGCAGACATCTCAACCGAAAGAGAAAAATACCATTACAATCAAAGATTTTGCCTTCAGTCCTAATGCACTGACGGTGAAAGTTGGGGATACAGTGACATGGTCAAATGAAGATGGAGTTGTTCACACAATTAAATCGTCGGACTTTAACTCTCCAAATATCAAAAATGGAGATACTTATAAGTTTCAGTTCACAAAGTCGGGCACTTTTGACTACAGCTGTGGTATCCATCCTTCTATGAAAGGCAAAGTTGTGGTAGAATAAGCTTATGATTCGTGAAATAGCATATTATATATTTTATGGAAAACCGCTGATTGCTTATGTCGGTCTTTTGACATTTTCTTCACTTATTTTTACCGCATTTATTTCTATAAGTAACGTGAAGTTTAACTATCACCTGATTCCATTGAAATGGCATTCGCGCGTAGCAGCAATCACTATTACCTTGGCGTTAATACATGCTACGCTTGGTATAGGTTCATATTTTTTCTAAAAGGAGATTTTATCAATGATTAAAAAGCAGGCGGAGGGATTCAGAGATTTTATTAAAGAACAAGGAGTGGTCGGACTAGCTGTTGGTTTTATCCTCGGTGGTGCGGTGTCTAAACTAGTAGCGGCTATAGTAGAAGATTTGATCAATCCTATCGTTGGGCTTATTCTCGGCTCGGCAGAGGGGTTAAAAACAGCAAGTATTAAGCTTGGAAGTGCCACAATATTATGGGGAGATCTTATCAGTGTTTTCATTGACTTTGTGGTTATAGCGCTTGTTGTTTACTTCGGAGTCAAATGGTTGAAGCTTGATAAGCTTGACAAGGAAAAAGAATAAGAAAGGGTCAAGCAGGAAAAATAATAAAAAGAGCACGCAAGGTGCTCTTTTTCGATGTCATAATTAATAGAAAAAGCGCCACACACGTGTGTGGCGCTTCTACCAACCGAGGAAATGACTCACTCTCAGTCTTACTTGTTCTGATTGCCCAGGATCTTGTCGGCGTAGATCCAGAAGAAGGTAAAGAGGTGATATTCGTCCGGAATCTCGACGGTAAACCGGTTCTTGTTCCTGTTGTAGGAGCTAAAAACAGTCTCAACAGGGAACCCCTCGCAGTAAACATCACCGATTTGTTCATCTGGATTGAAGAGACCCATGAAATCGGTCTCTACTGGAGTCGGTGAATCTACAGATACCTTCCAGTCGTGGAAATTGTATCGGAGAGTGAAGGATGTACCGTCGTTTAGTCTGATCTGATAGACGGGTAGCTCCACAGACTTGGATACATGCGAGGAAATGACTCGGATGTTCTCCTGAATGATGCGACCTTTCTTGTAGGTCTTAGTCAGTACGTATGGGATAGTATCCCTAACGAACCTGATTTGCTCCCAGTAACCGTCTTTGAATATAAGATTCTCCGACGGCTCATGGTTGTTGGCCCACTCCTGCAATGGCATTTTTGTAGCAGTTTCTGTCATGACTATCGTCACTCCTCAGTAGGTTCAGAATTAATAGACTCCAGTAAAATACTAAAGATCTTCTTAAATCAATAGAGTTTATGTTATCATCATACGGTAAGTTTGTCAATGATTTTCGCGTAAATTTTACATAAATTCCATTGATTTTTGTGCATTTTTTCACTATAATCGAGTAGTTATTTTGGGCTTGTAGCTCAGCTGGTTAGAGCGCTACGTTGACATCGTAGAGGTCCGCAGTTCGAGTCTGCGCAAGCCCACCATTTATTTTTGCCGCGGTGGCGGAACTGGTAGACGCGCTGGTTTCAGAGACCAGTGAGAGCAATCTCATGGAGGTTCGAGTCCTCTCCGCGGCACCAAATGAAATATTGTGATAAGGAGGTGGTGAGAACCTCTGTAACTGCCACCAGATGTTTAAATGATAGTTTTTTTATTTAGATTTACAATTAGACAGGAGATGAAAAATAAAGAGAACCAAGAGCAGTGATACTGCTTCGAGTCTTCTCCGCGGCACCATAAAAATCCCGATAGGGGATTTTTATTTTTGTAGATTACCGTAGCTTTATGACTTTCGACAAAAATATTGACAAAGCATATGACAAGGTGTAATATGTAAATCCTTTTGGATGTTTTCACAAATTGAGAAATTTAAAGTAGCAGGATTACCAATGATTACAAGTGCTTATGCAACAGAACTTGTTCATAGGGTGTCGGGGATTACCAAAAACCCCATCGCTATTTTAGATTTGGCCGGTGATGTTCTGGCAAAAAGCGAAAATTTCCTGATTGGTTCTAGTCACCTCAATATAAAAAAATCAAAAAAGGCTATACCTTTGACTGTTGAAGGGGAAAAAGTCGGCTATGTTTATATTGATGCTGCCGACAGAGTGATATCTGAAGAAGGTGATATTATAAAGTCGATGCTTGAACTTATCTTGCATCAAAAAAATATTTTAGAGAATATTACCCAGGAAGATAGAAAGGTAAACAAGTTTATTTATGACTTTTTGCATAAAGCGGACTATGAAGAAACCGAGGCTATTTCCGAAGCCAAAGTTTATGGCTTTGACCTTGAAAAACCCAGAATGGTGCTGCTCGTAGATCTGGGTGGAGAGGTTCAAAAGACCTTGTTTAGCGAAAACCTGAGTTGTAATGAGAAAGATTCTTTTTGGGCGAAGGTCAAGAGGTCGTTAACTTCGCAGACAGAATCTTTTTATACAAGAAACAAAGATAATATCGTGGCCTATATTGGAGGAAGCAGATTTGTGATAATGAAAAGCTTAGGCAAAGAAGAGGATATCAAAGAAAACTCTAAACATATTTTACAGACACTGAACTCTTTTGAATATATTCTAAAAAATGAGTTCCGCAGTGAGATTACAATCGGTGTAGGCAAATATTATCCCGGCGTAGCAGGTCTTAGAGAAGCATATGATGAAGCGCTTGTAGCGATGAACTTTGGCGAAAAAGTTTGGGGGAAGGGCAAAGTATATAGTTTTGACAACTTTGGTGTGGTTGCGCCGCTTATTAACAGTGGCAAGGGGCTCGACTTTCCCAAAAATGTTTTTGAAGGTTTTTCAAATGATGAACTAAAGCACACTCTTGATGTTTTTTTTGACAACAACATGAGTTTGACTGCTACTGCAAAAGAGTTAAAAATTCATAGAAATACCCTTGTTTATCGTTTGGACAAGATATCAGAAAACTTAAAACTTGATCCGCGCTCTTTTGATGATGCAGTACAAATAAAACTTTCAATGCTTTTTGGAGAACTGGTGAGGTAGGTTGATAGGACTTCAGGAGATTATATGAAACTTACAAGAGAAACAAGCCAAAATCTATTAGAAAAAATGGAGAGAGTCTTAGCGAGGCCCGTGTATTTATATGATGAGACTGGAGCAGCTCTTAAGGGGCAAGCTTCTGGCATCAGTCTTTTAGCTCTTCAGTCTATTCAGGAGAACAAAAAGATAGCAGAGAGAAGAGAAGGAAAGTTTTTTGCCTGCACTCCAATAATATATGAAGGAAAGAACATTGGAGCGGTTTGTGTGGGTGATAAAAATGAAAAAGACGCAAACGAGTTTTCAAACCTTGCCAAAGGTCTCGCCGAGGTACTTTTATATGAAGAATTTCTTGCGAAAAATATTCATGTTGCTACTGACCTCCGCAGTGAGTTTATAAAAGAAATCTTGACAGGCACAAAAATTAAAACAACAGAAGAAGCAATAGAGCAAGGAGACATCATCGGAGTTAACTTAAGATTTAAGTATGCAGTTATGATATTTAGAATAGATGACCTGTACTCAACTTATGTGGAAGATCATAGAAATATGCGCATAGAAACTATCAGAGCAAAGTTTCAGGATTATTTAAAGGAGATAGAGGGGAACCTTTTATGCACGTTTGAAAACGAAATCCAAAACTGCATAGTCTATATTGGTGAAGGTAGATTTGTTTTGCTAAAAGAAATAAAAGGTGAAGGCGTAGACACCTTAAACTCTTTCAATGCTTTGAAACAGAGTGGCGAAAGTATATATAAAGCCCTAAAAAAGGATTTTCCAGGAAGGTCGCTAGTAGGTATTGGTCAGTATTATCCTAACCTCTCCGGGCTTAGAAAGTCATACGAAGATGCAAATATTGCTTTGAAGCTTGGGGAGAAAGTTATGCCGAATGAAAAAGTTTATCACATATTAGACGTTGCTATGTTCGCAGGGCTTTTGGGTAATGTCACAAGTGCTAGAAAAAACGAACTTGCTTATCAGGTTTTAAGAAAACTGTATTTAGACAAAGACCTTCTAAAGACCACTGATATTTTTCTGCAGTCTGGTATGAATCTTACTGAGGCATCAAAGAAACTTCACTTGCACAGAAACACTTTGATTTATCGTCTTCATAAAGTCAAAGAAATTATTGGTCTTGATCCTACCAGGTTCTATGATGCTCTCCAGATAAAACTTGGTCTTATGGATACTCAGGAACAAGGAGTGCCGGTTGAAATAAACTAGGTTTTGAAGAACTGACGACCAATCTCACAAAATATTCCAATAAATATCTCATATTTTTGTTAAATTTCACAATGCAAAGAAACAGTTGGTCTTCTATTATGGGTTTACTCCATCAGGAGTTGGGCACATTTCAAAAATAGTTTTGCGCGTTCTGCCATGTACGGTTACGTGCAACCTCTAAAAATAACATATGTCTAAAGTTTGTCCTTGGTCGAGGCCGGGAAAATTAGACAAAAATTTTTTAAAGCAAGGTTGTCACTGCTCGGCATGGCGGAAGCCGCAAGGCTGTTTACAGTTCCGCACATAAAAGACACTGACTACGTCAAATTCGGAAAATGATTCAGATGTAGATTGGGTAAAAAAATCGATCCAGTAGGTAGCATAAAGATCAATGCAATTGGTATCTTTTATGTGCGGGATTATGGCGATACAAAGAGGAAGTTTCAAACGAAACTTCCTCTTTGTATTTGAGAAAACGTGTTTAAAATGTTAGATCGCTTCACTTGTTAGAATTGTTTGTTTTAACAGTTCTACCGACTCTAACAGTTCCTCCATTTCTTACACTTTTCTCCATTGACAAGTGTAAAACCATTGTGGTATTTTTGCCTCAATGAGGCGGAACTCCTTATTTAAGGGGAACCGGAGGGTGATAGAGAAACCTCTAAAAAAATGAAAGGAGGTGAAGGAAATGCTAAACGATACTGTGACATCAGTTACTGATGCTACAAGAGAAATGCTTTCTAGCATTATTGGGTACATCCCACATCTTATTGGCGCTATTATAGTTATTCTTATCGGTATTATTGTTGCTTGGGCTATAAAAACTGTAATTGTAAAAGGCCTAGGTTTTTTACAAATCAAAAAATATACCGATGCAGTTGGCCTCAACAAGGTTATCACAAAAGATATAGAGATTGTTGAGTTGCTTGGTGACATTGCTAAGTGGATCGTAATCTTAACATTCCTTGTTGTTGCCCTTGATGTTGCTCAACTTTCAGGAGCAAACGATCTCTTAAAGAATGTACTAAATTATTTGCCTAATGTTGCAAAGGCCGCAGTCATTTTGTTTATTGGTGTAGTTGTAGCAGACCTTGCTTCAAGGGTCGTAAAGGCTACTGCCAACTCAATTGGCTTAAGAGCTAGCGAAATCCTGTCAGACATTGTCAGATGGGCTATTATTATCGCTGCTTTCTTCCAGGCGCTTGGACTTCTTGGTCTCATCGTTGGTCCTATTGAGACTCTATGGGCTGGTATTATTGCTTTCTTGGCAATTGCTGGCGGTCTTGCTTTCGGTCTCGGAGGCAAAGATGCAGCATCAGACATTATTAATGCTGTTAAAAAATCTTTGCCTAAGAAATAGGCAAGGAAAAACAAAAAGAAAGTGCGCGATCTCGCGCACTTTCTTTTTGTTTTGTTAAAGTTCTTTATTTACCTACTGCAACTTTTTTTGGTTTTACCTTTGCTTTATAGAACTTTGCCGCGTCCTCTGGCGGGACAGAGTTGATGATAACTCCTGTTCCAAGTTCAAGTCCGGCCCAGACGTTTGGCCTTGGCTCTAACTTCAGTATCATATGGTGGCCGCAGTCATCAACACTATTATGAAAAAAGTAGTTGTAGCTCAGTCCAATAGACTCAACCTTTTCTATTATATGTTTCATAGCTTCAGCCAAAGAATGTTTTTCGTCACGGTTCATGTCGTGTAGGCTAGATAGATGTTTTTTAGGCATAAACCATGCTTCATAAGGAAACTCAGATGCGTACGGGCAAAGTACAAAAATATTTTTGTCTTCCCATGCTACCCTGACAGATTTCTTCTCATTTTTTATAATGTCGCAGTAAGGACAAGACTGGTTCTCAATCTGATAGTTATCAACAGCGTTTATTTCTTCTCTAATTAAGGGAGGTACCATTGGTAGAGCGATAATCTGAGAATGGGCATGATCTATACTCTCGCCAGCCTTTCCACCTTCGTTTTTAAACACCAGAACATAACGGATTTTTTTCATTTTAATAAGGCTTTCGTAACGTTCCGAGTAAACATCCAGGACTTTTTTTATATGTTCAGTGGAAAGTTCATGTATTTCCTTTTTATGATCAGGAGATTCAATAATTATTTCTTGTCTGCCGTAAGCGTATTTGTTGTCAGGAGAGAGGGCTGGGTATAAGTTTTTTATTACTCTTATTAACCACCCGCCTTTTAGGTCAGGTATTTCGTAAACTAGATTTACCTTGCCTCCCGGGCACATGAAACATTCAGGAGTTTTACTTGTATCTTCAGCACAAACTTTGACGATGTGCGGTCTTTGGCCTCGTTTAGGTGATATAATAACATATTTATCTTGAAAGTAATGTTTGCGTATCTCACTTTTCTTCATAAAAAAATCCCTCCTCAAAGATTATACAAAGAAATCATTTTAAATTAAAGCTGATAATTATTTGTATACTCTCTTTTGTACTTATGTTAACATTGGTTTATGGACGTGGAGGGCAAAAAAAATACAAAGTCAGGTCATGGCCATTATTTTGGCGGAGTGGCTGGATTTAAAAAATATATTTTGTTGTCTTGGGCTGGTAAAAGGATGAAGATTCTTGTGCTGTTTTTGTTTTTACTCATTATCATAGGTGGTTCAGGACTGGGCTATTTTCAATATTTTCAGAACCAAAAAAACAAAAGCAATCAACAGAGTATACAAGCTTCAAAAAAAGAGATAGCCGAACCGAAAAAGGAGGAAACCAAACCAACTCTAGAGGTCTCATGGATTGATCCTGTACAAAGTCCCGATCTTGGCGTTTTCAATAAAGTGGTGGTTGATGAGTATGGTTACACGAACGTAACATATAAAGTGGCTACAACCAGAGATGGCGGGGAAATATATGTTGTTAAGTCAAGCCGTGGATCAAGCATCCAATATTATCGGTTCAAAAAGAGTGTAGATGGTAAGATAAGTTTTTTGAAACTCCAGTCAGCCGAACAAGAAGAGCCGGGACTTTTTAATGCGAATGTGATTCTTGATGAAGTCACCAAGTACGATGAGCTGGAAGTGCCTGGCAAAATCACTCTTCAAAACGGCGCCACTTTCAAGAAGTTTTATGTCGATGACTTTATTGCAAATATAAAAAATACTACCAAGCTTTCCGACACAACAAATGGCGTTCTTTATGCAGCAACCACTCAAAATGATAAACTTACCACTTTAAGCGGTCGAAATTTCTATCTAAAACTGGCTGACTCTACGACCGTAAACTATTCGCTTGAGCAGGACTACTATAATAAAGAAACTGAGAGCGTGGCTATCACAATGGGTGGAGTCAAAGTGAGTGAAAAATATGACAACTACATGATATCGGCTTGCGGGCGGGAGGACTCTACAGTTCTCAAAAATCCCAGTGTTGATGCTAAGGGTTTGGTTGTCATTGGCAAAACTACGGCAGGAGAGGATATTTATGGTTTTAGCGATATTAACTCATTGCCGGCTACAGAGGTTTATAATCTTTACAAAGAAATGAATGACGGTAAGTTGCTCTCGACCACTGATCCTGCCCTCCAAAATCTGACGAAAGATCAGTTCTATGCCCTAAGCCCTAAACCGGTATTTTTAGCGAAGGATCCTTTTGGTCAGTATATTATATATATTAGAACAGCTTTGAGAAGCGCAGGAGGATGTATAAACCCATAATGTCAAAAATCCGAGGATATTTTTTTGCAAGAGAGTGGCATATTTAAACACAGAAGAGAAGGACTGATCAGTTATTGCATTCGTTTTATAGCTTATGATATTATCACACTATGTTAGAAGAGGGTCAAAACAACGATCTAGGCAACACACAATCCGCTCCTCCGCAGGGTTTTCCTCCGGCGTCTCCTCAGTCGCAGCCTGATTTTGGGCAACAGTTGGAACCGCAGTTTCAAATGCCGGTCGAGGATGAGGAACCGTTCTATAAGAAGAGGGTTTTTATTGTTGGTGCGGCAGCAGTCGTTTTTTTACTGATTATCCTTACTGCCTGGGCTTTTTATGCTGTAACTAGGATGCCTGAAATTGAAAAACACAAGTCAAACCCGACACCAAACAATAAGCCAGATATTACCCAGCCAGCTAAAGATATTCTTTGGATAGATCCTCAAGAGGTGCCAAACTTGCAAGTTTTTGATAAAGCGGTATCTGAGAGGATTGGCGCGGTTAACTCTTATTATAAAGTTGCGACCACAAAGTATAGCGAAGAAATATACTTAGTTCAGTCAAAAATAGGTGCTACTTATAAATATTATAGATTCAAAAAAGATTCCTTAGGCAAAATATATTTTCTGAAAGCAGCATCAGATCCTTTGCCTCCTGATGCCGGATTTATGAAAGCAGAACCTATTGTAGATGATAAAAACACATATGAAGAGCTTACTATTCCTCAAGAAATCAGATTATCTCATGGAGGTTATTTCAAAAAAAACAACCAGTCAGAAATTTTTCAGAAGATTAGTAATACTTCAAAGGTTGAGGATACAAAAAACGGAAGCTTTTATGTTGCACTCCACGGGAATGTTTCTGGTTCTGTTGTAAACAGAAATTTTTATCTCAAACTGGCCGACTCAAGTACGGTGGAATACAACATGGTTTTAGATTATTTTGACAAGGCCAGTGGTGTACCTAACTTAACCATAGACGGCGCTAAGGTGACAGCGAAGTATTCAACGTATGCTTTCAATGGCTGCGCTGGTTTTGACTCCACTGTAGTCAGCGACTTTAACTCTCAAAAGTCCAAACTTATTTCCATTGGTCAGTTTGAAGGTGGCGAGGAAATATATACAATTTCTGATGTCAAGTCAAGGCTTGCGACAGATTTGTTTTTATCGTATAAAGATGCAAGAGACAAAAAATTGCTTGATATGAAAAACAAGGCAATACGCGACCTTTCCGTTGATAAATTTTATGTTTTAAATCCTAGAGCGGTTTTTTTCATCAAGGATCCGGTAGGGCAGTATATGATCTTTTATCGAACCGATCTAAAAGCAGGCGGCAGCTGCTAGTATATAAATAAAATTTCATTCGATTATCACGATAGTCGTCATTCTGATAGTTATTGTTGTTGTAATCGCACTTCTCGCTATGATGGACAGTTTTCTAGTAACTCAACTTCATTTTACAATTCATCTTCTTAGATGGCTTCATAATGGTTTCTGCACCCAACAAACTCACAAGAAAAGACCTCAAAAAAATTGAGGCCTTTTCTTGGTGGAGCTGGCGGGACTCGAACCCGCGTCCGAAAGTTAAAACCGTACAACTTTAGCAAGCTTAGACCTGATTGTTTATTTCAAAAACTCGGTAAGAATCAGGACAAAAACCGGATTTCCTAGCCCGATAAGTCTTGAGTGCGATTTATCGGTGTCATCGCAAAGCATCTCAGGAGTATGACATCTGACTCTTCGAGCCTGAGAACTCAAAGGAAGATGGCCGTAGAACTTAAGCTACAGCTGGCGCAAAGGTGTTTACGCGCAGTGCGTTTGCAACTTTGCTAACAAATGTTTTTGCACTTGTCGATTGATATTCTTGGTAACGCGGGGATATCACCGCGGCTTGCATTATACAGTTTCAAGGATCTTCCGTCGAAGCCTTACAGCCCCAGAATGAATTTTCAATTTTTAATTTACAATTCACAATGAATGATTAATATTCAATTCTTCAATGCAAAATTGCAGAATATAAAGTTTAGCATAAAAATGACTGATTTTCAACTGTAAGCATATACTCAAACTTGAAAAATATAGTGATTTATGCTAAAGTTTACACCAAATTTAAGAATAGTTTATTCTTTGCACATCAACAAAATCATACCCAAAAAAGATTCGGAGGTCATAGTAATGAAACGTGAACCATGGGATATTTCAGGAATGCTTATTGACGATTATAGAAAGCACAAAAAAGACCAAGCAGAAAAAAAGGAAAAGGAAGAAGAGGATAACTGGAGCAAGCACGGGATAAGGGAAGACAACTATACTACACAGCAAATTCTTCGGGATAGGGAGTGGGAAGAAAGTAATGATGTTGATGATAGCGACTATAGTGGCTATAGCGCTAATGCAGCATCTACATACGATTACGCTTACTCAGATAAAGAAATAGGCACCATGGTTTTATATTTCTTTATACCTGGCATCATCCCGTTTGCTCCAATCGCCTTTATCATCACGGCGGTTATATGGGACAGTTGGCCAATATCAATTATGGCCGTGATATTGGCTCCGTTGTTCGCAGCCTTTTGTGGGTATGTTGAAAAGAATGGATTGAAATAAATCTATTCTCACTGGCTAAGTAGCCTCGCTGACCGAGAACGGTCTCTTCCTTTTTTATAAATTGCCATTCACAATTTTATTAGAGGGATTTTTGTAGCAAAAACCCTAGACAAAAATAGAAAAATTTAAATAAATATTCAATGCAGTTGTTGTTATCGTGGAATACATTTGACGATTTTGTTTGAGAATGCATCTGGTATCTTTTTTCATCAATGTAAAAAATGTAGAAAATACTATTGACCCGAAGCTAAGGTTTTAGTTAAAATTGACTAGTACATAATATTAAATACTCTAAGCATAAGCTTTGGAGGTGAAAGGAGTACACATGACAGAGGAAATGATTAAATTCATCGATCCTGATGAAGAAGAAACTACGGAAGAAGATGCGCCTGTAGAAGAGGGTGCAGAAGCAGAAGAAGCTAACGATGGTGACGACGAAGAAACAGCTGACGATACAGCTGCAGAAGATTCTGAAGAAGAACCAGCAGAAGAAGAATAGTTCTTTTCTCAAAAAAAATGACCCTACGGGGTCATTTTTTTTTATCCCTTCTCCGTCATTTTAAGTATAATTCGTTATTCTGGGAAGTGAAAAGATTCCAAAATATGATTTTAGCCAAGTAACGTCAAGCGGTGTTCAGCCAGAATGACAAGAGTGGGTATTTTTGTGGTAAAATTATTGCATGGACTTCAAGGAATATCAAAAATTATCAAGAAAAACGGCATTTTATCCGAATAAGGACAACAACTTTGTATATCCAACTCTTGGACTGGCTGGTGAATCAGGAGAAGTAGCCGAAAAAATCAAAAAAGTTCTTCGGGATGATGGAGGACAGGTTAGCCCTAACATCAAAGAAGAGCTAAAAAAAGAATTAGGCGATGTTCTGTGGTACGTAGCCCAACTCTCAACTGAACTAGGACTTTCTATGGAGGAAGTAGCCGAGAAAAATATTGAAAAACTCTATTCTAGGTTAGAAAGAGGCAAACTTAAGGGAAGCGGAGATAACAGATAAAAAAATTATCTTTCTTTTCCTCTGAGTTCTCTTTGGACATCTCTTTGGGTGTCTTTTTTCTTGATACTTTCGCGTTTATCATGGAGTTTTTTACCTTTTCCAAGTCCGATTTCTACTTTTACAAAGCCTCTTTTTAGATAGACTTTAGTTGGGATTAAGGTAAATCCTTGGGTTTTTGATTTGCCGATTAGTGAAGAAATTTCTGATTTCTTGAGTAGTAATTTTCTAGAGCGTGTCGGTTCCTGCTCAATATTCGCTGCCTGTTTGTATGGCGAAATGTGAGCATTAGTTAAAAACACTTCTTCACTTTTAACGGTTGCGAAAGATTCCTTAATTGAGATTTGGCCTGCTTTGACCGACTTTACTTCGGGACCGGTTAGTACGATGCCGGCCTCAAAGGTTTCCAGTATTTCGTAGTCAAAACGGGCACGTTTGTTCGTTGCTATCACTTTCATATTCATCGTTCTTATATTATACTACAGGGAGCAGAAAACTGCTTGATAACCGCCGTCATTCTGAATGTAATGAAGAATCTCTGAGATCCTTCGCTCTGCTCGAGGATGACGGAAGGACTGGATTCCCGCCGGAGTTTATGCTGAACTTGATTCAGTGCGGGAATGACAAAAAGAGATTGGGAGTGATAAAGGCAGGATTCTGGACAAGCCAGAATGACGAAAAATTATGTACGAAGAATTAAAGAAATTAATTAAAGAGGCGGTAAAAGCTCAGCAAAAAGGTTGCGGGTGCGATTTCCCTATTCCGGAAGTTGAACTGGAACATCCGTCAAATCCGAAATTTGGTGATTTGTCTACGAATATTGCGATGAAAATAGGCAAACTTAAAGGTGAAAATCCGTTTACAATTGCTGAAAATTTGGTTAAACAGTTAGATTCTGGACAAGCCAGAATGACACAAGTGGGGGTTGAAAAAGTCGAGGCGGTCAAACCGGGCTTTATTAACTTTTATTTGAGTGCTGGATATTATCAAAAAGAATTAAAGAACATTTTATCCGCTGGTGATAAATTTGGTGATCTGATTTTGGGTAGAGGAAAGAAAGTACAGGTGGAGTTTATTTCTGCTAATCCTACAGGACCTTTGACTCTAGCGAATGGACGCGGAGGATTTAGTGGTGATGTTCTAGCCAATGTTTTCAAAAAAGCCGGTTACAAAGTTGAACGGGAATATTATGTGAATGATGGCGGTAATCAGGTCAAGACTTTAGGTAAAGCAATTCTTTTTTTACATCAAGAAAACAGTCCGGAAGAAGATCTAGTGTTATATAGCGGAAAATATATTGAAGATTGGCAAGATAAACATGGTGATGAATTAAAAATGGTTGAAGACTCATTTCTTATAGGGCAAAGAGCAGCTAAGGATTTTCTAAATGAGTTAATAAAGCCCGCTATCGAAAGAATGGGGATCGAATTTGATAGATTCTTCTCCGAATATAAAGATCTTGTAGAAAAAGGTGAAGTTGATGAGGCGATTAAATTTTTAAAGAACAAAAAGCTGACCAAAGAGGACGATGGTGCGCTTTGGATGAAAACGACCGAGTTTGGTGATGACAAAGATAGGGTTTTGGTAAAAAGCGATGGTGAGAAGACTTACTTTGCAAACGACATCGCTTATCACTGGGATAAATTTGCCAAACGAAAGTTTGATAAAGTTGTGGACCTTTGGGGTGCGGATCATCATGGGTATGTCCAGAGAATGCTGGCGGCGATGGAGGCGATGGGATTTGGGAAGAAACTAGATGTAGTGATTTTTCAGATGGTGCGGCTCATCAAAGATGGCAAAGAATACAAAATGTCCAAGCGAAAAGGGACTTATGTGACTATGGACGACCTTTTGAAAGAAATTGGTGCAAAAGATGCCGCCGATGTGGCTCGTTTCTTCTTCGTTTCTAAGTCCTTTGACACTCATATGGACTTTGACCTGGACCTTGCGAAAGACACCAGCGAAAAGAACCCGGTTTATTATGTAAAGTATGCAAGTGCTAGGATTAACGGGATTTTAAGGAATACGAAGGTTGATTTCAAAGATGCAGATTTAAGTTTAATAAAAGAGTCAGCTGAAATTGATTTGATTAAGAAGATATCAGAATTGCCTGAGATCGTTGAGTCGGTTATTTCAGATAAAAAATATCCGGTACATAAATTCACTTATTATATTTCTGAGGTTGCTGAAAAATGCCACAAATTTTACCATGATTGTAAAGTCATCTCTGATGATAAAGAACTTACAAAGGCAAGATTAGCACTTGTTTCAGCGACGAAAACAGTACTCGAAATAACAGGTGAGGATATTTTAGGTATCGACCTGCCGGAGAGAATGTGAACTAGCTAAATAGTCAAATAGGTGATGAGGAATAAAAAATTCTAGCAAATTTGCAGAGGACTGTCCTCTGCAAATTGTTTAAAAGATGGTGGGCGGCCACATGTAGACCGCCCATCGCGAATTGTTGAATATCAATTAGATCCAGACCGAGGGTTTTTAGAAATATACGAGTACTTGTGGTTGATGGATGTTGGTCGTGAAAGTCACTGTTGTAGAGTGTCTTTCTGTTGGAGAATAGAGCCTACAAAGGTTCTCAACCTCTTTTCGTGACCGCAACTCATCAGGAGAGAACTTCGCTCCTCTTCCTGCCAGTCTTAGCATATAAACCATTGGTTTTGTTGCATTTACTGTACCCATAATTGCCCCTTAGTTTAGGTAAAATATGTATTCAACTTTCAACGTTCATACTTCAACTTTAGCACTATAAAAAGGCGATGCAAGAGTTTTTATCCTCTACTAATTACGAATTAAAAGCCCTAATCTACAAATTCTAAATTTTATCAACAAGGGTCATTACACTAATACATATTAGTGTAATGGGAAGTGCGTAAAATTACTTCGCTACATCGGTTTAGAGAAGTGGTTCAAAGGTTCTTCACTACTTTAGTTTAGTGAAGTGGATTTTTTGCATTATAAAAAATGTCATTCTGAAGCATGACTTTAGAATCTATATATTAAGGATGGATTCCGGATCAAGTCCGGAATGACAGTGCCACTTATTTTAAATCAAACGAGAGGATTTTGTTCTTTGTGGTGACATATATCGTATGACCTTCGATGGTCACGTATTTCATATCTGCCAAGTCATCAGATTTGTATCTGCCTTTGTATGTCCCGTCTTTGCCTATTACAACTACGTATTTATCAGACTTTGAAGCAATCAAGATATTTTGCGTTTCGGTATCGGTATAAATTAAGTTGGCAGAAGATAGATTAACAGGCAGGTCTTTGACTGAGAAATCCTGCTTTTTACCGGATGTAAACTTCATAATATTTCCGCCACTGCCAAGGACGTATACATCAGAGTCAATCTTAAACGAAAGCGGATCTTTCATATCCTCAGGATTTGCAAGATAGTTTGCCTTTTTAGCATAACCGCTTGAAGTGCGAGTATGTTTATATATCTGATCCTGGGCCAGTATATAGAGTGTGGTACCGTATGAATCTATGTCTATACCTTTTTCCCAACCGTCGGATGCTTTTTTCTCGGTAATAGTGTTGTCGTCCGTATCAAACTCGTAAATAGCAGGTTTGTCAGTCAGAATTTCAACTACTTTAATTTTTGCAAGCGGCGTCGCCCCCACAACGGCTCCTTCTATTTTTCCTGACACTTGAAGGGCTGATACTTTTTTGGATTTTTTCTCTACCTTTGCAATGTCTCCGTTTTGACCTATTGCATAGAAGGTATTGCCGATAGAGTATATGCCTACTGCTTCAGACTTTAAAACATTTGTAAGGTCTGCGAGCGTCTCAGGACTCACTTGAGTGGTTTGGGTAAGAGCAGCTAGTTTAGTTGTAATAGTATCAAGCTTTGCTTGAGCTTCTTTGGAATAAAATTTACTGTCCTTTAACGACTCAGCTATTTTTTGCGCATCATCAAGGTCTGCCGCAGCTTTCTGTTTTTCGCCCTGCGATTCGAAAGAACTTGCCTCGGCCATTTTTGAATCGACTTGTTCAAGTTTTGTTTTCTCTGCCTTTTTCGTTTTTGCGTCAGTCTGGCCGACTGTTTTCATAAAAAGATAGGGGATAAATATAATCAAAATAACTATTCCGATAGCAAGATAGTGGTTTCGTTTTAGCTTTAGCCTCGGCAGTTTTTTCTTAGTGCGTTTTATACTTTTTAAGTTTGTTGCCGAGCCATATAAATTGCTGAGGTTGGAGAGTATTGAACTTTTTGTTTTTTCAAGTTTTGCTTTTTTAGGTGATTCGTCGCTTTCTCTAATCCTAATCTCATTTTTATAAGCCGGAACCTTTGGTTGTTCATTTGTTTCAAACTCTTCAGTAATTTCATCCATTTCTTCTTTTAAGTTCGGGTCCAGATCGTCAGCCTCTGGAACTTCTTCTGTTTCAAATCCTTCTATTGCCTCGTCGGTATCCATGAGTACGCCGTTTTCTTCGCCCTTTTTCGCAACATGTTTGCCGTACATATCACCGGATTTACCTTTGATTGCGCCAAAAAGAGCAACAGCTTTTGGTGCTAGGGTATTTGTATAAAACTCAGCAAGAGTTACCAGCGCTAAGCGTATGTATCTAAAAATCTTTTGCAGGATGTTACCGGTTTGTTCGGCTAAAATTTCTTTTTTCGTTGTGCCTTGGAGCCATATCTCATCCGGCTCTTCGTCCAAAGTTTCATTGGCAAGCGCATCCGGAGTCATAAACTCGGCTATTATTGCAGCATTTTGTCCGTATGAACCACCCAGCCCTTCTATTAAGTCCGCAATGTGGCCTATAGCGACCTTTGGATGGTATTTGCCAACATATTTAGCGATTTCCTCGGGAGAGCAAGAAAGTAAAATTCCTGATGATAAAGCGGAAATTTTATCTCCTTCAGAAAGTTCTCCGCTTGTGATATTTACGAAAGTTCTAAGTGGATTCACGTTGTCACCGGCCAAGTCTTCTGTTATATGTGTTTCTTTTTCGCCTCTATATAGGTAAGCTTCTGCCCGGCCTGTTTGGGTGATGTGGATAGTATTGTCGGCATATACGGCCAAAATAGCATTTAACTTTCCCATCCAGTAAGTATTTCCGGCGTTTGTATATTCACCAAGTTCTTCGTTAATTTTTGCGAGGGCATTTTCAAAGCTTTCAAGCGGGTCACGATCTAAATCCTGATAATATTCGCCGTGAAAGGTGTCGATAATAAGTTCAATTAACTCTTCAGCGTGCTTGGGATTTCCATTTACATCAATCACACCAAAAAGAATACCGTGTCTTCGCTCATCCGGATCTTTTGGTTGGTGCTCATATGCAGTCGAGACATTGCTCGAACTTTTTAAGTGTTTTGCTTCACTCGCAAGTTTAGCGGTCCGAAGCGCTAACTTTTTACTCATCTCTAAAGAATTTTATGCTTTCGAGTGTAGCATCATTTGATAGATTGTGCAATAAACAAGAGAACAATTTATTTGACGCGGAATAACATAGGTGTTATAATTTTTGTATTGCTGGCAGAGATTAGAGGGAGATTGTAGAGAGCAATTTACCTTTAGTCTAACTCTTGGTCGAAAGCTAACTGCAAGTTTAATAAGACCCGGGAGACAGATGTCATTGAGTGAGGATTTTCTCAACCCTTCTCAAATAGCAGCGCTGCTAAAACATCTGTCAAACGCAAAACAACATCACACAAATTGTTTCTAAGATTAAATTTAGTGTGATGAGCACATAAAGTTTTTGTAAACCCATGACCAACAAAAAAGGCCGATTTGGCCGACACTGCCCGGTGCAATTAATTTTGCGAACAAGCCGGGCTTTCTCTTTGTCTACTAGAATAGAGTGATTTACGTGATAAAATGGAATTACAGCACTGTCATTCCGGACTTGATCCGGAATTCAGGCGTTATTTATATAGATCCTGAATCAAGTTCAGAATAACAAGCGAAGGATTCTGCTCAAGCCAGAATGACATAATAAAGAAAAAAATTTATGGAAGATTTACTAAAAGGTTTAAATAAAGAGCAAAAAGATGCCGTGGCTCATGATGGTGGTCCGCTTCTTATTATTGCCGGAGCGGGGACGGGGAAAACTACCGTTATTACTCGCAGGATAGCATATCTAATTGCAAACAAGAAAGCATTGCCAAGTGAAATTTTAGCTCTGACGTTTACAGATAAGGCAGCAGCTGAGATGGAGGAGCGGGTTGATGAACTTGTACCATATGGCTTTGTCGATACCTGGATATCTACATTTCATGCTTTTGGAGATAGAATTCTGCGTGATCATGCCCTAGATATTGGATTAACTACTGATTTCCGGGTTTTGTCCAAACCTGAACAAATGATATTTATGCAGGATAATCTTTCGGCATTTGAACTTAAACATTTCTCACCACTCGGTAATCCGACAAAACACATTGATGCTCTTCTTGGCCATTTCTCGAAACTGAAGGATGAGATTATAACTCCTGCAGAATATTTGGAATATGCGGATAAGAGGATTAAAGCGGCGAAGTCGGGCGAGGAAAAAAATGAAGCTGAAAAAACACTGGAAATCGCGAGAACTTATGAAAGATATCAGGAGCTTATGGCGGAGGCGGGAAATCTCGACTTTGGTGATCAGATAAATATGGTTATAAAGCTTTTCAAAGATTCACCGAAAGTTCTGGGAAAATATCAGAAACAGTTTAAATACATTCTCGTTGACGAGTTTCAGGATACAAACTACGCTCAGAATGAATTGCTAAAGTTGCTAGCAGGGAATAAGGAAGAAAGGGATTCCTCCAGCAAGGTCGGAATGACCCCACTTCGCCAAGGCTTCGCGGGGCAAGCAAGCAGTGGAAATATCACCGTGGTTGGTGATGATGATCAGTCGATCTACAGGTTTCGTGGTGCTGCGATCTCAAATATTCTTTCATTTAACAAAGATTATCCGAAGTGTAAACAAATTGTTTTAACGGAAAATTATCGATCAACACAGGCGATACTGGATGCGGCCTACAAAATGATAAAACACAACGATCCTGATCGGCTGGAAGTGAAGAATAATATTGTGAAAAAGCTGAAATCTAAAATTAGTACTGAACAAATTGCGCCGGTTCACATCCACTGCGATACGGTAACATCAGAAGCCGACAAAGTGGCAAATATTATTAAAGAAAAGTATGAGTCAGACGAGCACTCTTTCAAAGACTTTGCGATACTAGCGCGTTCCAGAAATAGTGCCCAAGCTTTCGTTCATGCCTTGGATCATGCAGGTATTCCTTATAAATTTTCAGGTTCAGCTGGTTTATACGACCGACCAGAAGTGCGGCTGCTTATCCACTTTGCGCGGACGCTGACAAATCCTGGGGATAATCTCGCTTTTTATCATTTACTCATTTCAGATGTTTATAATATGCCTGTCGAGGATGCGGTAAAGCTAAATGAGATTTCCCATAAAACGAAGAAGAGTCTAAATCACATTGCTTCCTCTCTTGTCATTCCCGCCCCCGATCGGGTCGAGGGTAAAGCTCCGGCGGGAATCCAGTCAGGTATTGGAATAGATGAAAAATCACGAGAAATTCTCGGCAGGATTTGTTCTGACGTAGAAGGATTTCGCGAGGAATCGCGGGATATGACGGCGGGACAGATACTTTACTCATTTTTGAAAGAGACAGACTACCTATCGAGATTAGTGACAGAAGCCGAGAGTTCTACTGAGGCACAAGTAGCCATTCAGAACATTGCTAGGTTTTTCGAACTTATCGGTAACTTCGAGAAAGTTTCTGAAGACAAAAGTGTCATAAATTTCGTCCATCATTTGGGAGCGCTTATGGAAGCTGGTGACGATCCGGCGACGGCTGAAGTGGATCCTGATCTTGAGGCGGTAAGCATATTGACCGTTCATAAGTCAAAAGGCCTCGAGTTTCCGGTTGTTTTTCTTGTATCTCTTGTCAGTGATAGTTTTCCGACGCGAAAAAGAGGT
>Ga0172368_10001358_pt1 | contig 33813 bp, 36 predicted proteins | sample Lak11m_FD_114540 | JGI IMG/M metagenome (GOLD analysis project Ga0172368, IMG submission 114540) | Freshwater microbial communities from Kabuno Bay, South-Kivu, Congo - kab_022012_11m | ecosystem: Environmental > Aquatic > Freshwater > Lake | place: Democratic Republic of the Congo: South-Kivu... | reverse complement strand
GCGAGCAGATCTTTGCGCAAATCCGCGGCAAAGTAGTGGCAGGGAATCCACTTGAACTGTTTGCGATTACGGCGGCGGGCTTCGGCGTATACCGCATACACGATCGCCGCGCGCTGCTGTAGATCGGCCAGCGAGAGCTGCATCGGGTCAGTCAATTCCTCCTGCGCGCCATTCGCATCTTCGGTGACATCGGCGGCGAAAAGCTGGGCGAAGGAATCAACATCGGCATCGGACACCGCGGTATCGAGCAGGCTGCTGTCCTGCGCGCCGATGGGCAGGTCCAGCCCGTTGTCGATGGCGTGGACATAAACCAGGTTGCGCAGCGCATGGCGCTCCAGCGAGAGGAGGAAGCAGTGCCCGGAGCTTTCCAGCCGTTTGAAGAGATTGGTGCGGCAGTAACCGAGCAGCCGTTGGCCGGCTATCGAGAGGTTTTCCAGCAGTTCTTTGTCTTTCGCGGGCGCCGCTTCATAATGGGCTTTATCCATATACCCGCCCAGACCGTAGCGGGGCAGATTGAGTCGGTTGATGATATCGACCACGCCGGTGTTGAAGAGCTTGCTGTACTGGTCGCCCGGCGTGATGGGGAAGGTCACCGTCTTTGGGATGCGCTTCGGGAAATAGCTGCGGAGTCCGGTGGACGGCATGGTGAGATAGTGCCGGCCATGTGCTTCGTCGTATTCGGCGTAGTTTTTGATGATATAGCCGCGGGTGCGCCGCACCATGAACAGTTTCAGCAGGTCGCGCCAGTCGTCGGGGCTGACGCTGTGCTCGAAGGCGACCAGCGAGCGGGGAGACGCCTGGAAGCGCATGAAGAACTGGTCTTCCGTCATGGTGCGGAAGAGCATCTCCGGGCGCACGCCCAGGTCGGCCTTCTCGTCGAGCACCAGGCGGAGCTGGTTGCTCAAGTCTTCGTAATGCTTGTTGTAGGGTGTCGCCGACAGCAGCAGCACGCGGGCGTCCTGGTCGCGGATGAAGTCGCGGATGTCCGTCCAGGCCAACATCTCGCGGTTGCGCAGGTTGTGGCTTTCATCGAGGATGAGCATGCGGCAGCGCCCTTGCAGCTTCGCCAGCCGTTTCGTCTGGCTGTAAGGAATCACCTCGCCGGTGATTTCATATTGCCGGATGTAGCCTTCCCACATCTCCTTCAGCTTCGGCGGGCAGCAGACGATGCAGCGCCCGCCTTCGTCATCCTGATACATCTTTGCCACGGCGGTGGCGGTGAGCGTCTTCCCCATGCCGACCACATCGCCGACGAGGGCCACCCGGTGGGCCTGGGGGTTCGCCGGGTCGGTGCGCAGCATCCGGCGCACGCGCAGAATGGCGTCCCGTTGGGATCGGCAGCACGATCTCTTCAAAAAGGCGCGGGAGCCGGTATTCCCGCGGGGCTTCCAGCGCCTCGAAGGCCAGATGGTAAGCAATTTTCAGATAGACCAGGTAGGGGCTCACCGGCTGCTGCTGTGCCCAGCTTTCCTCGATAATCTGCACCAACAGCGCGCTGATATCACGGCAATACGGATCATGCCAGCGCTCCTCGAACCATTCCTTCAGCTTGGCGGTGGCGTCCCCGTCGGTGACATCAACATTCAATTCTCCCTGTTCGGACAGGCCCGGTCCGGTAAGATTGCTGCTGCCGACGAAGGCTTTGATGGAGGCCGCGGGGTGGTCGTTGTAGGTGAGGTAGAGCTTGGCATGCAGCGGGTAAGGCAGGAAGACCTTCACCTTCACTTTGCCGGCGCGAAGCTGCCGCACCAGGCGACGCAATCCAGATTCCGAGATATTATCCGGCATGCCGAGGGTGAGCTGATGTCGGAAAGATTCAACCAACCGTGTTTCCCGCTGCTTGAGCATTCCGGGGCCAATCGGCGCGGGGTCGAGCACCGAGAGCGCATCGAGCAGTTCATCCGTCGGGGCGCGGAACATGCCGACCAGCACCCGCACTTCCTGCCCCGGCTGACCGGCGAATTTTTCAATCAAGTCATCGATTTTCCGCCAGCCGCGCAGATGGAAGTAGCCGACACAGAAGTCGGCGCCGTAAGAGACAGCGAGCATCTCGCGGAGGGAATCCACTAATCGCAAGTCAATATTATCGAGGATATTCGGCATACGGCAATCCTTGGCGAGCGTAAGGGTCAATGCAAACTTACATTATAGGTGGCAGTACTGAGTATTCTAAATGATCGCTTGATATCCTGCCGATTATCAGGATATCTTCCGGTTTCAAAATTACAGGACCGTGTTCTGAATTTCTATCCGGCGTCTTCTTTTTCCCCTTCCTCTTGACAAACCGCAGGCGATGCTTTATCGTATATTCACGATGAACGATCAATCAACCGAATGTGACAGCGCGGACCCGTGTTGCGGCGTCGGCGGGGAGCTGGCGGAGGGTGGGGGGCTGCCGGGGGATGAGGAGCTGGCGGTGCTGGCGAAGGCGCTGGGGCATCCGGCGCGGGTGCGGATCGTGCGGCTGCTGATCGCGCGGACGGAGTGCATCTGCGGGGAGATTTGCGGGGAGATTTCGCTGGCGCAATCCACCATCTCGCAGCATTTGAAGGTGCTGAAAAACGCGGGGTTGATCGTGGGGGAGATCGACGGGCCGCGAGTGTGCTACTGTATCAACCCGGCGCGCCTGGCGCGGTTGAAGGCGCTGGTCGGCGGGCTGTAACGGCGGTTGGGCGCGGGTGGGTTATCGTATTTCGTCGAATTACGAAGAGTTTGCCGAATAGAGGGGACAGTTCCTGCGACGGGCGCTATTCTTCCTCGGCCGGGCTTTAGAAGCGGGGACAGTCCCCGGGGGCTTATAGGGGTGATAATATCGTGAAACGCCTGTCGTTTTTAGACCGGTATCTGACCTTGTGGATCTTCCTGGCGATGGCGGTGGGGGTGGGATTGGGCTACCTGATCCCGCGGACGGCGGCGTTCTGGGATCGTTTTTCCGCCGGCACCACCAATATCCCGCTTGCCGTCGGGCTGATCCTGATGATGTATCCGCCGCTGGCGAAGGTGAAATATGAAGAGCTCGGCGAGGTGTTTCGCCACTGGAAGGTGCTGAGCCTGTCGCTGGTGCAGAACTGGATCATCGGGCCGATCCTCATGTTCGCGCTGGCTATCCTGTTCCTGCGCGGGTATCCCGAATTCATGGTCGGGTTGATTCTGATCGGCCTGGCCCGCTGCATCGCCATGGTCATCGTGTGGAACGAGCTGGCGAAAGGCGACACCGAATACGCGGCGGGGCTGGTGGCCTTCAACTCCATTTTTCAGGTGCTGTTCTTTTCCGTGTATGCCTATGTGTTCATCACCGTGCTGCCGCCGCTGTTCGGCCTGCGGGGGATGGCGGTCCACGTGACGATCGGGCAGATCGCGCAGAGCGTGTTCATCTATCTCGGCATTCCGTTCCTCGCGGGCATCGTCACGCGCATTGTCGGGCTGCGGGCGAAAGGCCGGGCGTGGTATGAGCAGCGGTTCATCCCGCGCATCAGCCCCGTGACGCTCATCGCGCTGCTCTTCACGATTATCGTGATGTTCTCGCTGAAGGGGGCCTATATCGTGCGCCTGCCGCTCGACGTGGTGCGCATCGCCATTCCGCTGCTCATCTATTTCGTGGTGATGTTCCTGGTGTCGTTCTACCTGGGCAAAAAGATCGGCGCGGATTACGCAAAGACGGCGACATTATCCTTCACCGCGGCCAGCAACAACTTCGAGCTGGCCATCGCGGTGGCGGTGGCGGTGTTCGGCATCGGCTCGGGCGTGGCATTCGCCGCGGTGATCGGGCCGCTGGTCGAAGTGCCGGTGCTCATCAGCCTGGTCAACGTCGCGCTGTATTTTCAGCGGCGGTATTTCACCTCGGCGCCGGCAGGAACCGACGCGCTGCCGGATAAACGTTGACCGTTTTTGCGAAAGGAAGACAACATGGTGACGATTACGCTGACCGACGCCGATATCATACGGTTGAAAATGATCGAGCTCGACCGGGATGCGGAGGACGCGCTGGCGTTTATTCGAGAGCGCATTCTTCCCGCGGTCGAGACGCAACAGAAACAAAAGCTCAAGAGCCATCTGGACGGCGGCAAGGGATCGATGTTTTGATCGCATGGTTACCGCACGCGCACCCGTAAAGGGATGCGCCTACAAGCGGTGTAGAAATAGCGCTTGTCCCAAAATCTCATTTCATACTCTTACTCTGTCGGATGTTGAGTAAGAGTCAGAGTATGAGTATGAGTAAGAGTATGAAAATGGGGGATACGATGCAAGTGATGTTCGTCTGCATCCATAACGCGGGGCGCAGCCAGATGGCGGAGGCGTTTTTCAACGCGCTGGCGCCGGCGGGGCTGCGGGCGATTTCCGCGGGGACCGAACCGACGGCGGCGGTGAACCCGGTGGTCACGGCAGCGATGGCCGAGGTGGGGATGGCGATGGCGGGGCAGACCCCGAAGCTGGCCACCCCGGAACTCGTCGCGGCCAGCGACCGCATCATCACCATGGGGTGCGGCGTGCGGGAGAGCTGCCCGCTGTATCTCGGCATGAAGATCGACGAGGATTGGGGGCTGCCCGATCCGGCGGGGCAGGAGATTGACGCGGTGCGCCCGATCCGCGATGCGGTGAAAGATCACGTGCGCGCATTGATCGCGCGATTAACAACTCAATAACCAGAGAAGGAGACAACGATGAAAGATCAATTGAAGGCGGACGCCATCCGGCAGTCCGTTCGCGCGAATTATGCCGGCGTCGCCCGGCGCAACGGGGCAAGCTGCTGCAGCGGGAAAACGTCCTGCTGCGGCACGCCGTCCGTTACGGACACCTCGCGGCAACTGGGCTATAGCGACGACGACCTGTCTGCCGTGCCGGACGGCGCCAACATGGGGCTGGGCTGTGGCAATCCACAGGCCATCGCCGCCCTTACGCCCGGTGAAACTGTGGTGGACCTGGGCAGCGGCGGCGGCTTCGACTGTTTCCTGGCCGCGCGGCAGGTCGGACCGGCGGGGCGGGTGATCGGCATCGACATGACGCCGGAGATGATCAGCAAGGCCCGCGCCAACGCCGTGGAAGGGCATTTCGACAACGTCGAGTTCCGGCTGGGCGAGATCGAAGCCCTGCCCATCGCCGACAACACGGCGCACGTCATCATGTCGAATTGCGTCATCAACCTGTCGCCGGAGAAGCAGCGCGTCTATCAGGAAGCCTACCGCGTGTTGAAAGCCGGCGGCCGGCTGGCGATCTCGGACGTGGTGGCGCTGGCCGACATGCCGGATGACATGCGGAACGATATGGAGCTCCTGTCGGGGTGCGTCTCCGGCGCGAGCAAAGTGGCCGATACGGAGGCGCTGCTGCGCGAGGCCGGTTTCTCCCGGATCACCATCACCGTGGATGAGCGCAGCCGCGAGATGATTCGCGAGTGGGCGCCGGGGCGCGGAATCGAACAATACGTGGCATCGGCAATCATCGAAGCGGTGAAGTAGTCGCATGGAAATATCCGCCCGGGCGATGCTGAAAGTGCTCGCTCCATATCGCGATGCGGCAAACAGTGCAATTAGCATCGCCCGGGCTGGTCAGAGGTAGAAACGATGTCCGATCGACCAGCGTGTTATGGCCGGCTATTTCCTGACTTGACACAGCTCGAATACAATACGCCGTTGAAGAGTCCGGTATTCACCGTGCTGCTGGAAAGCGGCGGGATGTGGGTGCAGGAACGCTCGCTGCATGTCGATTACGCCGCCTGGGAGGCCTGCCAGCAGTGCCCCTGCTACCGCGCGTGTTACGATCTCAGCCTTGCCAGGTTCCTGCTGGCCCGGGCTATTGAAAACCGATGAATTGGCCGTTGAAAATGACTGGCGATTCTATCTGCTGGGTATTGACAGGCATCATATATTTGGTTATCATGCCAAATAGTAAAGGAGACGCGCGTGGATATCGAAGTCTATAAGCTGAAAGCCCAGGTAGTGAAAGCGCTGGCGCATCCCAGCCGGTTGCTGATGGTGGACGCGTTATCCGAAGGGGAAAAGTGCGTGTGCGATCTCCAGCAACTGGTGGGGGCCGACCTGTCCACCGTCTCCAAGCACCTCTCCGTGATGAAAAACGCCGGCATCGTCACCGACCGGAAAGAGGGCTTGAAGGTATATTACCGCCTGCGCGTACCCTGCATTCTGCGCTTCTTCGATTGCGTCGAGGCGGTGCTGCGGGCGAATTCGGAAGAGGCGGAACGCGCCACGCGCCGGTGAGGCGGTCATTTTTTTACGACAATAATTGGTTATTACGCCAATTAGGAATATCATGAACGAATATATCTCTTGCGGTTGTGAAGGGAATGGAGAGCGGGAGGAACCGGGCACTGCATCGGCGGCCCTTACCTGGCGCGCGCTACTCATCGGGGTACCGGCGATCGCGGCGTGGTGGCTGCTGTACCATTTCCTCGCGCCGCTCACCCACTGGCTCACCTACACGGCGCTGCACCTCACCCCCGGCGCCCGTTTGAGCCTGGCGGTCGAGTTTTTCCTGTACGAAGCGCCGAAGGTGCTGCTGCTGTTGCTGCTGGTCGTGTTCGGTGTGGGCATTGCGCGCTCGTTTTTCACGCCGGAGCGCACGCGGCGCATGCTGGCCGGCAAGCGGGAATCGGCGGGCAACGCGCTGGCGGCGCTGCTGGGGATCGTCACGCCGTTCTGCTCGTGTTCCGCGGTGCCGCTGTTCATCGGGTTCGTCACCACCGGCGTGCCGCTGGGCGTGACCTTTTCCTTCCTGATCTCCGCGCCCATGGTGAACGAGATCGCGCTGGTGCTGCTCTATGGGCTGTTCGGGTGGAAGGTGGCGGCGCTATACCTGGGCACCGGCCTGTTTATCGCTGTCGCGGCCGGCTGGACCATCGGGCGGCTGAAGATGGAGCGGCACGTCGAGGAGTGGGTGTATGCCGTGCAGGCCGGCGAGGGTGACGAGAACGCGCCGGCGCCGGATTGGCCGGGCCGCATCCATTACGGCCTGGAGGCGGCGCGGGAGATCGTCGGTAAGGTGTGGCTGTACGTGGTGGCCGGGATCGCCGTCGGCGCGGGGATCCACGGCTTCGTGCCGACCGATGCGATGGCGCATATCATGGGGCGCGGGGCGTGGTGGTCGGTGCCGCTGGCGGTGCTGGCGGGGATTCCGCTGTATTCGAACGCGGCGGGCATCATTCCCATCGTGGAAGCGCTGCTCGGCAAAGGCGCGGCGCTGGGCACGGTGCTGGCGTTCATGATGTCGGTGATCGCGCTGTCGCTGCCGGAGATGGTGATCCTGCGCAAGGTGCTGAAGCCGCGCCTGATCGCCGCCTTCATCGCGGTGGTCGGCACGGGAATCCTGCTCATCGGGTACCTTTTCAACCTGATCGATATCCATCAATTCGTGGTCCGGTAAGGCGGGCAGAAGGAGGAGAAGCACAACCGGTTGTCCTATCCGGGGGCCACCTCTCCCCCAGCCCCTCCCCTACGAAGGGAGGGAGGCAGGCTTTTCTGATGAGAAAGAAGGCATTCCTGCAGAGAGAATCGGCCAGCATTTTTGTATATCAGGTGAGAACAGGTCTATCAGTATAACCACCGAGTGCAAAATCTCCACCTGCTGCTCCCCTCCCTACGTAGGGGAGGGGCTGGGAGAGAGGTGGCCCCCGGATGAGACAACCTGTTTTGCAATTACCCCATAGGGAGGACTTCGATGAAAACGATTACCGTGTATGGCCCCGGCTGCGCCAAATGCAAGCAGACCGAGGCGTTAGTGCGCAAAGTGGCGGTGGAGACCGGCACGGACGCCACCGTGGTCAAGGTCAGCGATATCAAGGCCATGGTGACCGCCGGCATCATGGCCACCCCCGCGGTAGCGGTGGACGGTGTTGTCAAAGTGGCCGGGCGCGTGCCGAAGGCCGACGAAGTGAAACAGTGGATTACGAGCTAACCCGATCATGATACCCCCTACAAAGGAGAACTACCATGGCAGATTGTTGCGGCAATGGCGACGTGTTATTATTCGCCTGCTCCGGTGGCTCGAACGTGGGCCAGATTTCGAATGACGCTGCCAAAGCGTTGGATCAACTCGGGCAGGGCAGCTTTTTCTGCCTGATCGGCGTCGGCGCGCAGTTGCCGAGTTTCGTCGAACGCACGAAGAAGGACGGCACCACGGTGGTCGCCATTGACGGCTGCGGCATGGCCTGCGCGAAGAAGGCGCTGGCAAACATCGGCGTGACGGCCGATGTCTACGTCGATGTCACGCAACTCGGCGTCGAGAAGGGCCATCACTACAACTATAGCAAAGACGAAGTGGGCACGGTCGCCCAGGCTGTCGTCGAGGCGTTACACGGCCCGCGCTGTTGCTGCGAATGAGGGGACATCATGAGTGAAGCACGAGTCACGGTGCACGCCGGCGTGTGCGGCTTTGTCACCGACATTACCGCCACCGCGGACGACGACCAGATGGTGCAATTCACCGTCGCCAGCCCCTGCGCCAATATTCAGGGGCTGGCCGCGAATCTGCCCACCCGGGTCGATGCCTACCAGGAGATCGGCGCCGGCTACGACGGCGAACTGTGGACCGCCATGCGCGGATCATTGCGCGGCTGCTGCAGCGGTTGCGTCGTGCCGCCGGCCCTGTTCAAGGTGATGCAGGTAGCGGCCGCGGTGGCCCTGCCGGCAGATTCCTCGATCCACTTTCAGCCGAAGGAGGAGGAATGAAAACGAATTTCGGGAAAGTACTCGTTATTTTCGTGCTGCTGGCGGCGATTGCCGGCGTGCTGGCGCTGAAATCGCGGCAGCCGAGCACCTCGATGCCGCCGGCACCGCAGGAGACCGCGGTGCCGGTCCTGCAGGATACGCCCGGTACGCCGGTCACGGTCGCGCCAAATACGGCGACACCGCAACGAGAGCCAGCGCGGCCAACCGTCCAGGAAATGAAGACGAAGCCGGCGCCGGCATCGGTGGCGCGCCCACCTAAGCCGAACAACACAGTCACGCCTGCGGTGTCACCCCCCAAAGTACAGCCGGCCCCGGCCAAAGCGCAAACGCTGCCGCGACTGCTGGAATTGGGCGCGGATTCATGCATCCCGTGCAAAATGATGCAGCCGGTGCTGGCCGAATTGCGGCAGGAATACGCAGGAAAGCTCCAGGTGGACTTCATCGATGTCTGGAAAGATCCCTCCGCCGGCAAGCCATACAACATTCAAGCCATCCCTGTGCAGATCTTCTTCGATGCGAACGGCAAGGAGATCTTTCGCCATCTCGGGTTTTATCCAAAAGAGGAGATTCTGGCGACATTCAAAGCGCAGGGAATCTCGCTGTAGGAGTGTGCTATGCTAAACATGTATCAAGGGGCAATTGCTCTTTTCCTCGTAAGCGCTGCCGTAGGCATTATGGCAGCCGATGTGCCCGTGGATGTGCCCTGGGAAGCCCGTGCGCGGGCGGCGGTCTGTCCGTGCCAGGCGACACCAAACGCGCGCCTCGCAACTATTGAGGATACCTACCTCGGACTTAGCCAGGGACCCTTACGTTTCGCTTGCCTGGAGGCACTGCCGAAAGGGGTGCTGCTGCGTGCCGGCACCGTCACCATTTCAGAGCAGCAACTGGCGGCCGAGATTGCCGGGGCCAACACCGATATGCAGCCCATCATGAAGAAAAACAGCTTTCTGATCCTGGAACAAATGGCTACCAGGCAACTGCTGACCGCGGAAGCGCGCGCCTGGGCTACAAACACCAAGCGCGACACGAAGCAGGACACCGATGCCACATTGATGCAAGCCTACCTGGCGAGCATCGCCAGGCAAACGACAGTGACCGACGATGAAGTGAAAGCCTTTTATGATGCCAACAAAGCGCTGCTCGGTGGGGCAAGCTATGATGCGGTCGCCAATGAAATGAAGACATATCTGCGGGAGCAAAAACAGCAAGACACCGTCGATGCCTATGTGAATGCCTTGAGTACCCGTACCCCTGTCGTGGTGGATCGCGACTGGCTGAACGGACAGGCGACGACGATACTCGACAACCCGGTGGATCAAGCTCGGCGTTCGGGTAAGCCCTCGGTGATAGATTTCGGTCGCGAGGGATGCGGTCCGTGCGATATGATGACGCCCATTTTAGCGGAATTGCAGAAAACGTATACCGGGCAATGCAATGTCCTGTTCTGCCATGTCGGCGAGAATCCCATTCTGGCCTCTCGTTATAATGTGCAGACCATCCCGACCCAGGTCTTTTTCGACAAGGAGGGGAAGGAAGTGTTCCGGCACGTCGGATTCTTCCCCAAGGAGCAGATGCTGGCGAAAATGGCCGAACTCGGGGTGAAATAGCGATGGAAGGTCTCTTTGTCTCATTGACGCGCGCCGTAGAGGGCACCCCATTGGTGGCCCTCACGGCCGCCTTCCTCTGGGGAATCATGAGCATCATCCTGAGCCCCTGCCATCTGGCCAGTATCCCACTGATTATCGGGTTTATCGCTGAACAGAAGGAACTGACGACGCGGCGGGCATTTGGGACAGCATCACTGTTTGCCCTCGGTATCCTCGTCACCATTGCCCTGATCGGCAGCATCACCTCGGCGCTGGGCCGAATGGCGGGAGACCTGGGGGGATACGCCAATTATGCCGTCGCCGGCATTTTCTTCCTAGTCGGCCTGCATTTGCTGGATGTCATTCCGATGCCGTTCTCCGGTCCAGGCCAGGTCGGCATGCAACGGAAAGGTCTGGCGGCTGCGTTTATCCTGGGATTGATCTTTGGTATTGCGCTGGGGCCGTGTACGTTTGCCTATATGGCGCCGGTGTTGGGTGTGACGTTTAAAGTCGGCGCCTCGGCTCCACTGTATGCCGGAAGCTTGTTGCTGGCCTATGGGCTTGGGCACTGTGGTGTCATTGCCGCCGCAGGGACATCCACCGAAGTGGTCCAGCGGTACCTCCAGTGGAACGAAACCTCATCGGGCATGCGCATTGTGAAAAAGGTCTGTGGCGCGCTCGTGCTGGTAGGCGGGCTGTACCTTATTTACACCGCGCATTAGCACCAGCAGACGAGCAGCCTAACGGTTATTTAAAATAGTGGTTTTTTGTTTCAAACTACTTGGCAAAATGGCAAAATAGTAATATACTTTAAGAGTATTACTATATAACCACATAGTTGCTACCTGGCATATCGCGAGACACGAAGCATGAAAGGAGCAACAGATGTTAGATCGCGAATTGTTGGCCTTCGGCCAGAAGTTCCACGGGCACAAGTGCCCGGCGATGCCGATGGGGTTGCGTGTAGCCCAGGCGGCTTGCTGGGCGTTGGTGGGGGCAACTTCATCGTTCCCGTCCTGGTCGGTCTGGGGTTCGATCCGAAACGTGCCTCGGCCACCACCGCGTTCATCGTCATTTTCGCGTCGTTAAGCGGCTTCCTGGGGCAAGCCTCATTAGGCGGCATCAATACCAATTTGCTGATCTGGACGACTGCCGGCTCGATTGCCGGGGCGATACTTGGCGCCTGGCTGATGCAGAAGAAACTGCAGAACGGGCAGGTAAAGATGCTTATCGGTCTCGTGTTGTACGTGATCGCCGCGCAGATGGCGTGGAAGCTGTTGGTGAAATAACGCCAGACCGCCTTCTCTCATGCATCTGACGAGCAAAAGCGTTTAAATCATATCAGCGTCCAATAAAATGATCTCCCCTTTTGGCGTGATAAAGAAGAGCAGCACGTCGCGCACGGTGGCGAGGTGGTCATAAAACCAGGCCCACAGGATGTCGAAATCACCGCCGGTCATCACCATGGTGGTTGGAACATTTAGAGATGCCAGCCGGCGCAGGCAGGCCTCGAGGGTTGCCAATGAGCCGGCATCGGCGAGAGAGACGATGTCGCCGAGCAGCATGCCATCCTCGGAACTGATCAATGCGCCGTCATGTCCGGGGATGGACCGGCGCGCCAGATGACAGCCGAAGTATTGGGACAGACGCGTGAGGGCGAGGGTTTCAAAATCCGGCGCAACGCCGTCTGCTCCGCGCCATCCGCTCCGCGGCGAGGCGACAGGGGGTGAGCCGATATCCTGTTCCACCCAGAACACGCGGGGCGCATCCGGCGGGTCCACGGCGGAACACACGCGTCCGGTACGCTGCAAATCGATCAGCCCGCTGATCACCTGTTCGGTCGGGAGCCCCGTGTGGAGCCGCATCTCCTGCCGCGTGGCCTTCCGCGGGGTGATGCCGGTGAGATACTCCAGCAGCACTTCACGATGGGTTTTCACACGTGTTGTTTTCATAGCCGATTGTGACCGAACCATACCACTGTGCCGCGCAGCGGTCAAGGGATCTCCCGTTCGAGTGAAAGATGCGGAGGTGTCCCTGCATTGAAACGCGCTTGAGACAAACCGGCTATGGTGAAAAGAATGATGAACCGGAGTCGTAGGTGTTTTCCAACCGCAGCCAGTATCCGGCGCTGATGATGCTCACGATCAAATATAGATATTTCGCGGTCACAATCATGCATTGCTGCCTGCAGAGCTCCTCTAAGTCGCGGAAACACGATATCGACGGCAAGGCAGCGAATACAATCCCGGCATCCCGGTGTTGGCTCTCCCTTCACCAGGATGCCCGTGTATTACAAACCACGTAATGCTTCCACCACTTGCCGGCGGGAATATGCCCGCGCAACGAGCACCGCGATGACCGTCGAAGCGATGGCGGTCAGGCCGAGGATCAGCAGGTAGTTCCATGGGATGACCAGGCGTTCCGGCGGCGGGTCGAATACGCCGGTTAGTACCTTCACCAGGATTTGCGCCACGCCGGCGCCCAGCAAGACGCCGATCAGACTACCGGCGCCCAGCACCAGCAGCGCTTCGCCCCACAGGAAGGCACCGAGCTGTCCGGGCTTCGCGCCCAGCGCAGTCAGGATCGCAAAGGTCCGCCGGCGCTCGACAAGTCCAAGCGCGAGGATCAGGCCGGTCGCCCCCACCGTCAGCAGGATAGCGAATGCCAGCTCCAGACGGGTTAAGCCATGCAGATCGACGGCAGTCAGACTGGAGCTGATGGCCTGCTGCACTGAGCCGAGATCGGTTACTTTTGCGCCGGGGATACCGCTCATGATCTCGCTGGCGCGGGCGGCGATCGCTTGCTGGTGGGTATTCGTGCGCAGCAGCACGATTTCAGCGGCGTCACTGCCGGTCTGCTTGGCGATATACGCGGCATTGGCCACCAGGAACGAATCATGCGGCGCGGTGGGAAACTCGCGCGCTACACCGATGAAGTGGAACGGCGCCACATGATAGCGATGATCGCGCGTGCGCTGCAGTCGCAGGTTGATCGCATCTCCGGGCTGTAGTTGGAAGTCCTGTACGGTCTCTTCAGAGACCAGCACACCGTCCGGAGTGCGCGCCAAGGCGGCCAGCGTTGCCCGCGCATTGCCGCCCGCGAAATAGGCATCGGCCATCTTCGTTGCTTCGCCGATATGGCGGGGATCGATACCGTAGAGATCCTGCAGATCGTTGCCGATGTAGGCAAAACGATGCTGCATCGGCTGCGCGGCGACCACGCCGGGGATGGCGCGCAGCGACGCCAATCTCGCGCCGGGTGGCGTGGCGGTCGGGCCGGTTACGGTCACATCGGCGCCGTTGGTCAGTTCGGCATCCACCCGCGATTGTGCATTGTAGGTGGTATTGAAGATTGCCGTGGAGACGGCAAAGGAGATGGCCAGCGCGACCAGCACGATGCCGCGGGTCATGAGCATGCGCTGCCGTGACAGGGAGGCGGCGACCAGGCCGGATAGCGAGCGGTTGAGCGGCGCCAACAGATGTGCCAACACGCGACGACCCCGGCGCAGTCCACCGTAACTGAGGCGCAGGCAGAGCAGCACGCCACCGAGCCACAGGCACATGGGCGCAATGAAGGCTTCGTAATTGACCGCGTTGGCCGCCACCCCTTCCGGAGCCAGCACCACCTGGTACCCGGAGCTGGCCGTGCGCCAGAATTCCACCGCGCCGATGGCGAGCAGGATCAGGTCCAACCAGGCACGCTGCCAGAGCGGCGTGGTCAGCGTCCGCATCACCGCGCGCGCGGACGCCACCGTGGTCTCTCGCGCCTGCGACCAGGCCGGGAGGACTACCGCGCCCAGCGCGAGCAGCAGTCCAGCCAACACGGTGCCCGCCAACCAACCGAGTGAGCCGCTTTCCACCAGGCTTCCCAGGGAATTGCCCGCAATACCACTGAAGACGGCGATCAGGCTGATGCCGAGCAGCACGCCGCCCACGCCGACGACCAGCGCTTCCAGGGCCTCCAGACGCACGATTTGCGCCAGCGAGGCTCCGCGCGCCCGCAGCAGCGCCTGTTCACGCGCCCGCCGCTCGCCGCCTGACGCTGCCATGGCCAGCGTCAGGTAGAGCACAAGCATAAAACCGGGCAAACCGAGGAAGAGGAAGAGCACACGAGCATACAACGCATCTTCGCTGACGCTCAACAGACGCGCGGCGAGATTGTCGCCCACGATGCCACTGCCGGCGATGCGCGCTTCCAGGGTGTTTGCCGCCCGCGTAACGGCGGTGTAGGCCGCGGTCGGGTTGCCGGGCAGCCGGTGTCCAAGGCGCGCATGCAGTTGAATGCGCACGGAATCCGGGCGGATAGCCATCTGCGGCGCAAAGATGGTCTGCCAGAGCGTAGCAGGCAGGATGAGCACGTTATCCGGCGGCGCCTGCGGGGCGGCGTTGGCCGGGATGCCCACCGCCTGGAAGAGTGAATCCTCGTTGGGCAGATCGACGATGCCCGCGACCTTCACGGTCACCGGCGGCAGCCCGACGCGCAGGATGCTGACCGAATCGCCGATCGTGGCATGCAGGTTGGCCGCGGTCTGCTGTGCGAGGAGGATGCCGTCGCGCGCCCCGAGCAGCGGGCGGAACTCGGTGGGAAAGGTCCGGCGATAGGTCGGACTGATGCCGAGCGCCTTCCCGGCCCCCGTCGTCTGCACGGTGCCGTCGGTCCGCGCGGTGAACCCGTCCACCTGGGCATAGGAGACGCGTTCGAGGGATTGCGGCGCGATCGTCTGCGTCACCTGCGCCTTCACTGCCGTCTCCTCGGCGCCGGAGGCCAGTTGAATCTGCCAATCCACCGGAACATCATGCAGCGCGCGCCTGGTCATCTGCGCGTTGCTGGTTATCAGGAAGGCGCCGATGGCCGCCATAAACGCTACCGTCAGCGCCACTCCCAGCATCATGCCAACCAGGCGGCCCAGGCGATGCGCCACCACGCCTTTCAGCCACATCATCATCTGCCGCATCACGCCACCTCCCGTTGCCCGCGTGAACCCTCCCGGTTCACGCCCATATCCAACCGGCCATGCTGCATCAGCCAATGCAAGTGCAGGCGTTCGGCGATAGTCGGATCGTGCGTGGCCACCACCAGCGCCGTGTCACTGCCTGCCAGCGACGCCAGCAGCACGTCGAACAGGTGCTGTGCCGTCGGGTGGTCGAGTTGTCCGCTCGGTTCATCGGCCAGGATGAGCCGGGGGCGGCCCACCAGCGCCCGCGCCACGGCTACCCGCTGTGCCTGTCCGCCGGATAATTCCTCCGGGTATTTTTCGGCCAGCGCGGCGAGATCAATCAACGCCAGCGTTTCCAGCGCGCGTTTCCGTGCCGCCGCCTCATCTTCACCGACCAGCAGCAACGGCAGGGTCACATTCTCCGCTACCGTCAACGGCGCCAGCAGACTCTGCGTTTGGAAGACGTAGCCGATCCGGCGTGGACGCAAAGCATCCCGCGTCCCGAGCGCCGGCCAGGCAATCTGCCCTTTACTCGGCAGGTCCAGTCCGCCCAGCAATTGCAACAGGGTCGATTTGCCGCAACCTGATGGCCCGACCACAGCGATGCGTTCGCCCGCCCGCACTGATCCGGACGCCTCTGTCAGCGCTTCCACGCTCGTCGCGCCGCGGCCATACATACGCCCAATACGCTCAAATTGCACCAGGATATCATTCATCGTTCACCACCCGTCCATCGGCCAGACGAATAATGCGGTCTGCACACTGCGCCAGCATATTGCTGTGCGTCACGATCAACGCCGCGCCCCCGGATCGGCAGTAATCCCGCATCAACGCCAGCACCTGCTGCTCGGTGCCGGCATCCACCTCGCCGGTCGGTTCATCGGCCAGCAGGATGGGCGGGGCCATCGCCAGCGCCACCGCCAGCGCCGCTCGCGCCGTCTCACCACCGGAAATTTCTGCCGGATGCGCATTCCGCCGCGGAAACAAGCCGACCGTCATGAGCAGGTCTGTGATATGCCGCCGATCGACCTTGCCCGTGAGCTGCATCGCCAGGAGGATATTCTCCTCGACCGTGAGATGATCGAACAGGTTGCCGGTCTGCGTCATCAAGCCGATGTATCGTGCCCGCAACGCCGACCGCTCCGTCTCCGATCGACGCGTCAGCCGGCGATCCAGTACCTGCACATATCCGCCGTCCGGCTCGTCCAACCCGGTCAGGCAGGCGAGCAGTGTCGATTTGCCGCTGCCCGACGGCCCCATCACGACCACCATCTCGCCGGCAGCCACATCGAGGCTCACCCCGCGCAGCGCCAGGGTTTCCGCTTCGCCCGCATGGTAGAACTTATACAACTCGTGCGCCTGCAGCACCGTCATTTTATATCCACCTGAAGCTTTCCGAGATGCGCTTCCATTGATCGACATTATCTGCGCCGGCGGGCGCCCACACCGTGACCGCCGCCAGCGTGCCATTGCGGTAATAGTAGTAGGTGGACATGTCGAGGCGAATTTGCTTGCCGGTTACCGGGTTGGGTTCGGAATTGGCGGTATACACGACGCAGATCGCGGATTGTTTGTGGCGCAGCTTGACCGTTTTGACTTTCAGAATCTTCACCGCGCGGCCGGCCTTTTCGAGAGCGGGCGCCTGATCCTTTTGCACGCTTTTTTCGGTCGGAGGGGCAGCGCTTTTCGCCAGGGTGACTTGCTCGCCGTCATACTTGTCTTTAAAGGTCACGGCAGTACCTTGTTCGGTGCGCGCCCATCCTTCCGGCACGTCCAGCGCATATCCACCGGCCTTTGATTTGTAGACGATGAAGACCTGGTTGTCGGGAATGTCGCCAGGCGGATTCTTCTCCGGGGCGACGGCTTTTTCCGTTGCGGCCGGCTCGGCCGCGGCGGCACTCTCTGCCGGCGGATGTGTCGGCGGAGCCTTCGGAGTCCGATGGCCCAGGACTCCAACCGCGAAAATCCCCATAATGCCCGCCGCGAGCAACAGCGGGAGACCGATACGGCTCAACATCATTGTGCTCCCTTCAATGTGAAATTGCCGATGGACAAAGCCCACAGGCACGATCATGATGATTACCGAAGGGAATAAGAGGAGCCTTAGCGGTTTCTGTGAAAATTCACAGAGAGAACACGCCGGCTGCCTTACCGGCGTATTTTCCTGTATGGGGCAATCAAAAAACCGTCGTCACGCGCACGCCGTCGCTGTCCTGCCGGAAGTCGATGCTCCAACCGTTGACCAGGGTGATCGCCTTGCAGATGGCCAACCCCAGGCCATTGCCGCCGTTGCGCGCCGTGTGCGCGATTTCATGCCGATAAAATGGCTCGAACAGGTTCTCGGCATTGAGCTGCGGTTCGGTGGGGAACGTGTTGAAGACGATAAGAGTTAAGCCGCGTTTTTCGTGCTGTAATGCGATGCGCACGGCGCCAGCGGGCACGGCATATTTCACCGCATTCTCGATGATGTTGCGGACCAGCATCTCGAGGTGCGTGGGAGGGGCGAGGATATCCTCCTCGGCGAGGGTCTCTACCTGTATATCCAGCTTCCGCTGCGCGACGATCGACTGCAGTGAGGCAAGGGTTCGCTCGACAATATCAGCGACCGTGACCGCCGCCGGCGCGGGGGGAGCGGATGCCGCATCGAGCTGGTTCAGCAGCAGCAGGTCCTGCACGAGAGAGATCAACCGGCGTGTCTGGTTGCGGGCTTCTACCAGCGTGTCATGATATTCCGCCGCCGTGCGCTCGCGCGTCAGCGCCACTTCCAGATGGCCGGAGAGCGCCTGCAATGGGGTGCGCAGCTCGTGGGAAGCGGCGGCATAAAACCGTCCCTTGGCCGCGGCAGTGCCCGCCAGGCGGGAGAGGAGATCGTTCAGGGTGGAAACCAGTTCCACCATTTCAGCGTCCTGCGACGGGGAGGCCAGCCGCAGCCGCAAAGAATCGGTGGTGGCTTCCAGGGCTTGCCGGGATAAGCGGCTGATGGGTGATAGCGTGCGACCGACCAGCACCCAGGCGCCCAAAGCCGAGGCCATGACCACGCATAAACTCAGCGTGAACAACAGCAATGCCTGCTGGTGCTGGGTTTCTTCCGTCTTGCTCCAGTGAAATCCCAACACGAGCGTGGTCTTCCCCGCGGACATGGTGATGATGCGCCACTCGTCATTACGAGGAAGCGGCCAGGGGGGCGCGTCGGTTTCCGAGCGCTGCAGCACGTGTCCATGCGCATCCACGATGGTTAACGCCAGATGATTTGCTATCAGATCTTCGCGATGTTCATCCATGAAATCTATCGGCAGCCCGGTTGCCGGCATCCTGGGGTCCGGCTGGTCGGTTCCATCGGCATTCGTGGTATCCGCCAGATCGTGCCGAAATCCTTCGGCAGTCGTTTGCAGCAGTAGATCAGCCTGCCGCGCCGCGCTGAAGCGTTGATAGGCGAGCAATCCGATGCAGATGAGCAGCATCCAGACCGCAAAAGCAATGGTCACCGACGCGGTCATTCTCGCTCGCAGGGATTTAAGACGCATCCGGACCTGCCATTCGGAAGCCTACGCCGCGAATCGTGTGAATCAACGGCTGTGCGTGCCCCTTGTCGATTTTTCGCCGGAGATAGCTGATATAGACGTCCAGCACGTTGTCGTTGCCCTCGAAATCGTATTCCCACACGTGGTCGAGGATCATGCAGCGGGTCAACACGCGCCCGGTATTGCGCATCAGGTATTCGAGCAGCGTATATTCCGTGCCGGACAGCGCGATCATCTGCCCGGCGCGCTGTGCCTGGCGCGTGGCCGGGTCGAGCGTGAGGTCGGCGACCCGCAGCACCGTCGGGGTGGTGGCGCCGCGCCGCAGCAGGGCGCGCATGCGGGCCAGCAGCTCGGCGACCTGGAACGGTTTCGCAATGTAGTCATCCGCGCCGCCGTCCAGACCGGCCAGCTTGTCTTCCAGGGTATCCCGCGCGGTGATAATGAGGATGGGCGCCATGATATTGGCCGCGCGCAGACGGCGACACACCTCGAAGCCGTCTATGCCGGGCAGCATCACGTCCAGCAGGATCATGTCGAAGGGGAACGATTTGGCCGTGTGCACGGCATCGACTCCATCAGACCGCGCTTCCACAGTATAGCCCGCCTCTGCGGTGGCCTGCTTGAGAAACCGCGCCACGCTCTCATCGTCTTCAACAATCAAGACTTTCACGGTATATCCTCAACAGAACAGGCGGGCATGCCCGCCTGTTCTCACATATGTTCCATTATCCATACTCATGGAAATGCATTCGATACCTGATAATTCCATTATAACAGATGCCCCAGCAATGCGCGATAGTGCGCGCTGATCGTCTGTACATAGTGCTGCGTTTCGCGGAACGGCGGGATACCGCCATACCGGGTGACATTCCCCGGTCCGGCATTATACGCGGCAAGGGCATACCGGATATTGCCGTTGAACGTCTGCAGTTGCTGCGCGAGATAGCGGATGGCCCCGTCAATATTTTCGGCGATATCGAACGGATGCTTTACGCCCAGCATGCCGGCCGTTGCCGGCATTAACTGGCCCAATCCCTTCGCGCCCATAGGGGAGACGGCTCCGGGGTTGAAGCGCACCGGCTTCCCATTGTCAAGGCGCAGGTAACACAGCGCCCATGTGCCATGCGGATACACCTGCCGCACAACACCCTGAAACTCGATCCGCCGGCCGGCCAGGCGCCTCAGCGCGGCAGACAAGGAGCCGGTCAGCGGCAACGGCGTGACCGCCGCACTGGCGCGCTGCACGTTATAGTCAGCTTGATTCAGCGCAAACGCCGGAGCACCGAGAATGACACCCAGCGGCAGCATCGCGGCCAGCAACCATGAGATTCGCATGAAGACATGCCTCCTCCAGTTGGGATTCGGCGTCGCGGGGAGCGACGCACGGGCATTTTACGCCGGTATATCGTAAGACACAGGGGGTGATCCGCGGATGGGGCTAAAATGCGTTGTACCGTATCTGTAACCGCCATTGATAAGAGTGATCTTAGAAGAACCTGAATATTTACTAAGACGGTGATAGGATGCGAGTATGCCAGGCAGCGCGCACGTCGACACGCACGCCGGCTGTTGCCGTGCTTTCGACAGCAACCGTAAGGAAATTCACAGGAAGCGTTAAGGTATCATTAAGGCAGACGGTGCATATTGTCACCATGTGACCTCTCAGCTTGCGGCGTGAACCTTGACATGAAGCAGCAGGGGAGCGTCCCCTCTCCTTGCGCTGTAACGCAAGAATATTATGTCGGGAGCTGATCGGCTTCATTCCAACTGCATGGGAGCATTATCAATGGCAACGACTTCACAGTTCAGTATATCCACACCTCTCGTTCGGCAGATGTTAAACAAAGTCCCGGAAGTCACCCTCATTTTCTGGCTCATCAAGGTCTTATGCACCACGGTCGGCGAGACGGCGGCAGACTTTCTGAATGTCAACTTGAAATTAGGCTTGACGGGCACTTCGTATGTAATGGGTGCTTTGTTGATTCTTGTGCTGTTTTTCCAGTTCAAGGCGCGCAAATATATACCCGGGCTGTACTGGTTGGCCGTGGTCCTCATCAGCATTGTGGGTACGCTCATCACCGACAATCTGACGGACAACCTTGGCGTCTCGCTGGTGACGACGACTATCGTCTTCAGCATTGCGCTGGCGATCACGTTCATCGCCTGGTACAGCAAAGAGCGTACCTTATCCATCCATACCATCTTCACCAGCAGACGAGAGGCCTTTTACTGGTCAGCGATCCTCTTTACCTTTTCGTTGGGCACGGCAGCCGGCGACCTGGTCGCGGAGCGGCTCAACCTGGGCTACTGGGTCGCCGCACTCATCTTCGGCGCGCTGATTGCGCTCGTGGCATTCGGGCGGTATCGCTTCAAGTACAATGGCGTGGTGGCCTTCTGGATTGTGTATATCCTGACGCGTCCCCTGGGCGCCTCGCTCGGCGACTATTTGTCGCAACCCCGCGGCGATGGCGGCCTGAATCTCGGAACGGTCGGAACCAGCTTCCTCTTCCTGGCGGCCATCCTGGGCCTGGTGATCTACCTTGCTCTCACGCGCGTCGACACGCTCGAGACTGAACTGCTCGCGTTTGAATAAGCTGCGGGACGAAGATATTCCCGCACGCCGGCGTCGAGGGCGGCCGCCATTTGTTGTTGTCCACGCGCACTGCGGATGAATTGGGCGTCATGTGGATTGCTGAGGAAGACCATCTCCACCGTGACAACGGGGACCGTGCTATCGATGGAGCCGGTCAGCGCGCCTTGCCGCCGCCCGATCAAGGTGGCGCTGTCGCCTTTGATTCCGTTATCCCGCAAAGCCGAGTCGAGCACGTCCAGGGCTACCCGGTGGATGCGCTGCGCCGCCCGCGCACTATCATGGATGATTGCCGGCAGGGGGCCGGTTCTGCCGGCACTCGTCCCCTGGCGGTCAGGATAATAGAAGGTGATTCCGGCGCCGCCGCCGGTATCGCAGTGCAGCCGGAGCAATAGTGCGGCATGGCGCGCATTGGCGATCCCGGCGCGCCGGCGATTGGTGACAAGCTGATTCTCCCGTTGCTTCGTCATCACCACAGTGAATCCCTGTGCCTGCAGCATCCCGCGTAATTGTTGGGCGACCTGCCAGTTGACGGCCACCTCCGTCACGCCGTGCTGTACCGTGCGGCCCGCACTTACTTCCGAGGGGTGTCCCGGATCGAGACAGACGACAATCCCGGCATTTTCACGCGCAGCCGGTGGATCGTTTTCCTGTTGCCGAATCACCGGTGAGGGCGCAGGCCGGGCGGAATGCGCGCGGGAGAAATAGGCGGCGATGCCCAGCACACCGAGCAGCAACAGTGCTCCAATGGACCACCCGATTCGCGTGCCGGTCAACCATCGCGCGTCATTGCCCATCGGCGGTCACTCCCAGGGCGTCCAACAGGGCGGCGCCATGACGATTCCATTGTTGCTGGCGGGGATTCAATTCCAGCGTGATGACCGGCAGCCCGCCGCTCCTTCCCGTAATAGGTGCCCAGGGAACCGGGCGAAGGCAGTTGCATGGATGCCACCACCGGAAAGCTATCTAATGCCGCCATGCGGCGGGCGACGGTCTTGGCCGGTCCATCATAATTGATGCAGGCCAGCGGGGCATGGCAGGAGATAATCATCCGAGATACATCAGCATGGCCAGGCAGGAGACCAGGAATACCGCTGTACCAATAGCGCATCTGATCCGTGCATTGTTGCCCGCGGGTTTCATCTATGACGCCTCTCTCAACTGATCCGCTACAGACTCAGTTTTGCCGAGCATGCCCGTTTTCTGTCAGAACCAATCCCCCATGTCCAATCCCGGCAAAATACCAGGCCAGCATGCCCTGGGTCCACTGACTCATCACGCATCCCCTTCACTGCCATCATTCCCAATGTGTCAACACAACACAAATCGCCTCTTCAATCCTTCATTCTTCCCCGATATCCGGTGACATACCAGAGGGTGAGCTTCCCCACAACTTTCCCTTGGCGCCTGTTCAGAAAGGTTTGCCGCTTCTCGACCGTGGCAAAATAGGGGCGGAATTCCGCCGGGAAGGTGTCTCGCGTAAACAGGAACAACAGGGGGGAGCCCGCGAGTGCCTTGCCCGGGTAGAGCATCGAATATAATGTTTCGTGATAATCGCCCAGCGACAAGCAGACCGCCTCCGATTGCGGGTGCAGATACAGATTCACCAGTGAGGGAATCTGGTAATTGTTGCCGGCAATACGGATGTCCTGCAATTCCGGGTGCACCGCGAAGTACTGCTTTACCTCGCCGGGAATGACGGCATAGAGATAATACGGCGCGGTCGCGTCGGATTTCGGCTCAATGGGCAGGAATGAGAAATACAGGTGACCGAGCAGCACGCCGAGCAACACGACGGAAAAGGCGACGTGCACGATCAACGGCGCGCGATATCTGGCCCACTGCCTGCCGAAGGAGATCGCCGTGAGGAACAGCCCGCCGAAAAACGCCGGCGCCACCCAGTTGCCGTAGTAGCGCGAGAACAGGGAGCCGATGCCGAAATATAGGATCGGCACGATGGCGATCAGCGCGAAATAACAATCTTCAAGCGCCGCCTGTTGCGCGCGGAGATAGCGCACAACGGTGCGGAACGGCAGCACGAGGGCAAACCAGAACGCGATGGGCGAATAGAGCGCGACCTGCACGGCCCACACGTCGACAAAATCGCCGAGATCCCCTTTCCGGTAGGCCATGCCGCCCTTGAAACGCACGAAGGCAAAGTCATGGGTGAAATTCCAGACGATGAACGGCAGCAGGATCACACCGGCCAGCAGAAAGGAGAGGTAGAATTCTTTTTTCCGCAGCACACCGCGCATCGGTGGGAACAGGAAAGGGAAGAGAAACAGACCGAGCGCCGGGAAGAGCACGGAGATTTTCGAGAACAGCGCCAGTCCGAGCAGCAGACCGGCGGGATAGAAAAAGCGGGGATCGACGAAATAGGCGTCATAATACAGAGCAATGGCCGCCAGCAGGAAGACCGCCATCTCCGTGTCGTAGGTATGGATAATCGACGAGAGAAAACACGCCGGCGTGACGGTGGTCAGCAGCAGCAGTAGAAAGCCGGTCAGCGCGGAGAAGCGGCGGGCGCCCCACCACCACAGATAGAGGCTGGCCGCCGTGGTCAGGACAACGGCCCCGATGCGGACGGAAAATCCGTTGGCGCCGCACAGCAGGACGAACAGTTTGTTGACGTAGGCGATGGTCGGGCCGCCGTCGATATAGCCCCAGGCCAGATGCTTGGTCCAGACGTAGTAATACGCTTCGTCGCCGGTCACCAGCGTGCTGCCGATATGGTACAGGCGGAGTATCGTCGCGGCGACCAGGATCATGATGCCGCCGGCGGTCAAGGTTCTGTTCATTGCGGTAGTCCTCGGCACATGCATTTATCAGGGCAGTCGTTGCTCGACGATAAAGCGCGGACGCTTTTTCACCTCCTGGTAAATCCGCCCGACATACTGTCCGATGATGCCGAGACACAGCAGGTTCACGCCGGTCACCAGATATTCGGCCAGCTCAAGCATCAGCTCGCCGGAGACGGCTCGCCCTGCCAGCCGCATCCCCGCGGTCGCCAGCAGCAGCACGAGCGAGACGAGGAACAGCACCAGACCGCAGGCGGTCACGATGGCCAGCGGCACCGTACTGAGCGACGTGATGCCGTCCCAGGCGAAGGCCAGCATCTTCCGCAGGGGGTATTTCGAGATGCCGTCCACACGTTTGGCGCGGGCGTAGTAGACCACCGTGCTGTGAAAACCGATGTAGGGAATGACGCCGCGCAGGAACAGGTGGTATTCCCCAAATTCCGACAGCGCCTCCACCACCCGCCGGGACAGCAGGCGGAAGTCGGCATGGTTGTAGACGAGATTGACGCGCATCGCCCGCAGACACTGATAGTAGAGCTGCGCGGTGGTCCGTTTCAGGAAGCTATCGCTGGCTCGATCATTGCGCACGCCGTAGACGATGTCGTATCCCTCATGGACATATTTCGCCACCATCTCGGCGATCACCTCCGGCGGATCCTGCTGGTCGGCGTCAATGGTAATGGCGGCGTCAAAATCGAAACTGTGCAGCCCGGCGATCAGGGCGTTCTGGTGGCCAAAATTGCGCGACAGTTTCAGACCTCTCACGGCCCTGTCCGTCTTCTCGTAATATCCGGAGATGATGTCCCAGGTGGCATCGCTGGAGCCATCATCGATGCAGGCGATATAGGAGGCAGGAGCGATGGCGCCTTCGACCAGCAGGCGGCTTCGCAGCGCGAGAATCTTGTCCAGGGTATCGGGGAGCGCCTCCTGTTCATTAAAACAGGGGATGACGATCACCAGCACCGGTATCCGGGAGCGGCGGGGGGAGGGATCGCCTGGCGCCGACGCACCTTCAGCGATGTTTGCTCCCCTGCCTGCCGATGCCGCCGGCGCAAGATGGACAGCGCGCTTCATAAACGACTCCCCTTCGCGGTTATGCCTTATTATGCAAGATAACGCCAGACCCTTAACAGATGATAAATACTACATGAGACTTTGCTAAGACAACGGCGGGGGGGCATCACGCATGGCGGTCATACAAACGAGCGGCTATTAGCGGCACTCCCGGTATACCCACCAGCGGCGGGCCAGAAAATTCCACCCAAAGACTATCCCCACCGCGGCGGTTTTCGCCGGCAAGAGATGCCACCCGAGCCCGAGCGTGCCCAGGAACACGATGCCTTCGGTGAGTCCCAATCCCGTGACACCGATCAGCAGGACCAGGATGAATTCTATCGCCGGGCGATAGGCGGAAGGCGTGAAGACAAAACGCCGGGAAAGAAAGAAATGCGACAGGATACCCGCCAGATAACCAGCGGCCACCGCAATGAACACGAACACCTGCCCGACAGGCAAGGCGAGATGTAATGTCAGCAGCACGGCATAATCGACGCCGGTCGAGAGGCCGCTCACCGCGGTAAATTTCGCAATCTGCGCGGAGAGTGCGTCAGCCTGTTTTCGGTGTCCCCGGCCGTCGTATATTGTCCAGGCCATTTTCATACCGCTTCACCGCTATCGAGAAACATGATGCGAGAGGCTTACCAGAGTATCCCGCGGGAATGCCCGCCGTAAACGCCGGATGGTGCATTGTACCCCGATCGGCATCTCCCCTTTTCATTTCGGACACTGTCGGGTTTTCGCGTTGACACTGTCCAGAGTGCACTATACACTGGTGATGATTATGATCGCCAGAGATCAGTTGAGACACATACCACCCCGATGCTGGATGCCGTATGTCCTGTTGCTCGTCCTGGTCGCCGGTATCACGGGAAGCAGCACACGGGCGAATGCCGACGAAGACCAACGGCAAATCGTCAGCCAATATATTAGCGCATATGCGCGCGGCGATAATGCGCAATTGCGCCACTTTCTTGCGTGCCGGCATGAGAATCTTTTCGGCCCTTACCCCTTTACCGGCTTTCCGACATTGACGAAGGTGAAAGTCGATGATAATCAGGCATTAGTTGAATTCACCGGCAAAGTCGACGACAACAAGTTCCATAATAAAGGGAGCTTGCTCCTCTACCGCCGGGACGGCGCCTGGCAGGTGCAGCAGGTGCTGTTTTACACCAAAATTCCCGGTATCTTCAACCTGCCGAAAAAGAGTGTCACCGACCAGGATCGCCAAAACGAAGCGCCCGTCCGCGCGGTCACCGAGCAGTTCCTCACCGCCTGGCAGGCGGGGGATACCAAAAAGGTCCTCGAACGCTGGTATCGCTGGATGGATCGTGACCGGGATCCCAATAAAGGCCTCTCCGTCTCGAATATCGAGATCACGCCGAGCGCCACGACATGGGGTGAAACCTTCGTCCGCTACAAAGCCAAACTCACCTACCGGTGGGGCATCCTGTCCTATTCGATGAACCTGCAGGGGGGACTGATCCTCGTCAATGAAGATGACGAGTTGAAGATCCGCGGGAATGTCATGGTGTTGTATTTCTGAGGCATTCTCGGCGAAGTGATTGGTGACTGGTGGTTAGTGATTCGTGTTGGGTCAGGTAAAGCTCTCGGATACCAGGAGAGCCTCAGGGTAGGAGTAAGAGTGTGAGTCAGAGTCAGAGTATGGGGGGAGTCAGAGGTAGTGACCGGTAAATAGTTATGTCAATGTTGCCCCTTCTTACCAAATGCCGGGCACGAGACGGAAACGGACCTGCCGGCGATATGCCTCGTAGCCGGGCAGATGCACCACCAGATACTTCTCTTCCTCCAATAACCGAATGACAATGACGAGCAGCAATGGCACGACGCAGGGAAGCGCCACCCAGGAGCCCAGCGCCAAGGGTGTGAAGATCAGCAACAGCAACGCGCCGGCATACATGGGATGGCGCACGATGCGGTAGGGCCCGGTAGTAATGACGGTTTGCTCCGCTGCAACCTCAATGGTGGCACTGGTATAACTGTTTGCTCTGAATACCAGGAACACTCAATAAAAGCCCAGTGCCACGAATCCGTCGGCAATCACGCTGACGAGGGGCGGCATGGATGACCAGTGAAACCGAAAATCCAGACCGGCCGCAAGATAGAGACCGAGAAAGAAGAGACTCGCCAAACCTTGAATGATCTGCTGACTCCGTTGACGTTCGGCGGCCGGTCCCCCCTTTACACGACTGGCCAGCAATTTGGGATCATATTTGACCAGGTATGCCGTGATGAGGATTGTACAGCCCGCGAACACCGTCAGGTAGACCCACGCTTGCCAGTAGTTCAGTAACCCCGCCGGCAGAAAGAGTGCGAAAGCCAGGACCAGCAGCAAATATGCCCTGGTGATCGCGTCACTGCAGCAAGCGATGGCGATGGCGCACGAGCCGAGTCGCGACGGCAACTGGGTCGGCTTCCGCGCCTGGTAGCAGTATATCCATAATCTCACCCTGGCTATGGGATTTGGGATGGCCTGAAGAAGATTTTGCGATTACCTCGTTAGCTATTCTCTTATTCAACCCTATGCCATGCGGGAGAATCGATACCTTGTCCCTGTATTTCGCTAGTCCTTCACATTCAAATGTGAGTAACAGTTATAGTCTTTCTCCCGGCAGAATTTATCGAATTGCAGGTCGGTGGCTTTGTTGAGGCCGAAGAGGACCTGGAGGACGCTGATGTCCCATTTATTCCCCTGGTCGGGGTAGCGCATGTAGCAGGTGACGTCGCCCCAGGAGCCTTCCGGTTCGGTGCCGTCGTCCATTTTCTTCGTGTGACCGGGGAGGCTGCAGGCGTGGCCGACTTCGTGGATGGCGTCGACGGTGATCATTTGCCGTACAATCTTTTCCACGGCGGCGTCGCCGAACTGTTCCGCGGCCTGCCTGGCCAGCCAGAGGGGGATATCCCTGTCCTTGAGCGCCTGGGCCTGGGGGGAGTTCGGGTCGGTGATGGCGACTTCCAGGTCGCGGCGCAGGCCCAGGATGGTGGCGCGCATGCGGTCCGGGAAGATGCAGACATGTCTGGCGTCCTTCGGCGATTTACATGGCCAATCGCAAAAGCCCATCAGGCTGCGGTCCGGATCGTCAGGGGCATACGGATCGATCATCCCGTTGATGGTCTCAATGCGCACGGCATACGCGTGTTGTCCGGTGAGGGCGCCCATGGTGTAATCGACCACGCGCGACTCGACGCGATCATCACCACCCTGCACCATGCTGTTATCCACTTTATAGGCGACGATGCCGCCGGCATGCTGCCAGAGGCTGGTATCGAAGCTGCCGGCGTCATCGATGACGAACAGCTCCTTATCTTTGGGGCTCAGCCGCTGATAGACCGGTTTGTCCCCGACCAGCACCCTGAAGCCGCGGTATTCGCGATAGAGCGAGATGCCGTCACCGGTGGCGGTTTGCCCGGCAACCTGCTCCTCATCCCAGTCCAGCGGCAGGCCGCTGATCTTATTGGCATCTTCCCAGGCATCGGCGATATGGTTGCCGTCGTCGTCCTTCGGCAGGCTGAGGTAGTTGGCGCCCAGCGGCTCATATTTTCCCAGCAAATTGAGATCATCACAGCGGGCGGTGATGCGGCCGTAGGCGCCGCCATCCTCCGCCACCACCATCACCACGGCGCCTTCGACCTTTTCCGTGGTATAGGCGTGCGTGGGATTGTCCGGGTCGATTTTGATATTATCCGGCTGCTGATCGGCGAAGCGCAGATCGTCCTTCTCCGCGCGGTCGCGCGGGTAGTTGCAACACTCGCCGCGATGCCGGCTGACGTCGGTGAGGAAAAAGTCGATGCGGCCTTGCGGGACAGGATCACCGGGTTTCTTCGCCTTGAAATCCGCCTGGATGGCCAGCGGCGCCGCTGTCGGGGACCGGGCGAATTTCGGTTCCGGCAGCCACTGCTGATAGGTTGCGTCATTGTTCGGCGCAAGACGCAATTCGCTTTTCACCGGCACGGCGCCTAACTGCCAGGAGACGGTGAGGGTGCCGGGAAAGAAATCGGTCTGGGTCATATCCGCACCGGCATACATCGCTTTCTTCACCGGATCGGTGTTGACGATGGCCATGCCGGTTTGTCCCATCATCTGTACGGGGGAGGAGAATTGCCCGAAGCCGCCGCCGTTGCGCCAGGGCATCTCCACGTAACCGCCTTCAGTCACGGGGAGTTTATTGTCCTGATACCCGCTGGCCTCCCAGGTGTTGATGGTGTGGGAAAAGACGCCGCTCGCTCCGCCGTAATTGGGGATGCGCACCGTGCATTTGCCCCCCTTCAGGGGGAGCCTGAGCGCCCCCATGTTGATCTCTCCGTTAATATCGGGTATTTCCCAGTACGCGCCGCCGCCCAGCGCGGAGAGCAGGTACGCACAGGCGGCGTTCTGCTTGCGACTCATGGGCAGGGGAGCCAGTGCCGAAGGGCCATCATCCCACGGCTCCAGGGGTTGCGTGCCGTCGGATTGGCCCTTCCAGGTCGTGGTGCTTTGCTGATCCTTGCGGATTTCGGTGATGGTATCAGACACCTGGCAGGAATATTGCCGCGTCCCGCCTTTGCCGGCAAGGGTGATCGTCTCGCGGGCACTCAATTGCGCCGAGTGAATGACGGTGACATCGGGATTGGGATGCCTTGTCACCATGCCGCCGGCCTGGAGGCTGAAGGTGATGGTCCCGTTCTGCACGATCACCGCCTGCTCGTCGGGATACTCGGGATTGACCGGAATCGTGGGCAACGTATTATCCGTCTCCGCCCACGCCGCAAGCCCGCAACAGATACCGAGCAATAACACGCACCAGAACCGCATAGCGCCTCTTGATCCAGCCGGGATACCATCCATCCATGAACGGTAAAGATAATTAGGGGCAATGGCTTAAACTGCTGGCTGTATTCTATGCATATCTTACATTGCTGTCTATACAAAGCCAGAGGCACTATTAAATGGTCAGCAGTGAAAGCAGTATGCGTTGTTTACGCCAGTCGTTTGACACGCCGCCACCGTCTGCGCCATCTCCGGTGCGCGTGCGTGGTGGGAGGAATTCATGGTCGGCAAGTGGTAGTATCTTTACCCTGGCGGCCAAGACGACCGGGGGACACGAAAGAAGCCATGATAAAAGATACGTTGTATTACTGGTTCGATGGGGGCATGCGACAGCGCAATGCACAGGGATCGCACGTCTTTCATATCCGTTCGCAAAGCTACCGCGCTGATTTCGACGTCTTTCGCGGCGCATTCCAGGGGTTCGAGCTGCATGGCGATCCAGGTGCACGCGAGGAAATTACCCTGCGGGAACAGGCGGCATCGCTGCCGTTGGACATCACGTTGACCGTTGAGACGCGCAACGCAGCCTATACCACGGGTCAGCATGTCGATGCCGCCACCCAGGCCTATGTTATGGACAGCGGCCATCTGGCGCACCGGGTGAAGGTAAACCCCTTGCGATTCGCCACGGACACCGGGAACGTCGCCGGAGGAATCCACGGCTATCTCGAACTGGTCTTCTGGAGCGACCGGATCTACGCCATCTATGTCATCACCGGTGATGACCCACTCACCGGCATGCGCCTGGCAGTTCGACATCCACACCAGGGCATCACCCTCATGCCATCGGGCGGGAGTGCGCCGGATTTCGCATGGGCCTGTCTGCGGCAATCCGACAAACTGTTGGGTATTATGCCATCCGCGAACGGCACGATTCGCGATGCGAATGACACGGATGACACGTTGACGCTGGATTTCCACCTCGATGCCATTCGCGACGGCGACAGCTATCTGCCCGCATTCCAGTTCTTTGTTGCCGGGGGTGACGACGGTGAGCCGGCATACCGCGAGGAGCTGGCGCGGCGCAACGAGCCGCTGGCGTTCGGCGTGGAAACCCTTGCCGGCGAACCGGTATCTTACGAAGGTTATGACGCCAAACGCGGATACTATCTCCTCACCATGGCGAATTCCGACGAACCGTTCCGCTACCGAGCATGCCCCGATGCGCTGGAACGGTATGCCTATTGGGTGCAGGACAGCCGGCCAGCGCCGGGGGAACGCGTGCGCATTTTGTGGCGGCGCGCGGGACAGGTCGGCAACGGCGAGTTGCCGATGGATGCTATCTGGCGGCCGTGGGGCAGCCATGTGGTGCATCGTGACGCAGAGGGCCGGCCCACCGGGCAACGCCTGCAAATTTCCAAGGATTTCCACGAATTCAACAATTTCCCGCAACCCTACTCGCACTGCTGGCTGCACATCTACAGCGAAGGACCGGCGGCAGCGCTGCAGCAGAAAAATGAAATCGCCATCGCCTACTCCGCCTTCTACGGGAAACTCGCCGCGCAATTTGCCCAGCTCTCATTGATGGGTTGGGATGACAATCCGTCGTTCCAACCCGAGGGCACGGATATCCTCGGGCAGCTCTGGCACCAGGGTATCAACGGCGAAGCCGAAGTCTTTTGCGTCAGCCCGGAATCCATCCATACGGATAACTTCTACACGGATTGGCGCCCGTTGCGCAGCGGAAAAAAAGCGCTGGGCCGTTGGGGATCGAATTTCGGCGGAGGCGACACCTTGCGGTATACACGCGAGGGGTTCGATCATCGCCTGCGCCTGGTCGCCCCGCGCATTGACTATGGCAGCAATGGTCCGTTGTTGGCGAAAATCCGCTACGCGCACCTTTCCGAAGACGGCGTCTTCCGCTCGACCATCGAAAATGCCATCCTGGCCGCCGATGATTACGTGCGAGTGCTGATCGAGCTGACCTACGAGGTAATGCAGGATGCGACGGTGCGCGATCTCTCCCTGCTCTGCTTCGGCGCGGAACAATACAACCCCGCGGTGATGCACACGCTGGCCGTGGGGCAAGGCGCGGAGTTGCGACAACTGCAGGAGGTGTTGCGGAATCCGCGGGAAGTGATGCAACTCGAGCAGCCGCCGACAGCGGGGAGCTGGTTCGCGCAATGCGCCCGCCAGCTTCGGCAACACCCCACCCCCGAGGAAGACGGCGCTCGGGGCATCATCTTCAGATGCGTCGAGCTGCGAGTGCAAGACCACCCCGAACTGCACCTGCGCCCAATCGTGAAAAAGCACCCGACCTCCTTTGCCAGCACCCCGCAAACCACGGCGTTGATCGATTTTCAGGCCTCGGAGCGGGAGGTATCGCTGCGTAAAGGCGATGCCTTCCACCTCGTCGCGGAAATCATCGTCTACCCCACCTCGCCGGAGAGTTATGACGGCGAGAACGCCCATTTTTCCGCGCTGCTCGCACAGTCTTCTCCCGAGGAATTGACCTATCTGCCCGTGCTGCGGCAGGCGCATCATGGCGATGTCTCGCTGAAAATGATCACGGGATCGCAGGCGGACGGGGTGCTGCCGACCGTGGAAGTGGACGACCAGGGCATCGTGGAATTCGTGTTGGAAGGCGGCATCGGCTGCCTGCCGATTACGGTGAATAGCCCGACCTACCGGGGAGCAGTCCGCTTGTTCCAGCAAATTGACGACGCCTGGAATCCCATCCCCCTGATCGCCGAGACGGGCGGAACCTATCAGGTCGACTTCGATAACGCGAACGACCGCTATCATATCGTCGTCGGCATCGACAGCACGCCGGCGTCCCTGGCGAAACTGCAGCGTACATTCCGCATCGAAATATAAGAGTCTACCAGAATCTGCCTGGACTGAAAAGCCGGAGGCTCGATATTTGTCTGGAAAACCACGCCGCATCATTATTAGCCCGGATCACTGCTGTCCAAGATAACTCAAAACTGCCGTTTTAAACAAGTCTTTCCCTCGTGAATCCGTCTGTCGCGTCGTGTTTTTAAAACCACCCCCTCTGTTTGGGGTTTGCCGTCCATCAGGCTGAGCCTGCTGTCTCAAATCCGAGCGTCAGTTGATACGGGGGTTCATCGGGGGGCGCCTTGAAGGGATTCGTGAGGAAATCCCAGAGATTGCGATAGGTAAAGAGGTTCAAGCGGAGCATCGCCACCAGCCGGCAGAGCGGCCAGCCGCACAGGGATTTGAACTGGAGATACTTCAGCAGCAAGAGGCTGATCAATGCTGTCCAAATCTGGAGCTTGAGCGCATTCTCGCTGGTGCCGACGAAGGTTTTGATCTTCAGGTGTTGCTTGAGGGCCTTGAAGAAGAGCTCGATTTCCCAGCGATCTTTGTAGATGGCCGCGATGGTGGTAGCCCCGAACTGGAGATGATTCGTGAGCAGGACGATTTCGCGCTGCTGCTTCTCGTCCCACACGACTACCCGGCGCAAGATGATCGGGCAATCCTTCTGGGCTTTGGCGCCGGTGAAACGAATGAGTTGGTCGGACCGAATATTGCTGCGGTCCGGCACCATCTTATTGAGGACGACTTCGTAGGCGGCGTTGTCTTTCTGACGGGTGACGAAGAACAGACCGGCCTGATCCCAGGTGTGAAAGAGCGCATAGTCGCAGTACCCGCGATCCATCACGATCAGGCTGCCTTTCGGAAAGCGGAATTCGCGCGCGACCGTCACCTCATGCCGTTTCCCCTCGGTGATCAGCGCGAAGGTCGGCAGGTAGCCATCGTGATCCAGCACCAGATGGAGTTTGATCGCCCCTTTCGTTTGCCGGAACTGAGCCCACGGGAACAGGGATAAGCAAAGGTCAATCGTCGAGGCATCGAG
>Ga0172368_10001355_pt1 | contig 33819 bp, 25 predicted proteins | sample Lak11m_FD_114540 | JGI IMG/M metagenome (GOLD analysis project Ga0172368, IMG submission 114540) | Freshwater microbial communities from Kabuno Bay, South-Kivu, Congo - kab_022012_11m | ecosystem: Environmental > Aquatic > Freshwater > Lake | place: Democratic Republic of the Congo: South-Kivu... | reverse complement strand
TGCCATTACACATCTACCTCAGATCGCAGCATTGGCTGACCATCATTTTATTGTTGAAAAGCTTGATCAGAAAGACCGGGTGAAAAGTGTAATCAGGGAACTCTCCGGCGATGAAAGATTGCGAGAGGTTGCCAAACTGCTAAGCGGTGAGGAGGTTACCGGCGCGAGTTTGAATTCAGCAAAAGAACTTATGAGGGCTGAGTGACAAGGGGTAAAATTCAATGCTGATAATTTTATAACATAAGGAAACCGATTGGTATCATGATGACTAGCCCTGCACAGTCTTTTACACTAATTGTATCTTTATTCATTTCATTTTTTCTCACTCTTTCAGCTCAAAATATTCCTTATAAACAAAAAAAAGCGCAGATAATAATTGTACAAGATTCGTTGAAGAATTTGCATAATAATTCAGACAATGATAAATCTGTGGCTGAGCAAAAAATAGCAAAGAAGCTTATTAAAATAATATACAACGAAATAATTCCTTACTGGTATGGGCGTCCGTGGGCATTTCACGGAGCAACTCAAAACCCTGATTCAGGCTCAATTGCATGCGGCTACTTTGTGACAACAATCCTGCGGGATTCAGGTTTTAATCTTGAGCGGGTAAAGCTTGCCCAACAGGCATCGGAAATTATCATCCGGTCACTCGTTGACAATTCGAACATAAGGAAATATCGTAATATGAAATTAAGCCGGATGCTTGAAGATATTAAAAATGATGGCGCGGGCGTATATGTTGTTGGTCTGGACATACATACAGGTTTCATTGTGAATGATGGGACCGAAATATGGTTTATTCATTCATCCTATCAGGATCCATTTTGCGTTATAAAGGAGAAAGCTGGTGAATCATTTATCCTGGGATCATCTGCTTACAGAGTGACCGGGAACCTGACCGCAGATACAAATCTTTTAAGCAAATGGGTAAATAAAATTCATATTGGTGTGCAAAAAAATAGGGGGCAAAGCCCCCTAAATAAGGATTAACTATTTTTTAAGGACTGAGGTCACCTTTTCGGCTGCTTCTTTAAGGCTGGAAGCAACTTCGAAATTCATACCGGAAGCATCGAGTAATTCACCGGCTTCAATGGCATTTGTGCCTTCTAATCTTACAACTATAGGAACTTTGACGCCCATTTCCTTTACCGCATCAATAACACCCTGAGCAACACGGTCGCAGCGGACAATACCCCCGAAGATATTAATTAGAATTGCTTTAACGTGCGGATCAGAGAGTATTATTTTAAATCCATTTGCAACTGTTTCCTTATTTGCGCCGCCACCAACATCCAGAAAATTAGCAGGTTCCCCGCCGGCAATTTTTATAATATCCATTGTTGCCATGGCAAGGCCTGCACCATTAACCATACAGCCCACATTTCCATCAAGTTTTATATAATTCAGATTATACTTGGATGCTTCAATCTCAAGAGGTTCCTCCTCATCAAAATCACGATATTGCACAATATCCTTATGACGGTAAAGTGAATTATCGTCAAAATTTATTTTTGCATCAAGCGCAAGCACTTCCCCTTCTTTGGTTACAACAAGAGGATTAATTTCAGCAAGTGATGAGTCCGTTGCTTCATAAGCCTTGTAAAGAGCCAACAGAAATCCGACTGTATTCTTAAATTGCGTGCCGGTAAGTCCGAGTCCAAAAGCAAGTTTTCTTGCCTGATATGGCATAAGTCCAACTGCAGGATCAACTGCCTCTTTCAGAATTTTTTCTGGTGATTCCGCGGCAACTTTTTCGATTTCCATACCACCTTCGGTCGACACCATCACAACATTTTTCGACTGGGCGCGGTCAAGAGTTATACCGACATATAACTCGCGGTCAATATTTATGCCCTGTTCTATCAGCAGTCTGTTAACTTTTTTCCCTTCCGGACCGGTCTGATGCGTTACAAGCTGCATTCCTAATATTTTTTTGGAGTATTCATAAACCTCATGCAACGATTTGGCTACTTTAACTCCGCCTCCTTTACCTCTTCCGCCGGCATGAATCTGAGCCTTTACAACCCAAACATCTCCATGAAGCTCTTCTTTTGCAATCCTTACAGCGTCTTCAGGAGTAAATGCGACACTGCCTTTGGGAACAGGAACATTATACTTTCTTAATATCTCTTTAGCTTGATACTCATGAATTTTCATTAAACTGTTACCTTTAGTGATAATTATCCAATTTCTAAATTTATGTAATTAGACAGAATAATCAAACCGGATAATGAATCTTACAGTTTTTGATTTATTGTACTATCAGAGTAGTGACTTATTTGTCATATAAAAAATGCGCCGGTTCGGTGAATTATAACATTGGCCGGAGGGCATGCTTCTTTATTTCTAATGTTCCTGAATGTTGGACTTAAATCGTTTTATTATATTGGACTCAAGTTATTTGCATGGAATAAGCAGTGAGTTTGAGCATAAACCTTTAGTTATGAATCGGAATAAACTTGAGTGGTGTACACTCAAAATAAATTTAAGGCGAGGTCGTTTTAAATATACTTGCAAATACGTTTCCCTCTCAAATATGCGGACAAATGAATGAAATCGTAATCGCCTTATGCTTATATTATTAATACAAAATAGTAAAGATTACCAACAGGATCGATTGCTCTACTCATTCAATGATTTCCCAAAGTTAAGCCGACTTATCTTAAGATTTCTTTCAATGATTTTCTAAAGTGATTATAATCCGCAGATATTAATGAACTCATTGATTTTTGATTTAATAACTCACTTAATTCGGTAGGGAATTGTATTGACGCTGCGCCAACAATTTCTGCTACAATATCGTGAAATTTTGCTGGGTGTGCTGTAGATAGAATAATATTATAGTATTCAGAGCTATCGGCCAATTTAGACGCGGCGTATCCAACTGCTGTATGTGGGTCCATAATATAATTGAACTCATCATATACTTCTCTAATTGAACTTGTCGTGACTGAATCTTCTATTGAGAAAGCAGATATTACTTTCCTTATCTGTTTAATATCATTCTCAAATAAATTGATAATCCTTAAGATATTACTAGGATTTCCTACATCCATTGCATTTGATATAGTTTTTTTTGTCTTTTCTTTAAGAAAATTTCCCGTCTTTATAAAATTGTAAAAAGACATATTGCTATTGAGTGCTGAGATAAAAGAATCAATAGGTAACCCCATCTTTTTTGCAATAAGCCCGGCAGTTAAGTTTCCTAAGTTCCCACTTGGGACGATAAATCTGATTTTGGCAGAGTCTGCTTTAAGTTGAGATACACTTTCGAAATAGTATATCGTTTGAGCAAGAAGCCTTGTAAAATTAATTGAATTGGCAGAAGTCAGTTGGAACTCATCTCGAAGTTCGGAATCTAAAAATGCCTTTTTAACTAGTCCTTGACAATCATCAAAATCACCGAGGACCTCAAACGCAAAAACATTATCGCCAATCGTTGTCAATTGCTTCTCTTGGAGCAAACTTATTTTTTTACTAGGGAAAAGGAGTACCACTCTGGTATTTTCCAAATTATGGAATGCTCGAGCAACTGCTCCGCCTGTATCTCCCGAAGTTGCAACCAGAATGGTACACATCCGATTTTCTTTTTTCAAGAAATAGCCCAATAAATTAGCTAAAAATTTTGCGCCAAAATCCTTAAATGCGAATGTGGGACCATGAAAGAGTTCGGCGATCACCAAATTATTTTTTAAGTTCGAAGTGATAACTGGAAAATCGAAACTTTTCTGACATATCTCCTCAAAATCTAACTGAGGAACATCTGATATGAAAGGAAATAGCAATTTTTCAGCTTTTTTTCCTAACGAAAGATCCTGGATTTCTTCTAATTGTAATGAGAAATCCGGAATATGAACTGGTAAGAATAATCCTCCATCTTTGGCCTGCCCAAAGTTGAGTGTTTGTCTGTAATCAACCTCATTATTGATATCATTTGTACTATAATATTTCATTTCTACTTATTATCTCAGCACCTTTTTGATTAATAAAAGATTTATAGATTGTAACTTTGATGTTTTTCTCAGACAAAAGTTCCTGAATTTCACATTCCATTTTACTATTTATTTTCTCGCCCCTAAAAAATGAAAATACAGAAGGTCCGGAGCCTGAGATATTAAAGCCAAGACTACCGTGCTTTGTGAGAATGCTCCCAATCTCCTTATAAAATGGAATTAAGTCACTCCTAACAGGTTCAGCGATCCTATCAATGAATGCCCCCTTAATTAATTCGAAATTCTCTGTTAGCAAGCCAACAATTAATTTTCCAATCGCTGCGTTTTGAATTATAACATCATGAAGAGGCAGACTTTTTGGTAGAATTGATCGAGCGAAGGAAGTATTTACCTCGATCTCAGGATGAATTACAACAGAAAACAGATCTTTGGGAACTGGTATACGTGTGAAATGAAATTTCTGTGGTTCATGAATTAAAATGAAACCTCCAAATAAAGAAGGAATAACATTATCACCATGTTTACTCCCAGAAGCGATAGTTTCCCCATCTATTGCAAATTGAAGAATCTCCTCTTTTTTTAAGGGTTCCTCAAGCAGACTATTGATGGCACATACTGCGGCAACGCTACTTGAAGCACTCGATCCAAGGCCACTTCCAATGGGCATGTGTTTAAATATTGTAATATCAACCCCAAAATCAGCCTCAATGAATTCTAAGAATTTCACAATAGGTAAACCGGCTGTGTTTTTATACACATCATATGACAATTTATCATTGTGGTAAATTTTTTTAATCCGCACTAAAGAATCTTCCCTCAGATCAACTTTTACCCTATCGCCAAGCCCATTAATTGCAAATCCCAGAATATCGAAACCGCAGCCGACATTGGCAACGGTAGCTGGAGCAAAACATTCAGCTGTTTTGTATTTGACTCGAATCAATTGAACAATCCCTTTTCATACATTAATTCGGCACTTAATATCGCTCCACCAGCGGCACCTCTGATAGTATTATGTGAGAGAATTACAAATTTATAATCAAAAATATTACACTTTCTAAGCCTCCCAATACTAACAGCCATACCTTTATCAATATTCCTTAAAATCCGCGGCTGAGGTAACTCCTCTGAATCAAAATAGTACAGTGGCTTTTGAGGTGCCATTGGTAATCTTAATTCCTGAGGAATACTTCGGAAGGTGTCCCAAGCATCGATTACTTCACTCTCTTTCACTTTATCAATCAGTCTGATTTGAATTAATTCTATATGCCCATCGATGACATTAACACGATTACACTGAGCACTAATATTTATATGAGGAAAAATTAATTTGTTGCCATCATATTTCGAGAGGATTTTCAAAGGTTCTTTTTCTATTTTCTCCTCTTCTCCATCAATAAATGGTATGACATTATCAATTATTTTCAATGACGACACTCCAGGATATCCAGCTCCCGAAAGAGCTTGCATAGTGACTACATTAAATTCCGAAATGCCGAACCGATCATTCAATGGTTTTAATGCCATAACTAATCCAATAGTGGAACAATTAGGATTAGTAACAATTTTCCCCAGTGATTGCTGATGGTTAATTAGTCCAAGATGTTCGTGATTTACTTCAGGTATGAGTAAGGGAACATTCTCGTCCCATCTATGATTTTTTGAATTAGAAATCACATGATATCCCATTGAAGCAAAATCAGTTTCAATCTCTCCGGCTACCGAAGAATCAAGTCCGGAGAAAACTACTTGACAGTCTATATTGGGGATACTATTTTGAATTTTAATATTTGCAATCTTTTTATCCAGAATTGTATCTTGTATCCAATTCACTCTTTCCCCGTAAGCAATTCCTGCTGATTTTTCTGACGCAGTAAGTGCCGTAATCTCGAAGTATGGGTGCGAAGTTAACAATTGAATAAATTTCTGTCCTACACTACCAGTAGAACCTAAAATTCCAACTTTTATTTTTTCCAATTTAGGATCCTCTAATGATTGAAAGAATGTCCGCAAGCACTCCGCTTGCCGTAAGTTCTATGCCGGCTCCATAACCCGTAATGCTAAGAGGCGAATCTTTATAGAACTTACTATAAATAATCACTGAATTGTTTAGACCATTAACATAATAGAAAGGGTGATTACTATCCACTTCTACTAGTTTTACCTCCATTTTATTATTTTCATAGGTAGCGACGTATTTAATCCGGTAATCTAATTTCCTTGCCTTTTCAATCAAATCCATCAATTGACTTACACTTAAATTGGTGTTATCTGTGATCAATGGCTGGACGACAACTTCGCTGAGTTCGGCTTCAGCACCTGCTTCTCTGCCAAGTATTAATATTTTTCTTGCAACATCCTTCCCGGAGAAATCAACTCTTGGATCAGGTTCGGTAATACCAAGAGATACTGCTTCTTTAACTATTTCTTCAAAATCTCTACCTAGATGCAACTCAGTCAGTAGAAAGTTAACTGAGCCCGACAAAATTCCTTCGATTTTATGTATTTGATCCCCACTTCGAACCAGATTGTTTATCGTTTCTATTATTGGCAGAGCTGCTCCAACATTTGTCTCGTACCGAAAAGTTCGATTCATGATTTTTAATTGTGATCTAATTCCATCATATTCAATTTGTCTAGAACTATTTAATACTTTATTAGCTGAAACAATATCTGCTCCGGCTAAAATAATATCATTGTAAAAGTCTGGAATATTTTCACTATTTGTTGTGTCAACAAAAATCTTCCTTTGAGTTATATCATCCCGAATAGTGTGAATAAATTTATTAATATTTGCTATATCCTCAGGTTGATCTTCTATCCAGTTAATATCACTTCTATTGTTTCCCAGTTTCATTCTCTGTGAATTAATGATACCCGAAATCCTGATATGAGTATTTAATTCAGGATTCCCAATAATAAGTTTAATCAATTCTTTTCCAATTTTACCGGGTCCGGCCAAGTAGATACTCGTTTTATGATTGTCAAAAAATGAATGATGAATTGCATTCAGCGCTTCATCTGTATCATCTTTCTTAACAATAAATGAAATATTCAGTTCGGATGAACCCTGGGCAATGGCACTGATATTTATATTTCTTCTCCCGAGAACCTCAAATATTTTTCCACTAATTCCTGGTTTGTTTCTCATATTTTCGCCGACGATTGCAATTATTGAAACCTCATCATCAATAAAAACACCCTCAATGTCACCCCTGACTGATTCCTTCTTAAATTCTCTAAGAATTGCTTTTTCCGCTCTCCCGGCCTCACTCTGAAGCACTGCGAAGCATATGGAATGCTCTGACGAAGCCTGTGAGATCATAATAAGATTGATTTTATCTTCAGCGAGGCAACTGAAAAGCCGGGCAGCAAACCCGATTGCACCCACTAGTCCAGGTCCGTCAACTCTTATAAGAGCAAGATGATCAATGCAGGCAATTCCTGTTATCTCTTGGTTGAAATTTGAGTAAGCATTACTAATTCTTGTTCCGACATTATTAGAAGCAAAGGTATTCTTGATAATAATGGGTATTTTTTTTTCCTGAACAGGCTGGATTGTGGGAGCATATATTACTTTTGCTCCAAAAAAAGACAATTCCATTGTTTCAGAATAGGACAGATCCGGGATAATTTTGGCATTTTGAACTCTACGTGGATCGGTCGTCATAACTCCATCAACATCGGTCCAGATTTCCAATTCTGATACATTTAATGCAGCAGCAATGATTGAAGCAGAATAATCAGATCCACCTCGGCCTAAAGTCGTAGTTTCCTCATCTATGGTAGAGGCAATAAATCCAGTACATATTTGAAGTGAATTATCGTTCGAAAAATGTAGGTTAATATTGTCATAAGTAAGACTTTTTAATACTTTTGCATCATTGAAATTATTATCAGATTTAATAAGTGTCCTTGTATCACAATAATTAGAATTAATACCTCGTAAATTCAAGGCGGCCGTTATTGTTTGACATGATAAACGCTCCCCAGTGCTTAAAATAAAGTCCAAAGATTTTGGTGAAAGTTCTCTCAGCAGATATACTCCATCGAGTAACTCTTTCAGTTCCGAAAAAATAAATTCTAGTTGGTGGAGTAATTTATCACATAATTCTTTATCTGAAAAAGTCAGTTCTGTTGCTATACCAACGTGTTTTTCAACGAATTTTTTATAATAACCTATATATTGGCTATCACGAATTTTTGCCTTATTTGCTAATCTGTAGAGTTCATCGGTCACTCCACTATACGCTGAAAAGACAACCGCCCTCAAATTTTCCGATAGCTTTGATTCGATAATATCTAATACTAAATTTATCTTATCCACGCTTCCAACAGAAGTACCGCCGAATTTTAATACTTTCAATTTATACCTTATGGATTTATTTTTTTCTCATATATGAAGTTAAATTATGTTTTTCTCTTTAGAAAAAGTTAAAATTTGATACTTTTTCTTTTTAGTAAAATTTTATATCCCTGTAAATTTTAAGCTGACGATAATATTATACATCAGTAATCTGGAATGATATCTAATTTAGCAGATTAATTGATGTAAATACAAGTATTATAGAAGAATTACATTTCTATAAAGATAACTGATACAAAAACACATAAGTGGATTATACTGATCTCTAACCTGTATTAATTTCTAATTCAATTAACTTTATTGTTGCAGTAACCTATATCGTTTTTCTGTTATCATATATCGCTTATTGAGAAAAAATCTTCTAAATTAAGTACCCCAAATCCTTAGATAAACGATTTGTTTTGGGAATATTTGTGGTTAAATTATACTTTATTTGCTCAAGGTGATTATTTCTAATGCGATCAGTTTCAATATTTTTAATAACACATTCTCACATATTCTGAATCTTGCATATTAAATTTCTAGTGGTTCTCTTATGAACTGAAATAAGAGAAATCAAAAATCTCTATTTTACTACCAAAAAGAGATGATCAATTTACACTCCATAAGTTCGATATTATTATGCTGCAAATAAAAACTGTCAAATTTCATCCTGAGTTATCAAAGAGGCTGCCTTTTTGAGACAGCCCCTTCTAAGCTAAAACTAGATCAGATGGCTGTAAAAATACCTGCGAAGGATTCAGCTTCAAGGCAGGCGCCGCCAACAAGTGCACCGTCTATATCAGGCTGATTGAGCAGTTCTGCCGCATTGGTTGGTTTCACACTGCCGCCGTACTGAATAATAATATTTTCTGCGGAATCTGCGGAATAGAGTTCCTTAATCAGTCTGCGTATATATGCATGTACTTCCTGAGCCTGAGCCGGACTTGCTGTCTTGCCGGTTCCTATCGCCCATACAGGTTCATAGGCAATAATAACTTTTTTCAAACCATCACTACTGATACCAATTAAACCATTGGTCACCTGTTTTTTAACAATATCAAAAGTGCTTCCGTTTTCCCTCTCTGCTAATGTCTCTCCGATGCAGAAAATAGGATTCAGTCCCGAAGACAGAGCTTTTTTTAATTTGAGATTGATCAGTTCATCAGGCTCCCCGAAAATTGCCCTGCGCTCCGAATGTCCCAAAATAACATAATTGCAGCCGACAGAAAGAAGCATTTTAGCTGAAATCTCTCCGGTGAAGGCGCCAGATTCTTCAAAGTGCATATTTTGCGCGCCCAGACCAATCCCAGTGTTTTTAATAAGAGCTGCGGTCGTTTCGAGTGAAGTGAACGGAGGACACACAATTACTTCAACATTATTTTTCAGACTGCTGATTTTATTTTTAATACCTGCTATTAATTCAACCGACTGATTGAGATCATTGTTCATCTTCCAGTTGCCGGCAATAACTTTTTTTCTCATTGCATCCCCATAAACTTGTTATCATATTTTCATTAAATCATAAAAGGAAATACTTTCCTTCATTAGTCAACAGCTTCAACACGTCGGATACCAGGAACAGCCTTTATCAGTGCACGTTCCACTCCCGCACGGAGAGTCATCTGCGACATAGGACACCCGACACAGGCTCCCATAAGTTTAACTTCAACGATGCCATCTTCACTAACCTGAACAAGTTCCACATCCCCGCCATCCGCTTTCAGATAGGGTCTTATACTTTCCAATGCTGTTTCAACTTCGCTGTGTTTGTTATTTTCCATCTGTTTTCCCCGATCTGATATTATTCACCGAGTGATATTTCTACTTTGTTTGAACCTGCGTTCATGTTATTAATACTGATTTCTGCAGCCAGTCTCCGCGAAATACCACTGATAATCCCGGCATACTCGGTATCTGCCATATCAAATACTATTGGTTTGCCTTTATCTCCGCCCTCGCGAATACGAGGATCAATCGGAATTCCTCCAAGATAGGAAGTCTTCAGTTCAACTGCAAGTTTTTCACCGCCGCCGTTTCCGAAGATTTCATAACGATTGCCTGTATCCGGCGCAATAAAATAGCTCATGTTTTCAATTATACCAAAAACAGGAACATTTACTCTCTGAAACATTTTCAGACCTTTCCTGGCATCAATCAGCGACACTTCCTGAGGTGTTGTCACAATGACTGCCCCGGTTAGTGGAATAGTCTGAACAAGAGTTAACTGTATGTCCCCTGTTCCGGGAGGAAGGTCAAATATAAGATAGTCTAATTCTCCCCAATAAACATCAGACATAAACTGTTTTACTGCTCCGCTTGCCATCGGTCCCCTCCAAATTACAGGGTTGTTATCGTCAATTAGAAAACCTATTGACATAAGCTTTATACCGTAATTTTCGAGCGGAAGCATTTTTTTTGTTTCCGGGTGCTGATATATCTGTGGTTTTTCCTTAATCCCAAGCATCATAGGTATGCTGGGTCCGTAAATATCTGCATCAATCAGTCCAACTTTTGCACCGTCTTTCGCCAGAGAAACAGCTAAATTAACTGCAACGGTGCTTTTTCCAACACCGCCTTTGCCGCTGGCAACTGCTATCGTATTCTTAACCCCCGGAAGAATTGCCTCTTTACGTTCATCATTATGCGAAGAAACCCGGGATGACATATTTACTTTTATTTCTGTGACTCCATTTACACGCGATTTAACTGCACTAACGCAATCCGCTTCAATTTTACCTTTCAGCGGGCAGGCCGGTGTAGTCAGTTCAACTGTGAATTCGACATTAGATCCATTTATCTTAACATCTTTAATCATATTAAGAGTGACCAGATCCTTATGCAGATCAGGGTCATTCACATGCCTCAGCGCGTTGATCACATCAATGTGGGAAATTGCGCTCATTATAATCTCCTTAATTCAAAAAATTCATTTTATAAATTTAATAAATTTCATGGAAGCTATCTATAAATGTTCGGGCATTGTGCTTTATTATGCCCGGCGTCAAATATAGAAAAAGATAACTTATCCTGAAAACAGTTTAATTTTGAGCGAGTTTGATTATTAATTTAAGTTTGCTTAATTTTTAATTAAACATTACTGAATTTTATTTTTTAATATGCCGACTATATCAAAAGAAAATTACTTAAAAACTATTTATCAGAGGGCTCAAACGAGCAACGAACCGGTCACAACATCTTATGTGGCTTCAAAACTGGAAGTTTCCAACGCTGCAACATCGGAAATGGCAAAAAAACTTTCTGATGACGGACTGATATCACATGAAAAATACAAAGGCATTGAGCTTACTGATAACGGCAGGGAAATAGCCCTTCAAATAATTAGACGTCACAGACTTTGGGAATTGTTTTTAATAAAAGTACTCGGACTTTCATGGGGAGAGGTTCATGATGAAGCCGAGATGCTCGAACATTCAACATCTGAATTACTGATCAATACTATTGATGACTATCTGGGAAATCCTAAGTTCGATCCGCATGGATCCCCTATCCCCGACAGATTCGGCAATCTGCCTGTCACCCCCGCAATTATTGCGCTTACCAAATGCAGAACTGGAAAGAAATACCGTATTGCAAAAGTCAATGATAAAAGTTCAGAATTGATGAATTATTTCTCCCGGCTCGGATTGGAACTTGAGAAAGAAATCGCAATTGAAGACCGTCTCGAATTTGACAATTCAATAACGCTTAGCATTGATAACAGAATCCATTCACTAAGTGAAAAAATTTGTGAGAATGTATATGTTTATTCAAATTAAACTAAAACCATGTTGACCTTAACTGCTGATTTTGCTGTTCCAGGCTTAATAATTCTTTCCATAGTTATAGCCGGGGTATTTAGCAGCGGTTCCAGTTTTATTAAAAAGTGGAAACGCAGATACCAGGATTCAAAAAGAATAATTATTGAGGATGCCCTTAAGCACCTGTATGAAAATCGCTATCCTGATTTCCCGACCTCAAGAACAGGCCTTGCGGGATTTTTATCCATCTCTGTTGATGAAGCATCTGAACTGATCTCAAAGCTTTCGGCAATGGGATTGGCAAAGAAATCGGCAGTAAAAGTTGAGCTCACTCATCAGGGTGAACTTTATGCCCTTAAAATAATCCGTTTCCACAGACTGCTTGAACGATATGTGGCAGATCAGACCGGGCTACAGGAAACCGAATGGCATCGATTTGCCGAAGCGAATGAGCATTTGATCAGTCCGGATGAAGCAGAGGATCTTGCAGTTAAACTCGGAAATCCGATTTTTGATCCTCATGGTGATCTCATACCATCAGTCACAGGTTCGCTCCCTGCACAGACCGGGATCCCTCTTTCAAAACTGGGGAAGAAGAAAATAGCCAAAATAGTCCATATTGAAGATGAGCCCGAAACAGTATATTCTCAGATAGTTGCGATGGGCCTGCATCCCGGCAGTGAAATTTCAATGATTGACAATAGTGATAAGCGGGTTGTTTTCACTTCGGAGGGTGAAGAATGGGTCCTTTCGCCCCAGATTGCGTACAATATTACTGTTATCGAAGTCGATTCTTTTCACAAAATGTTTGAGCGTACAAGAACGCTCAGCACATTAAAAATTGGGGAGAAAGCCAAAATAAAAGGCATTTCACCCGGTTTTCGGGGACAACAGAGAAGGAGACTACTCGATCTTGGTATTATCCGGGGAGCAGAAATAACAGCAGAACTTAAAAGTTCTTTCGGCGATACGATTGCATACGATATCAAAGGAACGAAAATCGCATTAAGAAAATCACAAACAGATATGATATTTATATATTAATAAGAGAATTATGGAAACAATTGATAAATCGGCATGTGCCGATTGTCCAATAAATACTCCGATAAATTTGAAGCGCCTTGGATCGGTCGAAGCTAAATATGACTGCCTTATTGCATTGGCAGGAAACCCGAATACCGGGAAAAGCACTGTATTCAACAGATTAACAGGATTGAAACAGCATACCGGAAACTGGCCCGGGAAAACTGTCTCCAGAGCTGAGGGAGGATTTGCACTGAATGGCCGCAAATTCAGGATAGTTGATTTGCCGGGCACTTATTCCCTGCTTTCAACCAGCACAGATGAGGAGATTGCAAGAGATTTTATCTTATTCGGGCAGCCGGATGTAACCCTCATTGTTGTTGATGCAACCCGTCTTGAACGGAATCTGAATCTTGTTCTGCAGATTCTTGAGATAACCGACAGAGCCGTACTCTGTCTCAATCTTATTGACGAGGCAGAGCGCCATGGGATAACAATTGACACGAGAAATCTCTCACGCGACCTTGGTATTCCGGTAGTTCCTGCTGCCGCAAGGGAAGGAAGAGATATATCAGAATTGCTGAGGAGCATTGAAGAAGTGATCGAGGGAAAGTTTATCTGCAAACCGCACCGGATAAAAAATTTATTACCGGAAATTGAAGCTGCAATTCTTGGACTCAGCAGTAAAATCGAAAATCTATATCCTGGAATATTAAATGCAAGATGGATTGCGATGAGACTACTTGAGGGAGACCAGAAAATGATTGACGCCATAAAAAATGGCGGTATAGTCGAGATAATCGGACGTAATATAAGTAATAACGGACAGGCGAAAATTGATAAAAGATAATGATAAAACAGATATTCTGGAAGATGCAAACCGGCTCAGATATGAGTTGGGACCTAATTTCCATGAGCATGTAGTCGAATCGATTTATGCTGATGCCGCTGAAATTACCGGGAGATCAGTTCTGCAGCAGAATCAGCCTGGAAAATTTAATTTTGATAGTGTAATCGACAAGATTGTAACCGGCAAAATCACCGGAATTCCAATAATGTTCTTAATGCTTGCAATAGTATTCTGGCTTACCGTAGCCGGAGCTAATGTCCCGTCTGCAATGATTGCTTCTGTACGCGTGGACACACTTCACCCGGTGCTTCGAGAGTTTGGACAGGGCGTCGGATTGCCATGGTGGCTGAATGGAGTCATTTTTGACGGCGCTTATCTTGCTGCTGCCTGGGTCGTGAGTGTTATGCTTCCACCAATGGCAATTTTCTTTCCACTTTTTACTCTTCTCGAGGATTTTGGCTATCTTCCCCGGGTTGCTTTCAACCTGGACGGACTCTTCCGGAAAGCCGGCGCTCATGGTAAACAGGCATTAACAATGAGTATGGGTTTCGGATGCAATGCTGCAGGGATTATTTCAGCAAGAATAATCGATAGTCCCAGAGAAAGACTGATTGCAATTATCACGAACAATTTTTCTCTCTGCAATGGCAGATGGCCGACTCAAATTCTCATATCAACTATCTTTATCGGCTCGCTGGTGCCTGCACATCTGGCAGGAATCGTTTCGGCAGCCGCGGTTGTCGGGATCACACTTCTGGGAATTTCTTTTATGTTTATTGTTTCATTTGTGCTGTCTAAAACGATTCTAAAAGGTGAGGCATCGGCTTTCAGCCTTGAATTACCTCCATACAGACCGCCTCAGATATTACAGACATTATATACCTCACTGATTGACCGCACTTTGTTTGTGCTCTGGAGGGCTGTAGTCTTTGCCGTACCAGCCGGAATTGTGATCTATACAAGTGCAAATTTCCATATAGGTGACTTAAGTATCGCAGAGCATTTTATTCATTGGGCTAACCCTTTCGGGCTCCTGCTTGGACTTAATGGCATAATCCTTTTAGCATATATTATTGCAATTCCGGCGAATGAAATTGTTGTCCCTACAATATTAATGCTTACAACACTTATGGTAAAATCCCTTGGATTAGGCAGCGGGGCAGGAATTATGTTTGAGCTTGATTCGGTTGCCGATACAGCGATGATCCTTCATGCCGGCGGATGGACTACATTGACGGGAATAAATCTGATGCTCTTTAGTCTGCTGCATAACCCCTGCTCAACAACAATCTACACTATCTATAAAGAAACGGGCAGCGTTAAATGGACGGTAATAGCAACTTTTCTTCCGATTTTGATGGGCTTTCTGATATGCTATCTGGTTGCATCACTTTGGGGAATATTCTAAGATATTTTTAGTGGCGAACAGCATACTCATTTAATTTTTGTGAAAAGAATCGGTGTCAACAGATATTCATCGTATATTAAAATGGTTTGGTTCTGAAAAATGAATTCGAATTTCACAAAACTTAACTACTCTGCATCATTTAACAATTCAGATGTTTACCTGAACAATAAAATATAAATAAAGGTTCATTTTAAAGTCCGTTTTTTAAACCTGTGAATTTCATAAAAAAACCTCCACCGGTTCTTCACCGACGGAGGTTTCGATTAAATATAACTTATTTTTTAGCAAGCCTATCCTAATTCATCGAGGATACCTTTCAGCTTGCCAATCTGGTTTTCCCAGTCAGCCTGTTTGATGCGTTCCTTTTCGATAACATCAGCAGGTGCACGGTTTACGAAATTTTCATTGCTTAATTTCTTAACAACACCCGAAAGGGCGCCTTCCAATCGCTGTATTTCTTTCTGCAGCCGATTTCTTTCTACATCAAGATCAATAATTCCCTCAAGCGGAATATAGATTTCACAGTCCTTGATAACAGAACTTGCACTGGCTTTTGGCTTTGCTATTTCAGAACCGGCGGTAAGTTGCCCAATCCTCACAAGTGATGAAATATACTTTTTCTGCCCCTCAGTAATTCTTCCTGTTTTCAGCATCACACTTATTTCTCTGGATGGCGCAATATTCATCTCACCACGAATGTTCCGGATAGCGGTAACTACATTCTGCACAAATTCCATCTCCTTTTCAGACTCAAAATCAATTTTTTCGGCATCTGATTTAGGAAAATCCTGAACAGAGATACTATCGCCTTCTTTTCTTTCAGCCAGTACATGCCAAATCTCCTCGCTTATAAAAGGCATAAATGGATGTATCATCTTAATCATCTCTTCGAACAGAACGAGTGCCCGGGTAAGTACTGCGGACTTGATCTCTTCATCCCCGGAGTAAATTCTGTTCTTAGTGAATTCGACGTACCAGTCACAGAAATCATTCCAGACATATGAATAAATAAGTTTTACTGCACCATTCACATCGAAATTATCCAATGAACGATCAAGTTTTTCCAGCGTGTCATTGAATTTTGAAATAATCCATTTGTCTGTAAAATCAACATGTTTATCAAGGAGTGACCTGTCTGTCCTGACGTTCTGAGCATTCATCAGCAGGAACCTGCCTGCGTTCCATATCTTATTGGCAAAATTCCTTCCAAGTTCACATTTCTCCTCTTCGAATAATAAGTCCTGTCCGAGAGGCGCAAGATAATTAACGGTGAACCGAAGGGCATCAGCGCCATAATTTGCGATTACATCCAGAGGATCAGGTGAATTTCCCAGGGATTTGCTCATTTTCCTGCCCTGCCCGTCTCGGATAATACTTGTAAAATAAACATCCTTGAAGGGTATTGCCTTCTGAAATTCCATGCCTGCAATAATCATACGAGCAACCCAGAAGAATATTATGTCGGGACCTGTCACAAGCAAATCGGTCGGATAGTAATACTTCTGATCTTTCTCATTTGTGAAAACAGCATGCGCCCAAAGCCAGGATGAAGCCCAGGTATCAAGTACATCCTCGTCCTGATGCCAGTTTTCTATGTCTCCTGGAGGTTCAGCAGCACAATAAATCTCACCGGTATCATTATGATACCAAACCGGAATCCGGTGCCCCCACCAAAGCTGTCGGGAAATACACCAGTCATTTATATTGGTCATCCAATGTTTATAAGTCTTTATCCAATGCTCAGGATGGAATTTCACCTGACCTTCCTCAACGACTTTCAGAGCCGGTTCGGATAAATCCTTCATACTCATAAACCATTGTTCCGAGAGATAAGGCTCAATAGGAACATCGCCCCGTTGAGAGTAGCCTACATTATTTGTGTAGTCTTCAATTTTTTCGACAAGTCCAAGCTCTTCAAGTTTTTCAACAACCTTTTTACGAGCTACGAAGCGGTCGAGGTGACGGAATTGCTCAGGGACATTCTCATTAGTAAATGCGTGATCGGTAAAAATATTGATAGCTAACAAACCATGCCGTTCGGCTATCTGATAATCATTCGGATCGTGCGCAGGTGTCACTTTTACTGCGCCTGTTCCAAAAGATTTGTCCACATACTGATCAGCAATTATGGGTATTTCTCTATCTGTAAGTGGAAGCAGAATAGATTTCCCAATCAATCCCATATATCTTTCATCATCAGGATTGACTGCGACAGCCGTATCGCCAAGCATCGTTTCGGGACGGGTTGTAGCCACGACTACGTAACCCGAACCATCAGAAAGCGGGTATCTGAAATGCCAGAGTTTTCCTTTGACCGTCCTGTAAATTACTTCTTCATTCGAAATTGCAGAACGGGAAGCGGGACACCAATTTACAAGCCTCAACCCTCTGTATATGTATCCCTTGTTATAAAGATCGACAAAGGCTTCGATAACCTGCCGGTAATAGTGTTCGTCCATAGTAAATCGTTCACGATCCCAGTCCAGCCTTGTGCCGAGTTTCCTGAGCTGCTTATATATTATTCCGCCGTATTTGTGAGTCCATTCCCAGCAATGCTTAAGGAATTCTTCCCTGCCTATATCATATTTGCTTATCCCCTGTTCCCTTAGCAATGCCATTACTTTGGATTCAGTTGCAATTGACGCGTGATCTGTTCCGGGCACCCAGCAGGCATTGAATCCTTTCATCCTTTTGTAACGTATATAAACATCCTGCAATGTATTGTTTAGAATATGACCAAGGTGCAGCATCCCCGTTACGTTTGGAGGGGGAATTACAATTGTATATGATTTTTTCAAAGGATCCGGTTCGGAATGAAAGAGACTATGGTCTTCCCAATATTTATACCATTTGTCTTCTACTATTGCGGGATCATAAGTTTTGGGTATTTCTCTTTGCATTAGATTTTTTCTGAATTTATAATTTTGCAAAAATACTAAAAATAAGGGGATTGAAGAATTAATGCCTTCAATTTGACATGATGTATAAAGGAATTTAAACTTTTTAAGGCTTCCCGAATAAACAAGAATAAATAATTTCAGCAGCTTCTTTATTAACGATCTCATTTGGATGAGAATCGTATTTATTTACTGTCATGCTGTAGGGGTCTCTCTGAGCAAAAACCGGCGACAAATCCACAACATCTATCCCATTCTGTGCAAGAAATTCACTAACGGGAGCCAGTATGTTTTCACTTTCATTCAGTCTGCTGAATTCGGGCCAGAGCACAAAATATAACCGGCAATTATTCTTCCGGGAAAAATTAATCAGACTTAGTATCTCTTTTTTGTGCTCCTGCCATACTTCCGGCTGTTGAAAAGCTTTGATCAGGTAATCCCAGTAAACATTCCCAAAATTGGCTCGGAATACCTGCCAGTAAAACCAGTTGAGTGTAAATGAATATTCAATAAATGGTTTAATGTATTTACTGGGATATTGTATCTGATTCGGCAGGGAATAACCGGACTTGACCGCAGCATTTTCAATGTCGTTTATCAAATAAGAAACAATAATTATATCTGGTTTTTTTGGGGTGGATATCAGCGCCTCATAATAATCGGAAACATGCCAGCCATTTTTCGCCATAATAACTAGAGACCATTTTTCATCAAGTTTATTCCTCAAAATTTCAGAAAACCTGTCTGCCGGATTCTTTATTCCATGACCGGCAGCAAAAGAATCACCAACAACAAATACTGTACTGTCTCTCCATTCTTGATGTTCAATATCTCTATAGCCCTGTGAATTTACCGGCTTCCAGTACTTCTCAGACCATAGTCTTGCCGCCCTGGTAAAACCATATCCATCTGACCGGATAAACAGCAATCCGAACATTAATTCTGATGTCAGGAATAAGTATGAAAGAGAAAGGAATACAAGAACTATATTTTGAATTGATTTTCTGAGCCGAGGATGATCTTCCTGCCTGCTTTTACTTAAAATAACAGCAAGGATCGTTACAATAAATGTGAAACCAGCATAAGAAAAAAATGGCAGCCAAAGTTTCATATATTCATCGATTCCTTAATAAAAGCCAATCCGTTTAATATTATTAATCCTGCGATCGAAAAGATATTTATTTTTAAACAAAGCCGCAATTAAGTCCTCATTTTATTCAGGTGCCGCCCTGAATAAAAAAGGCTGCCGGAAGCAGCCTTTTAATATTATCTGACTTTAATGTTCAGTTCTTTCAACTGATTATCCTCAACCTGCGAAGGTGAATCATCCATCAGAGAGATACCTGCCGTTGTCTTGGGGAAAGCAATAACGTCCCTAATTGAAGACTTGCCTGCAAAGAGCATAGCAAGACGGTCGAATCCGAAAGCAATTCCTCCATGAGGCGGAGCTCCGTATTTGAAGGCATTCATAAGAAATCCAAATTTCTCTTCCGCTTCTTCATGCGATATTCCAAGGGCATTAAACATCTTTTCCTGTAATTCACGGTTGTGTATCCTGATACTGCCGCCGGCAATTTCATTCCCGTTCATCACAAGATCGTAAGCGCGCGCCTTAACTTCACCGGGATTTGAATCCATCAGCGGTATATCATCTATTCGCGGGGAGGTGAACGGGTGATGCATTGCATAATAACGGTTAGTTTCCTCATCCCATTCATAAAGAGGAAAATCTGTCACCCAAAGCAATGCGGGATCTGTATCCGGTTTAATCAAATCAAGCCGTTTTCCCATTTCAAGCCTGAGATGGCCCATAATTCCCAGAGTTTTGTATTTAGCGCCGGACAATATAAAAACAAGATCGCCGGGCACTGCTCCAAGTTCATTAATAATATTGGATTTTTCCTGATCGGTAAGAAATTTTGCAATTGGCGCATCGAGTCCGTCTTCTTTTACCCTCATCCAGATCAATCCGCCTGCACCTAATTTTTTGACGAAATCGGTAAGCACATCCAGTTGATTTCTGGTATAATCGCCGCAACCTTTGGCTAGCAATCCGGTAATAACACCTTTATTCTTGATTGCATCGGCGAAAACCCTGAATTCCGATTCTTCAAAGATAGGATTTAGTTTTTTCATTGGTAATCCAAAGCGCAGATCGGGCTTATCAGAGCCGTATAATTCCATTGCCTCTTCATAGCTTAATCTTGGCAGCGGAGTATTAAGATCGCGCCCGAGCACTTCTCTGAAGAAATCCTTCATCAATCCTTCAACAATGGTGTAAATATCCTCTGTATCAACAAATGACATCTCAACATCTATCTGAGTAAACTCAAACTGACGGTCGGCACGAAGATCCTCATCACGAAAACATTTTACAATCTGAAAATAACGATCAAATCCGGATACCATAAGAATTTGTTTATACGTCTGTGGAGACTGCGGCAAAGCATAGAATTTTCCTTTATGCAGACGGCTGGGAACAAGAAAATCCCTTGCGCCTTCCGGAGTGCTTTTCATCAGAATCGGAGTCTCAATTTCCAGAAAACCATTGGCATTGAAATAATTCCTGGCAACCTGATACATCGTATTCCTCAGGATAAAATTCTTTTGTACCGAAGGGCGGCGGAGATCGAGATAACGGTATTTCAGCCTGATATCCTCGTGCACATCGGCGTCATCCGAAATAGGGAAAGGAGGAGTCTGTGCCTCATTAAGAATAATAAGTTTTTCAGCCATAACGTCAATCCTGCCGGTTGGAATCAACGGATTATCAGTCTCTGCAGGTCTGCGGCGCACTTTGCCTTCTATCGAAACTACAAATTCTGATCTCAGCGCTTTTGCGTTATGATGTGCATCTTCATTAAAAGATGGTTCAAAAACGACTTGTGTAATGCCGTGCCTGTCACGCAAATCGATAAAAATAACTCCGCCGAGATCGCGCCGTGTGTCTACCCATCCGTTCAGAACTACGGATTCCCGGATATTATTTTCCCTTAAATCACCGCAGGTTTGAGTTCTTTTATTAAATTTCATTTTATTTTTATTATTTAGAAAATTAACCGCAAAAATAGCTATAAAGCTATACTTAGCAAAACCCGGTGCAGGAGGTGAAAACTTTTGTTAATAATCGCAGATGAGAATATCACTCAGGGAGTGAATGCATTCACTCAGTTTGGAGAAGTTCGGACTATCAATGGACGAAACATTTCCCCCGATATGCTTATTGGTGCCGATGCATTAATTGTACGTTCGGTGACAAGAGTTGATGAAAAACTTCTCTCAAAAGCAGCGGGACTTAAATTTGTCGGGACAGCGACAATAGGCTCAGACCACATTGATAAAAACTATCTTGACAAAAGGGCTATCGGTTTCGCATCTGCAGGCGGATGTAATTCCCGTTCAGTAGCCGAGTACGTGCTATCAGGTCTGCTTAATTATTCCCGGGAAGGCGGCTTTAGTTTGCAGGGGAAGAGCATCGGAATTATCGGATACGGGAATATCGGCACAAAAGTAAAAGCAATTGCCGAATTACTTGGTATGACTGTTTTGGTTAACGATCCACCGCTTCAGAGGGCGGGCAAAATTGGTTTTTCCGCCGGAATCAGCCAAATTCTTGAATGTGACATTATCACGCTGCACGTCCCAATGAATAATGGCGGAGAGGATAATACTTTTCATTTGATAGACTTTCCCCAACTTGAAATGCTTAAACCAGGAGCAATGCTCATCAATTCATCCCGCGGTGCAGTTGTGAACAACAGCGCCCTTAAACAGACTCTTAAAAAGAAGCATCTTTTTACAATTCTCGATGTCTGGGAAAACGAACCGGATTTGGACACCGAATTACTTCAGCTTATAAATTACGGCACTGCCCATATTGCCGGTTACAGTCTTGAGGGTAAAATTAACGGCACAAAAATGATGTTTGAGTCAATAAGAGATTTTTTCGGGGTTTCAGCCGAATGGGAGCCTGTCTATCCTGATATTGATCCATCTCCTGAGTGCAGAAACCTCTCTGACATTATTCACAATATTTACGATATCAGAACAGATAACCATTTGCTTCGGGAATATCCCCCCCCGGCTGACATCAGTTCTCATTTCGACTTGTTAAGGAAAAACTACAGGGTTCGTAGAGAAATTTCAGCATATATCAACGGAAACTCTTCCGATTTAATTAAAGCCCTGGCAATAGCAGGAAATTGAAGATAAACTACCCTCTGTGATATGCTTTGGAAGCGGCACAGACCCGGACAAGTTTTGGCGAAGCAGTTTGTTAATGTGCCTGAATTTACGAGGGAATTATTTTTCTTCTCTGGTTTCTTTTTCTAATACTTTCAAACTTTCTAATTAAATTTTTCTACTTCAGTCAATGTTTTTCTGATACTTTTTCTGTAGCTACTTTTTGCGGGTTATTGAACCTGTGCTCTGTAGGAGCTTTTTACCACTTATTAAAAAGATTCTATCCAAATGCTCGCTCAATCTTTCAGCATCATAGCTTGTTTACGTTCGGCCTGAGCTCAGCAAAATCTATATAGCCCGATACTATTTGTTCCAAAGAAAGAAGTTCCCTTTCGTTAAGAAATTCTTTGCCACCACAACATCTTTCAAGTATGGACAACTGCCGGGGAAAGTCATCAAGCCCATATATTCTTTTTCGGCATTAGCACGATTAAAAATAATTTCGGCTGCCGTTTGACCTTGAACAGCAAAATGAATTTTGTTTTGAACTTTCTCGAAAAATACAATGGTAACCTCTGCTTCGGGGGCATTGCAATGCTGGCTGCATAATTAGCAAGCACATGACCGTAAAACATTTGATCTGAAGCAACAATGTCACGTTTGAGCCGCAATAATTCTTTCCAAGAGCCATCGCGCTGTCCAAAGTCCTGCGACGTTCGTCGTCAATCGTAAAACCTTTGCGAATATATTCATTTAGGCGTTCAGTTGTCCAAATACAAAATGGGGTCCCGCTTAGAGATTTTACTCAATAACTTGCTGAAATAATCACATCGAGGTTATAATACTTTGTTCGGTATTTTTTTCCATCGGCGGCAGTTGTCAAGTCATCCTTGACAACTGAATTTTCTTCGAGTTCACCTTCAGCAAAAATATTTCTAACGTGAAGGCTAATGTTTTGTTTTGTGGTTTGAAACAGTTCTGTCATTTGCATTTGTGAGAGCCAAACGGTTTCGTTTTCGAACCGGACTTCAATCTTCGATTTCCCTTCTTCGGTCGAATAAAACAATAATTCGGATGATGTATTTTTATGAGCCATCAGTCTAATCAATTTCGGGTAAAGAACAACCTTAAGAATTTAGTACTTCATCGATCGGATCTGATAAAAATTGGAAACTGATCATCTTCCGGTGTTGAAAAGCATTACTCATTTCCAACAGGTACATAACCCGGCTTTCATATGGCTCTAATTTAAATGGAGTTTGAATTTATTGACCACTTATAATTTATCGATCAGTTTATATTTCGCTTGTCTATTCTGCCATCTTTCGCGTGCGAATTTTTGCATGTCCGCTATTGTATCTTTTTCATCAACAATTTCAAGCCCGAGTAAAGTTTCGATTACATCCTCAATAGTGACAATCCCATCAAATCCGCCATGCTCATCAACGATTAAAGCGATATGTTCCTTTTTTTCGAGGAGTTCTTCCCACAACGAAAATAAAACCACAGAATTTGGGAAGACCAGAATTTCTCGTTTAATATCCTTTAGCTTTAATTTGTGTCTGCCCTCAGCCAGATTTTCAAAAACTTGCTGCCTGAAAACATAGCCTGTAATATTTTCATCGTTTTCTGAATAAATCGGGATTCGGGAAAATTTCAGATACTCCTTGTTTATTAGAAATTCAGACAGACACATATTCTCGTCAACAACTGTAACAACAACTCTTGGAGTTAGAATTTCAGTTACTTTTATATTTTTCAATTTGAGGATATTCTGAATGATTTTATTCTCTTTTTCTGAAAATAAACCCTCACCGGCGCCAATACTTGCCAATGCGGCTATTTCCTCTCTGCTGATAGTCTGTTCGTTTTTATTATTTGAAATGAAATTTGAAATATATGCAGATATGACAACCAATGGATAAGTAATAATTATCATTGTTTTTATTGTAAAATATGAAAACGCAGATAACTGCCTCCAGTATCTTGCTCCAATTGTCTTAGGTATGATTTCTGTTAAAACAAGTATTAAAATTGTCAGAATAGCTGAGACAATTCCGAATGATGCTTCTCCGAATACCTTAACAGCTTGAGCTCCGACACCAGCAGCTCCAATAGTATGCGCGATCGTATTTAAGGTCAAAATTGCTGAAAGTGGTTTATCAATATTTATTTTTAATTCAATAAATGATTTTGCCCAACTGTGCCCTTTATCTTGATTTACAATCAAGAATGATTGAGGAGTAGAAAGAAGTACTGATTCCATTATAGAACAAAGGAATGAAACGAATAAAGCCAGGAATAAATATGCAATTAGAGCTATCATACTTTTAACATCGTTAATTTAGTTTTTAGTAAAAATTTAATGTGTTCCTTTACGCTAAAAAGCCAAAAAATGATTAGAGAATGTCTGGTAAAGGCTTGTGTGGCATTTTTCCATCCAATTACAGGAAAACCTGAAGTATGCGACACGCCTTTGTATCTCACAAAAAACCTAAAATACTGCCACCTTAATTACCGTGTGTTTTGGTTTATTGTTTTGCTTTGAAAACAACCGAAGTTATTAATTCAATCAGGAAACCATAGACCATCCCCATCACTATTGTCGAAGTCATCATCATCGTATGCGAAAATTCCGGAGTTTCCGGACCTAACATTGCTCCTAATCCGGCAGGTAAACTAAATACGAGTCCCATTATTATTCCGTGCAGCGTCCAATGTTTTAATGTGAAGCGGCTAATTCCAATCGCCACACCGATTAATGTTCTGCCCAGTATAATATTTAGGGCTAAAATTGTCGATATTTCATTCTCTCCGCCTGAAGCGAAGCCATAACAGACAAAACCAAATGCTAATCCCAATAAAGTGCTGATAATTAATCTTTTTGTTTTCATAAGTACTCCATTTAATTATTATTTATTTTTTTCAGGGCTTTCTTTTAGCGATACGAATATTTCCCTGTGCTTTAAATCAGGAATTGTTGCAAAGGCAATCATACTTCCCCATATAAGTCGATCGTTTTTACTATGCAGTAATTTAATAAACTCGTGGTAATAGTCCGAAATTAATTCTGGTTTTATATAGCTCAGGTCATAAAGAGTTTTAATACAATTGTTTTGAATACGCCTATCCTCGTTAGTCAGGCTTTCAAAAGCTCCTTAACCGCATTTCTATAATCGGTCGCTGAGATTTGTTTCGCCAATTCTATATTGGTTTCATTTCCTTTTAACACTTGATTTGATAAGAGCAATTTTCATATTGTCATGTTTATATAGGTTTTATCGTTAGTCTTTCTTGAATGCATAGCAGTGGTTTGAAGTGTGCTCAGTTTGGGTAAGTGGAGCCTGGGATTCAACCAACGTTCAGCTTATTCTAGTGTGCTGACCACCTGCCAAATCAATTTAGTCCAAATTTGCTTAACTCCTTTTCGAGGGTTCGTTTTATTCTTCATCATATTTACATAGTAACAAAATCTGTCCCGAAATCATATCAATAAGTTTTTCGTCATTTGCTTGAGGACTATTAGTTTTAAATGACTCAATAATGCAGAAACCGATTGAATAAACACTGCCAGTTGGAATTTCATTTGTTCCAACCATCATTTTGTCATAAAATTCTGAATTTCGCATAAACATTTCAGAACTTAAAAACTCCCAGACTCTGTTTTCTTGTCTTTTACTCAAAGTTTTGATAATAGGATGTTTTGTATTTGGAAATAATTCCATCGCAAATGAATCAGCCCTTCCCTCGAAAATAAGGTATTCTATTGTTGTAAAATCAGAAGATTCAAAGTCTCTTGATGTCCAGACACATTGGTGATATTCATGCGTTAAAGTTTAGGACGGGAGCTGCTGACAATTGATGATAGTTGGATTTATTGAGACAATTATTTTCCCTTTTCCGATTGTAACAGCATTAACTCCGATCTCATTGGATTAGAATACTTCTATATTTTCAGGGTTAGCCGGGATAAAAAAATTTTTGTGTCGGGTCCTGGTAATTCTTTATTACACATTAAAAAGTAAATTCAACATTTTTTTAAATCATAATCTTTTAAAATTTCAATTTCCTCTTAAAGCTTTTCACCTTGTCTTATTTTAGTTTTAAAAGTCTGAAGAAGAAAGAAGTATTCAGCTTTATTGATAAATCTGTTATCACTTTGCCTATATACTGCGCTTGCGTAATTTGATTTTTTAGAAATAAAATTGTCAATAATTTTATTAGCGGTGAGAATTTCAAATTTCTGGTTATTAATAATTATTACTGTTCTCTCAAAATCAAATTCTCTGCTTTGACAGGAAACAAATGCAAATAAAATTAATAGGTAACTGATTTTTCCGCAGAGTCACATTCTGTTTTTTGATTATGCCAACATCCCGAGATTTCTAAATGAGCATAACAGGAGTAACAGTCATATTGATTGTTCTATGTTGAGTAACATCTAACAATACTTATGAGAAATCAAAAAAGTTATTGAACGTTGAAAAACTGTAATGAAGAAAGGATTACACGGAATTGACTATCAAAAAGTATGTGTCGGCATCTGCAGAAGGGGGATGCACGAATAGAGGTAGTGAGTTTTTGTCTAAAATAAACGAGGGGACCGAAGTCCCCCTGAAACTTTAATAAATTACATAAAAATCAGCGCAGAAGAATCATTTTTTTTACATCGGTGAATGTTGTTCCATCAATGCCTCTTGCATCAATAGTATAGAAATAAACGCCGCTCGCAAGATTTGATGCATAAAAAGTTGCACGATGGAATCCGGCTTCTCTGTTTTCATTAATTAATATTGATATTTCTGTCCCAAGGACATCAAAAATCCTCATTGTTACATAACTTTTGATCCTCAATTCATAATTAATAACTGTTGCAGGATTAAAAGGATTTGGAAAATTTTGATCTAGCACAAAATTCTTCGGTAAAACCTGAGAATTTTCCACATCAGTCTGTGCTGACCTTATCTCAACCCAGTTCAGATTAAACTGCCCGTTGTGAAATCCAACATGCATTATGTGTTCACCGGCTGTAAGATAAACAGGGGGAATTGATATCTCCTGCCAGAATTGCCACCCGCCTGTAACGGGAACATTAATTTCTCCTGTAAGATCAACACCATTAAATTCAAAGTGAATTTTACCGCCTCCGGGAACCGAGGCAATCACTGGGGCTATAGTATAGTTTCCATCCTGCGCCACCAACACTGTGTATTCAACCCATTCACCATCTTCAATCCAGCCAATATCATATCCGCCGCCAGGATCGTTCGAGGCTTCGATATCAACGCCCTCTGAACCTCTGAATGGAACACCCCAGTTAACTGCGTCATTATCATGATAAGCAACACCTTCGCCGCCGAGATCGTAAAATTCAGCCTGAATTTTTCCCGGAATATTGAATGGAATTCCTGTGTAGGGTGTGCCATTGCCAAGAATACTGATCGCGATACTGTCAGTAGAAGATAGATTGAGATTATTTGTGATTGTCAATAAAACTTTATATGTGCCTACTTCCGTAAAAATATGCTCCGGATTATCTTCCTGAGCTGATTCCCCGTCACCAAAATCCCACAAATACGTAAGCGGCGATCCATTCGGATCAAAACTGTAACTTCCGGTAAACTCCACCCTCAAAGGCACCTTTCCCGATTTTTTATCGGCTAAAAGTAAAACAATTGGAGCATCGGGATTGACATTTGATGTGCTGTGTGATTTCATTGCCCTTGCATCCACTGTCATCGTGAATCCATCTGAAAATGTTACAAGGCGTTCTTCCGGACCGGCATTATGGGCAGTATAGGTAAGATCATCCGCCTGGTCCCTGAATACCGAAAAAGTCGGGATATCCGCTGTAATTGATTTTTCCAGATGTCCCATCTTCTTAAGATTATAAAGCCAGTGGTAAGTATGTGCCCGTGATTCACCATCGAAAGGCACATAGGATATATCCGCATAATAATATGAGAGCGCCAGATTAGGATCCGAAAGAGCCAGATACTCCCAGAGAATATCCTGCCAGATAACAGGCTGGCCGTTTCTCTCGCTGACAACTTCGTTATAATTCAAAATTATATAATCAGGATTCCTGCCGAGATAAAAGGAGCCCCCGGTGATCGGAAGAATATTAATTCCGTGAATGAATTCAGGATCAGCGCCGAACCATGTTGAATGAACGCCTTTACCACCCCACACCATACCAATCGCAACATGAGGATACGCGGCTGGAAACACTTCATTATCAACATCAAACCAATACTGCTCAACTGCTGATGTTTCTGTGGCATGAAGGAAAATGCCCAGATCCCTTATGTCTTTTTGATCTGTTACTTCACCCCAGAGAATAACAGCGGATGCAAAATTCATCGACTCGGAACTCGATTCCTGATTATTGCCTTCTGCGAAGTCTCCGTGCCCTGCCGCCCATGAATGACCGGCATACGTATCGAATGTTCTTAAGAAAGGAAATTGTGTATCAGTCCTATCCCAGTTATCGGAGTCTTTAATCAGCAAATTTACCATTCCTCCCCAATTTTCCAGGACTGCCCATGAACTGTCGTAAAGGGCTATTGTTGCAGCGCTCATAATCGCATAGCTTGCATGGAAATGATGATCATTGATCTGATTATCAGCGCCATATCCGGAAGGATATCCGGTCAGTACGTCCCATGTTTCATTATATGAATACTCCTGCTGCCCGCCGGCAGTAAACCACTCCTCCAGCCTGCTTTTTATTTTCGCAAGAAAGTTATCCCTCTCGGCAGTCGCCCCTAGCTGGTCTGCTATATGCACGAGGTGCGAGAGACGCGCCATTGCTTTCCCGTTCTCATAAGTGGGACCCGCGGGAAGTGTTTCAGGAACAACGCTCTGAACAAAATTCAGTAGTTCTGCCCTGTTGTAGTCTCCTCTGTCTGGTAAAGATGGTAATACTCCCGTAAATTTTAATTTAGTTGTGAAAGAACTTCCCTCGAAAAGCCTCATTTCACCGCGTGGTGATTTATAAGTATAATTTGTCAGAGGGTCGGAAGTGTTCAACCATTGATGCCTATATAACGCTGTTAATGTTTCATCTACATTAGAGGGATCATTATCCATCAGAACAGTCTCATAAGAATAAGTGGAAATTAATTCTGCCGTACTTTCGTCGTATTGCCAATCAACAATGCTATTATTCACAAATGAATAAGCATGACTTCTGAATAACTCAAGTGTTGCAGGGCTCGAATCCGGAAGCAGCGCAACCGACAGATAATCTTTATCATTCAGAGATGATCTGAGTGTCCCCGAAACTGACCAGGTTGATCCTGTTGGAGCAAATATACCATAGTGTTTACCCTGTACAGTTATACCAAGGACTGCACCCTGATTGAACCATATAGTCGGAGTTTGCGCCGGAGTGATAACGGCATCGCCGCCGGTGATTCTGAAAAAGCCATACGGAAGTCCGTGTCCTATAGTCGCTTCCATCCTGATTTGCCCATGTTCCCACAATGCATTTACTGTCCAGTCGCCATAGTGATTTGTAACTGCCTGAGCAGCATTTAATCCGCTGACACTTACCGTCAGTTGCGCTGAATAAGGATATAGAAAATCATTCGCAACGAAAATATGATCCTCGGTATAGCCTATTTCCAATCCGGCGGCAACAGCTTTAAAATTCAGCGGATGAGCATAAAGAATATTTGAATAAGGCGAATTAAAGAAAGGATAGATCAGACTGCTCCAGAAATCATTCGTCTGGATTGGCTGGCTGAATGTTGAAGAAACTTTGGGAATAGCATTTGCCCCGTTAAAATTCTGAGGACCGACAGCCCCCGAAGGTAATGTAGTGCTGTAACTACCGCTGCCCACTGTTACCGGCTGTCCGGTCGATATATTTGTCAAAACGCACAGAATGAGCATCACTGAAGCAAAAGCATATGATATTTTCAGGAAAACTGTTTCATTTAGAGTCTGTAAGTTATTATTCATTGACTCCTTCATTGATTTATTGTAAAAACTGTAAAGTGCTGATTTTCGACCGATTTCATCGCGGGTAAATTGCTTGTTAACTCAGTATCAAGTAAACCACACAAAATCAATCATAAAATCATGGCAAGAGAAATGATTGAATTTCAGAAAAGATGCTATTTGAAATAGTGTTTTAACAATTCACGTAGTTCAAACTATAAAGTCTGCAAAAATTATTCCACTACAACAAAGTAATGTATTTATTTAAATTTTAATAAATTAAACAATATTCCGGTTTGCCGCAGTTATGCATAATTATTTTTTTGATACTTTTTCTTATTGAAATGATAATATTTTAAATAAAAAAAACATGAGATACATTTCATTTTCACTGACATGAAGATCTGATCGTCTCAACACTCTGGACAAGGTCATTATAATCCAGATCATACTCATCCATAAACCGGAAAGCAACAACACCGCTCTGGAAAAACCACACATAATTTGCGCCGTAACCCAACATATATGTTACCTCAACACAGCAATTGCCTGCTCTAACATCTGACACCCAAAAAGAATGCCGGTATTAATTCCCTCTGTAATCATCGCCGGTGCTGTTGCCTGACCATTCTTCACGGCCAAGCGCTTCACGGGTTTTATTTCTGTTCAGAAGCTGCTGTCCATAATAATTCCCTTCATTTGAAAACAACTGAGATATTTTTGCCGCTTCGTCAATTGTAGGTAAAGCCCCATAAGCAAGTCTTGGAATGCCTTTAGATCCGTCGGATTCAATAGTATGCATTACAGTAAAATAATCAGCACCTATCGGCATTAAAACATTTTCACGAACCAAATCCCAGTAATAAATTCCTTCACCTTCTTTTTCTTGGATATAATTTTGAAGAGCATAAGATAGAACAAACAGATTCGTAGATGCATAGTTAAATTTTTGCCCGGGAGCCTCAGGCGAATCTGCAAGAGCGGCAATATTATTAATAGATTCTTCTGCTGTTCTGGCAAGGATAAGTGTATTCAGAAGATGCTCAGCACTCTCACTTCCTGTCGTGCCGGTAACCATATTTAATGTGTGAGAAAAAGTTACGCCCTGCCATCCGGGATGGTCAGTCAATGCAGGTACATATTCTGTAATTAATTCATTAAAAATGTTTTCGCCGTAACGTTCGGCAAAATATAGAAGCGAAAGAGCGCCCGCCATACTTTTAGTGACAGAATACAGCCCGTGCCGCATTTCATCAGGATAGGGATAAAGTCCATGGCGCGTTTCAGGAGAACTCATGTATAATTTGTTATCAATTAATAAAGCGCCTAAACTCGTTGAGGCATTGGTGTAAAAAGATTTCTTAAAATAATAGGATACCTCATTATTAATATCTATGATACTTAAAGGAAATACTGGGAGTCTTCTCATTTTGAATAGACGATGTCGTTCGATCACCTGAGCAGAATCGGTATATATCGCGGGCTTATATTCAGCTTGTAACCTCACGATCATATCACCAACCTGATGATCATTAAAATCTGCTGTTTCCTGGCTGCATTGCAAGATGACATTGCTGATGGAATCCGAATTAAAAACAAAGGTTGCCACGCAATTTCTGGCTTGTCCGATATACCTGTCAGTTAATGTTATTGGAAAAGAGGCACGGCTCCAGTCGCCATCCTGTTCTTCCTGCCATACTCTTCCCACCCCGACCACTACATCCCAGAAACTTTTACTTTTATTCCCTGTGAATTGGATATCTTTTTTAACCGGAATGAGTTCTCCGTCAGCCGTGATAAAGTCAATCGAAATTCCCGGAAAGATATTTTCCCCTTCATATGGATCTCTTCCTACCGGATATTTCAGTTCAGTATCAAAAAACGAAACAGAGCCGGATAATCGATGTCTGGATTCACCTGCCCAGTCAGGCTTTGCATAATAACTCAAGTCAATCAGAGCAGGGTTACTTTCGCCCTGCAGTTGTTCGACGGTTAGCTGATCCCGCGGCTGAATTAATTTTGGACCAGTCCATTGGATTGGTTTATTCTGACAGGCATTAAACACTAAAACTATGTATAGAAGTATAGAAAATAATCTAATGTGGCGCATTCATTTAATCTATAAAATTTGCAATATATTTAACATCAAAACTTTTCGGTATCAATAATAGGGTGGTCAAGAGTTTCGAACAGATCATTCAGGAGGAGTGTTCCCGGCAAGAGTTGAACTTGTTTTTACACTTCACCTAAAATTTACTGTGATTCTAAGTGTCTGGTACTTATTTGCTCTGATTCACAGCTTCTGTTTTCCACCCTTTTATCAGGAGCCAGAAAATTAGTATAATCTCTCCAACAAACGTAAATACCGAAAGATTCAGGTTATAATCAGCAAAGAGGACTTTTCCCGCACCATCGATCATGTAGCCTAATGATGCCAGTATTAACAGAATCCCTAATATTTTTCGCATATATCCGGCTTTAAACACTAAATATCCAAGCAACAATAAATGAAATCCGAAAATAATTAGTCCGAATCCCCAGCCAAGATTAAAAGTATTAATTGAAAGCAGAACCTTTGTCTGTATTTGAGCGGCGGTGAAAGATGTCAAATATTCTGCTCCATGCAGAAGCTGCAAAACATCAAGAAGATAAATCAGGACTACAGCCAGAATTGCAGCATAAACTACCCTGACCCAGGCTGTAAGAAGGGATAAGCTTTTATTCACAGGTTTTAGAAAAACATATAAAGCCCAGGCAACTATTATATCAAGAATAGCAACAATAAGAAAGAACAATATCGCAAGACGAAAAAGCCCTTCAGATGCATATATATTGCTGAAAGTCTTGCCAGCGTCATTTTGTGCAATAAGATTTTGTAAAATAGAAAAATTTGCAATTGGCGCCAATATTGCCATAAAAATCAATCCAATTCCAGCGATGATTGCCGAATGACTTGATGAAACATCAGTAATCCGCTTTGATGTGTTGTTTGAATTCATTTTTCCCTTTCTTTAATTATAATACACTGCTGATTAATTTGATTGCCTACCGCTCCTTTAAAGTCTTAGAACCCCATGCATAGTTCATCGTTTTGCACGAAAAGAAGTCGTAATTATGCCCGTATTTTTTAAAGATAGGATAATATTTTAAAGAAAACAAAATTCCTGATCGGTTTCTTTATGCTGTTATGTATTGAAAATTATCTGGGACTGATTATATTATTTACTGATCAGCAATTACATGATAAGAATCTTCAGACATAAAGCAGACAGCCGCGAATGCACGAATAGCAGAAATGTGATTTTGTTTAAAATAAACAAGGGGACTGAAGTCCCCTTGAAAATGTTTATCCGCCGTTGGCGGATGAAGCGTTTACTTACCTCATCAGAACCATTTTCTTAACATCGCTGTGCGTAGTTCCGTCAATGCCTTTGGCATCGATTGTATAGA
>Ga0172368_10001354_pt1 | contig 33822 bp, 26 predicted proteins | sample Lak11m_FD_114540 | JGI IMG/M metagenome (GOLD analysis project Ga0172368, IMG submission 114540) | Freshwater microbial communities from Kabuno Bay, South-Kivu, Congo - kab_022012_11m | ecosystem: Environmental > Aquatic > Freshwater > Lake | place: Democratic Republic of the Congo: South-Kivu... | reverse complement strand
GCTTAGGTTGGCCGGCTAAGCGTGGCTTAGATTGGCCGCACATGACTGGCTTAGATCGGCGGCTAAGGGTGGCTTAGGTTGGGCGACACTCAGTGGCTTAGTATAGGGCGGCAAATGACATCGGCTATATTCATGCCGGTCCCGCCGAATTGCTCGATTGACAGGATATCCGGTTCTCCATGCTGTCCCTTCACCACATACACCATGTTGCGCTTCAGGTTGAATTCACCCTCAAAGTCGTTATCGGGGAAAGGTGCGACGGTTTGTATCCGCGCTTCCGGCCAGTCTGCCGCCTGCAGTGACAACCGATACTTTCCGGACACTACCCGGTCGCCGGCGTCATACGCGCTCATGGCCATGTCTTCAGTGATGATTTCCACCTTCTCGTTCGTGGAAGCGAGAAAAACGGTGAATTCTTTCCCTTGCGCATCGCGCATCTGCAGGTTGAAGCGCATTTCCGCGAGGCTGGCTGTCGCAAGCAGCATGCAGAATCCGGCGAGTACCACATGTATGCCCAGCTTTTTCATCGTATCCTCCTGGTAGTAATGGAAACGGTTGTTCTTATTGCTATACTACTACCAGTATCCTGAAAAAGCAAGCACCTTGCGCAAGATCGGCTGAGCGCATGCTTGGTGTCAGCCTGCTTGCTTGAGGAGCATATCAATCCGCCGGTGGTATTCCCGCACCGCCAGCACGAAGGTGGTGTGACTCCACGTCAGCGGGCTGACGGAGAGCGGGGCGGCGGTGAAGGGATCGACCTGCTCGGCCATTACGCCGCTGGGAAGGGCATGGCGGGCAGCCCAGCGGAGAAGGTCGAGCGCCGGCTCCAGGTCGGTTGCCGTCTTCGCCACGGCGATATACCACTGCGCCAACCACAGCGTGCAGATGAACCAGGGGTTGCCCGGCACATGGGCGAAGTCCTCCCCCGTGTTCCGCTGATACAGGTCGCCCTGGTAGCGCGCGATGCCGCCCACCGCGGTCTTCACCCACAGCTCATCGCGCACCCGCTCCATCGTCCGCACGATACGCGGATCGTCCGCCGGCAGCATGCCGAAGTACCAGAGGCTAAACAGCGAGCTTTCCACCGTCCAATCGCGCTCGAAGGTGCCGTCCGGGCGCGGGTGGAGCATGCGCGAGTAACACGCATGCTCCGGGTCCCACAGGTGGCGCTCGACGCCGGCGCAGATCTCCTCCGCCGCCCCGCGGAACTTCTCGGTCAGCTCCATCTCGCCGAATGCTTCGGTGAAATGGGCCGCCGCCCGCAGGCCGCCCCACACCGCGCCGAGGGTCCAGGCGGAGATCCCCCGCCGTTCCTCCCACAGGTCCCAGGACGGCAGCGGCAGGCCGGTGTGCTCGTCCCGATATGCCGCCATCCAGTTCGCCGCGCGCACGATGAGCCCGCGGAAGAGCGGTTTGATGAACTCGATGTCACGGAAGCGCTGGAAATGCCGCCAGAGCGCCCACAACACCAGCGCCGTCTCGTCCTCCTGCACCGGCAGCACCTTCTCGCCCTGGTAATACCAACCGTGCCACGACGACGCCAGCGAGCCGTCCGGGTTGAACTTGTGCAGCAGGTAGCCTTCCTCGGTGATGGCCCGGTGGCAGAAGTTGAAGAAACGGCCGGTCAGCTCCGCATACCCGGCGTCGATCATTGCCGCCGCCGCCAGCGCGCCGTCCCGCGGCCAGGTGTAGGCGTAGGTGTCGCTGTAATAGCGCGCCATCTCGAAGTCGGTGGAGGCGAGCACCGCGCCCGCCTGGTCGGCCTGCGTGTGCGTGATGAGCAGGCTGCGCTGGTACAGGCGGAGAATCTCCGGCGGGAGCAGCGACAGGTCTTCGTGCTCCTTCGTCACCCACAGGCGCCAGTATGCTTCCGTGCGCTTCAGATACACTGCCGGTCCGCGCTGGCGAATGGCGCGGTTGAGGCGGGTCACCTCGGTGAACTCCTCGCCCACCGCAATCCAGTACCAGCCGACGGCGCTGCCCCCTGCCGGCGCCTGCAAATGCAGGGCGATGCAGGAGTCCACGCTGCCCTGCGCGGCCGCATAGCCGGAGAGCACGCCGTCCTCCGCGTCGCGCCAGGCGCCTTCCCGCCCCTGACTCTCCTTCACGCCCACCGCCCAGCCGTCGACGCCCAGCACCCAGTCGCCGTCCGCCGTCTTCGCGCAGTTGGTCATGAACCAGCGCCGGCCCTTGTAATGGAACACCGCCAGCCGCTCCGGCTCGTAGTAGGCGGCGTCGCCGACCGACTGGGCGTAGATGTGGAAGTCCTGCGCGAAGAACAGTCGCACCTCCCGCGGGCGGTCTGCCAGGTTCGTCACCGTGACCCGCCGCAGGTACAGGTTCTCGTGGAAATCGACCACGTCCCGGCAGTCCAGCCGCAGGTTCAGCCCGGAATGGTGCAGCGTAACCTCGGTGACCAGCGACTGCTCGACATAATCGAGCCTCCGCTCCCAACCCGGATCGGTGGTCCAGTGGAACCGGTCGTCCACCCACACCCCGAAGCGGAAGGGGTGGCCGGCGGAGTGGTTCTCCTGCCCCACGTGCGGCCAGTACAGGTCGCGGAGCTGGTAGTCGCGGTCAAAATTGACCTGCAGCGACCCATTGCCCAACGGAAGATCGCGCGGCATCGTTCCTCCTCACCAGCATGGTAGCACGCGGGGTGGGTGAGAATTGAACCACAGAGGCACAGAGACACAGAGACAAAATGACAATGGGAAGAATGGGAATGATGCGCTTCCCATTCTCCCCTGCTTATTGCGCCTCCTATTGCATCGGGCCTAATTCCGCAATCACGCGATCCATCTCCGCCAGCTCGTCCGGGGTCAGCTCCACGCTGCCGCCGGGGGCGATGTCGGCGGCTTGCTGCGGGTTGCGGACGCCGACGAGGGCGCAGGTGACACCTGGGCGGCTGACCGTCCACGCGATGCTCAACTGCGCCTGGTTCAGGCCGTATTTCTCGCGGAGCGGGGCGAACTGCTCGAACATGGCGTTGACGCGAGTGATGTTCTCCGGCTTGAAGCGCGGGTTGCGGGCGCGCATGTCGTTAGCGGGGAAGGCGCGGTTGGGGTCCATCGCCCCGGTGAGCAAGCCCAGCGCCAGCGAGGAGTAGGAGAGGATGGAGATATCCTGCTCGCGGCAGAAGGGCAGCGCCTCCTCTTCGATCCCGCGGTCGAGCATGTTGTAGAGCGGCTGGTTCGAGTCGATGCGGCCGACGGCAAGGTACTCGCGCATCTGCTCGGCAGTGGCGTTGCTGACGCCGATGGCGCGGATCTTGCCTTCGTCCCGCAGCTTGAGCAGCTCGCCCATGGTGTCGGCGATGGGGGTGGTGGGATCCTGCCAGTGCGTCTGGTACAGGTCGATGTAGTCGGTGTCCAGCCGGCGCAGGCTCAGCTCGACTTCATAACGGATGTTGGCCGGCCGCAGATTGCGGTAGACCGTCTTCCCGTCGATCTCGAAGAACTTATGGCCTTCGTCGACATGCCACACCAGGCCGACCTTGGTGGCGAGGACGATCCGCGACCGGTCGCGGCCCTTGATCGCCCGTCCGACCACCTCTTCCGCCAGCCCATAGCCATACATGGGCGCGGTGTCGATCAGCGTGATGCCTTCGTCCAGCCCGCGCTGCAGGGCGGCCACCGCCAGCTCTTCGTCCGTTCCGCCCCACCACAATCCGCCGATGGCCCAGGTGCCCAAGCCGATGGCGGGAATGTGCATGCCCGATGTGCCGAGTTCGCGATAAATCACCTCTACCTCCCGTAAATTCGCTGTTGAACGGGCATATGATAACGGGAACACAGGGATAATGCAAAATTTTCGGAGTGCGGTGGCTCGACACCGCTTTCAGATTGCGTAAGGTGATCATGATAGATATTACGTTATACCTATAGTGAATACCTTACGCAATCTGAAAGCGGCGTCGAGCCGCCGCACTCCGAAAAATTAGCGTATCTGTATTTGCCGTAGCCCTTCATACAGCACGATCGCCGCCGAGTTCGCCAGGTTCAGCGAGCGGACGCGGTCGGTGCGCATGGGGATCTGGAGGACGCGGTCGGGATAGGCGTCCAGCAGGCGGTCGGGCAGGCCGCGGCCTTCGCTGCCGAAGACGAAAGCATCGCCGGGGTGGTACTCCACGTCGAAATACGAGCGCTCGCCCGCGGTGCTGAAGAGGAAGAAGTGCGGCGGGTGTGCGGCTTCGAGATACTGCTCGAAATTCGCGTGGCGGGTGATATCCACCGAGTCCCAGTAATCCACCCCCGCCCGTCGCAGCGCGCGGTCGTGCGTCTGAAAGCCCAGCGGCCCTACCAGATGCAGCGGCGACCCGGTGGCGGCGCAGAGGCGGGCGATGTTGCCGGTGTTCTGCGGAATCTCCGGCTCGACCAGCACGATGGCGAAGGGCGGGTCGGGCCAGGAGAAGGGCAGGTCGAAACGGCGGTGGTGGGCATGTTGTTCCATACAGAACTCGTATACGGCGGGGACAGTCCCTATTCCTTTCGGTATGTATATCTGTCACCATGTCCGGCGCTTGCTGATGGGGGGCCGGGACAGTCCCCTACGCTATCTCACACAATGACACGAAGGCACAAAGGCACGAAGAACGTGAAACCGCAAATTACGCAGATTACGCAGAGATTAGTTGTTTGTGGCAATCGGTAACATGTCACGGCGGTCACAGTCCCTATTCCTTTCAGATGGCTTATCTATCATCGATTCCTGCGCTTGCTGGTGGGGGGACGGGACAGTTCCCTACGCTTACAAACGACGATACAGCGTGGTTCTCAGACGAATGACGGTCGGGGATTGGGGTTCGGGTGTTGTAATGAGTAAGGCTTTGCCATCCGGGGATATGCCGGCTATGGCTGGTTCAAAATAAGGCGGTTCGATCATCATCCGTGCTGCAACTGATAAGGGTACATGTGGCAAGCGCAGCCGGGTTGCCGAGACTCTTCTGCCCGAGCGATGGAAGATACCGACGACAAGCGGATCATTTAATGTGGGTAACTGTAATTGCCTGATGGCGGTTTTGACCAGATGCTGTCTGGAAGCGTAATACAGCAACGCATAATGCCAGCCGTCAGGGGTGATTGCAGAATTATCCTCATCAGGTTCTGCAAAGATATTCGCCGCGGAATGATGCGCTAAATGTTGGATAGGGAAATCGGGTAAGCGGGCAATGCATTGATCTGTATCATTCGACGCAATACTCCCTTGAGCAACAAAATCTCCATCTGCCGACAATGTATACCGGTTTTCCGTGCTCTCATATCGCAGTTCTCCCGGGGTCCTGGGGAGAGTTTCGATATTTTGAGAGGGACCATACGTCTTCCCAAACTGATCCATAAGCTTTCCGTGCTTTAGAAAGATCTGTGATTTGGCTGGAGGAGCGGAAACAGACCATTTGCGTTGTGAGACGATCCGATGACCCTGCAGGAGCATTGCGTAATACGAGAGTGTGGTTCCATCATTCTGCCAGCAGCAGCTTCCATCATCAGCGACCGCGACATCGCGCAACCGGCCATCGGCGATCAACCGATGCTGATCGCACAGAAAGAGGGCGGTTTCCGGACGATTGACAACCCTCACCAGCAATCGACCTCCGTCACGACGTGTGACATGATAGCGTGTCTGCGTATATCGCTTGCCTTTTACCGAACGCGTCAAGGTGATGGGGAGGACGGTTTCGCCGGTCATTTTCCCGTTGCGCCACTGTTGCAGCAGCAGTGTCTTTCCCCGCACGGTGATGGTGGCGAGACTCGAACCGTCATCCGAGAGGGAGTATGCATGCTCGTATAACACCTGTTGCAGTGGATACATCAACCAGCCGGACCAGTCGGGAAGCGGCAAAGGGACAGACCATTGCTGTTTACCGAGCCAGTTGTAAAACGACAGCGTGGTTGTGTCGTTTCGAAGCAGAAAGCCGCCCCGGCAGGTGAGGGGTAGCTGCAGGTCGGCATAGCCTTCGGTTCCGAATACCGGCCATAACCGGTGGGCAAGGGACCAGCCAACACTACCCACGATCAGTAGTATCGCCAGATATAATAACCTTTTTCGTCCTGTGGTCCATTTCACAGATTTCATGATATCGAGTCGCGTAGCGGAGCATCCGAATAATATGATACCCAGGATATGGCTGAAATATTCCTGTTGAGATTTTGATGGCCTGAGACACGTGAGGCTGTGCATTTAACTTGTTTAACAAACGCCGGGAGGATCGTTATCACGGGTCATGGAAACAAAGGGGAAATCCATTGAAATGAGGTTTCCATGATTTCCGATTCCGTACGCCAGTACCTTTCCTCCGAGCACGAGCGCATGATTGATGAGTTGTTAGCCGATACCCGGGTCAACGGCGGGTTGGCGCCGCTGGATGTCGAGCGATTCTGGGCTGACCAGGCGGTGGCCATCAAGGAACCGTTCGGGGAGATTCCGCAGTTGCCGCTGGGGATTATGATGAGCGGGGAGTGCGTGTATGCGGAACTGGGGATTGATGAGGATTACTGGCGATATCAGCATGATGAGGCGTGGGCGCTGGAGTTGAACCGGGCGTATAACGACCGGGCGGAGCGGATCGTGGGGCGGCGGTTGTTGAATGAGACGCCGGAGGACCCGGCGCGGCAGTGGCCGAAGGTAAAGACGCTGGCGGATATCTTCGAGGGGGAGCAGGTGTGGTTCCCGGGCACATGGGGGTGGTGGCTGCAGGAGTCGGCGCACGACGAGGCGGAGCTGACGGCGCTGCTGGACCGGGTGGACGCGCGCCTGGAGAACCTGCGGCCGTTCCTGCTGCCGGAGAATTGGGAGGAGGAGAAGGCGCGGCTGAACGCGCTGGGCGTGCCGCCGCCGCGCTACCGGGGGCAGCGCGGGCCGGTGACCTTCGCCGCCTCGATTTACGGGGTGGAGAACCTGCTGTTCCTCATCATGGATAACGAAGAGCTGGCCGCCAGGTTCCGCGACACCATCCTACGCGCCATGCTGGAGATCGCGCGCGTGCTGGACGAGGAGGCGGGCGACACCCCGGAGACCGCGCCGCACGGCTTCGGCTTTGCCGACGACAACTGCTATTTGCTCTCGCCGGAGATGTACGAGTTTTTCGGCTATCCCATCCTGAAGGCGATCTTCGACCGCTTCAGCCCCAACTCGGGAGACAGCCGCTACCAGCATTCCGACTCTCCCATGAGCCAGCATCTGCCCGCGCTGGGTCGATTGAAGATGACCGGAGTGAACTTCGGGCCCACGGTGATGCCGGACGAGATCCGCAAGTACCTGCCGAACGCGATCATTCACGGGCAGCTTGCGCCCTTCACCTTCAGTCGTAATGATGAGGCGGAGATCGTCGCCGAGTTGCTGCGCGACTTCACGCTGACGCTGGAGACGAAGGGGCTGGTGTTCAGCACCGCCGGCTCCATCAACAACGGCTCGCGGCTGACGGGGATGCGGTTGATCATGGCGGCGATCCAACGATATGGCCGATATGACGTTGGCTGAATGGAAGACTGGAAGGTTGGAAGATGGGACCGGGTCTGCGCAGCCGTTGCGCAGACCCGGTCCAAACTTTCGCAGGAATTACCCGATTGATGTCGAATGAAGCGGTAGGATCACTGACAGGAGGGACCTACGATGCGTATCTTTACAGGAAGACGCCGGCTCACCTACCTCGAGCTGGTGCTGGTGATGACGGTGGCGGCGACGCTGGCCACACTGCTATTCCCCATGCTCTCCCACGCCCAGGCTGATGACGGTAATGCCCAGGCGCAGCGAGCCACCTGCAACAGCAATATCCGGCAGATCGCGCTGGCGATCCAGATGTATGCCCAGGATAATATGGGGCAGTATCCGGGCATCGACGATACGACGTGGGTCAGCAAGGTGTCGCCCTATCTCGGCAATGCTTCCGCGATGTTCGAATGCCCGGCGGATGCGGCGGCAGCGGGCGGGGACGCGGTCAGTTATGGCCTCAGCGGGCTGCTGATCCGGGAGAATGGGACAGGCGTGAAAGAATCGCAGGTGATGTCGCCTTCCGAAGTCGGCGCGATCTGCGACGCGGCGCCGCTGAAGGCGTTTCCGAACGGCGGGGTGGTCGGCGGGGGAGGCTTGCGATCCGGCGAGATCAAGGTGCAGCCGGAGCCGCGACATGACGGTCTGCTCGTCGGGTTCTGTGATGGCCATGCCAAATATTACCAGGGAGACGTCAACCCGCTCGATGAAGCCAATGGCGTGGCGCGATCGATGTACCATGCCTCCCCGCTGGGACTGATCGACAATCCGGCGGCCATGCTGCCCGCCGGCGCCGGCATTCCCGGCCTGGCCGGCACCGTAGCCGTAGGCGGTGAATACGCCACCAATCCGATGCTGATGGCGGCGGCGAGAGTCTGCGGCGACTACTATACCGCTGGTTTCAAGGGACAGTTCTACAGCATGGGCCGGCCGCAAGCCGACTGGGTGTGGGGCACCGTCAGCAGCGGGCCGGAAAAGATCGCTCCGAAGGCGATGGCGTATGACGCGCTGTGCATCGTCGTCGCGAAAGGCAGTCGAATCCCGACGCTGCCGGCATATGCCAACACCACATATGCCGTAACGCCCGCGGCGATCAAAACGCTTTTCGAGATCGGTTATCGCAAGGATTACGTGCAGGTCTACCATTTACCGGGCCAGTATTGCAATACCAACGCTTACGTGAAGAAGGTGATCGGCAATACCAACTGGGGCATCGATGCTGTCGAGGTGGCGAATGATGCCGAGATGATCGAGAAGGTGGCCAACGACCCGTGGGGCATCGGCTACTGCTCCAGCGCGTTCGCGGATCCGGACCGCATCACCATCCTGTCGCCGATCATCGGCGAGAACATCTACGTCTGGCCGCGCGCCAGCGCGGAGATGCGCTGGGTGATGCCCTCCTTCGCCGAATCCGACTGGCCGTGGAAGCGCAGCCTGGACGTGACCACATCACCCGGTCAATTGGCGTCCGGCATCGCCACCGCGCTGCACACAGGCCCGTTCGTGAAGAAGGGGTTGTATAAGGGGCCGCTGTTCACGTGGGGGTATTGGCCGGGGAATTATTGATCCGGCACAGTATGAGGGCATGACCGACGCCGCGCCTGTAAATGGTGCGGCGTCTTTTTCGGGTTGTGATATAATAAGCGGTAGGATTAGTAACAGGAGGGAATCCACATGCGTACCCTTGCAGGAAGACGCCGGCTCACCTACCTCGAGCTGGTACTGGTCACCATCGTTTTTGCGACCCTCGCCACGCTGCTGTGCCCCATACTGCTACAGGCGCAACTGATGACCCCAGAGAAAAAGCGGATGGAGACATGCAGCAGCAACGTCCGTCAGATTGCGCTGGCGATCCAGATGTATGCACAAGATAACGCCAGCCAGTATCCGGGCATCGATGGCTGTTCGTGGGTGGAGAAGGTTTCGCCATATATTGGCAATGCACCTGCGATATTCACCTGTCCGAACGATACGTCGGATCCCGGCACGTCGGTCAGTTACGCGTTGAGCGGACTGCTGATTCGGCAGGATGGCACCGGCATTAAGGAGTCGCAAATATTGTCGCCATCGGAAGTCGGCCTGCTTTGCGATGCGTCGCCATCGGAACGCTATCCTGGAGGCCGGGTGATCGGCGGCGGGGGATTGCAACCAATCGAGTCTTTCGGCGCCGTCATCAATGCGCGGCACAGCAAGGGCGCCGTCGTCGGGTTCTGCGATGGTCATTCCAAATATTGTCCGGGGCCGATGAACATGATGGATGCGGATTGCGGTGCGATGCGCGCGTTGTACCATGTGGCCCCGCTGGGATTGGTCGACAATCCGGTGGCCATGCTGCCCAAGGGTTCCGAGATTTACGGGCTGACCGGCATTGTTACCGTAGGCGGCGAATATGCCACCTATCCGCTTCTGATGGCCGCGGCGAAGGTTTACGGCAGCTACTATACCACGGGCTTCAAAGGTCAGTATGATATAAAAAACCGCCCGCAGTCCGGCTGGGTGTGGGGCGCGGCCGGCACCGATCCGGACAAGGTGGCCCCGAAGGCCATCGCGTATGACGCCGTGTGTATTATTGTGGCGAAAGGGAGCAAAATACCGACGCTGCCGGCGCTGGTCAACGGGACGTATGCCATGCCGATTCCAGCCATCAGGAAACTCTTCGAGACCGGTTATCAGCTGAATGTGGTGCAGGTCAGTAAGATGGGTGATTCATGCAGTACCAATACATATGTGAAGAAGGTGATCGGCAACACCAATTGGGGTACCGGTTCCATCGTGGTGGCGAATGATGCGGAGATGATCGAGAAGGTGTCCAACGATCTCTACGGCATCGGCTACTGTTCCAGCGCCTTCGCCGATCCGGACCGCGTCACGGTGCTGGCGCCGATTATCAACGGCGTGACCTACGTCTGGCCGCGCAACAGCGAAAAGTTTCGTTGGGTGATGCCCACCCTTGCCGAATCGGACTGGCCGTGGAAGCGGCATCTGGACGCCGCGAGTTCGGGCGATGCGCTGGCAAACGGCATCATCGCCGCTTTGCGGAGTGGCGGCCTCAAGGGAGGCCTGGAGCAGGGACCGCTCTTCACATGGGGGTATTGGCTTGGGCGATATTGATGGAAGAATGGAAGAATGGAAGGTTGGAAGAATTTTCGGGTTCTTCCAACCTTTTGCTTTGGTGTAGCGAGCGACCGCCCGTGATGCCGATTTTGCGAACAAATACGCGGTTTTACGGTCAGGCCGCAGCGGAATATTCAGGATGTCGGTAGTGCGGCAGCAAGATTGACGACGATCGGCAGCACGATCATAGCCGGTACTACAGCAACGGACAGGCGCCTGTCATAGTTTTATTTACGTCATCAGCGCCTGTCCTTTTTAATTTGGTTACGATTTCCCTGTAGCGCGCGCCCGCCGTGGCGCGCTGTTTTCGACTTTCCGTTCCGCTTTCAGGAGACGGCATCCGGTGATCACGGATTCCGTTCCACCGCACGGTTCATAAATTCGTAAACAGCGCGCCACGGCGGGCGCGCGCTACAAGATATCTTATTGTGTCATTACATGAATCCGCTCGGTTTCCAGGTTCAGCCAGCGCATCTCCTCTTCCGTCAGCGTGATGCCGAGCGCGGGCATGGTGGTGCGGACTTCGGTGGGGGTTTGCGGGCCGACCAGCGCGAAGGTGGGGAAGGGCTGGTTGAGCACGTAGGCGAGTGCGATGTTGAGCGCGGAGACGCCGTATTTTTGCCCCAGCTCTTTCGCGCGCGCCAGGCGCTGGAAGTTATCTTCGCTGCTCCAGCAGCGCGCCATCCACAGGCTCGGCCACTCCGGCGTGTCGCCCAGTGCGAAGAAGCCCTGCGCCTGGCTGGACCAGGCAAGGAGCGGCAGGCGCGTTTTCATGAACCACGCGCGAGACGCCGGGTCGGAGGCGGCGATGCAGCCGTCCCACGGCGCCTCGACCATGCGCGCCAGGCTGAAGTTGTTGCTCACCCCGGAGATGCCGCGCAGGCCGTGCGCCTTCGCGTAGGCGTTGGCTTCCTCCACGCGATCGAGCGACCAGTTGGACACCCCGAAGGCATGGATGCGGCCGGCGCGCATGTGCTCGTTCACCACGTCGATGAACTCGCCGGCGGGGATCGCCGGATTGTCGCGGTGCATGGTGTAAATGTCCGTGTAATCGGTCTGCATGCGGTCCAGCGACTCGAATAACTGGCTCGTGAGATGCTCCGGATCGCACAGCGGGGTATGCGCGCCTTTGATCATCACCACCACCTGCTCGCGGTTTCCGCGCAGCTTCATCCACTGTCCGAGCAGCCGGTCCGCGTTGCCGCCGCCGTAGACATAGGCGGTGTCGAAGGCGGTGCCGCCGTATTCGACGAAGGCATCGTAGAGCACGCAAGCGTGGTTGATATTCTCCGCCCACATGGCGCCGGCGAAGAGGCGCGAGACGGGCTTGCTGACGCCGTCGAGGGACGCATACGGCATCTTCGCTTCCGGGCGCACGGCCAGCGGTTTTTGATCCACCGGCAGCGTCAACGCTTCAAGCTGCTCGGACTCGAAGACCATGCCGATCTGCTGCCGCCACTTATCCAGCGCGCGCATGTTGCCCAGCGTGTCGTCCCAGCTCATCGCCGGCGAAGGCGCCTGGCGGTTGGCGATATTCGCCGCCACGATATCCGCCTCAATGGCATACAGCTCGCGGTCAGCCGAAACGACGATCTCTTCCGGTTTCTCTTCGCCATTGCGCTGCACGAAGATGGAGGAGGCGCCGCCATTCCGCGCGGGGAACCAGGGGGTGGGCACGAAGATGCTGCCTTCGGTGCCGAAGATGCGCACGGCATTGTCACCCTGGTTGGCCATCACCGCGCAGGCGAGTTGGGCGACGATGTCGCCGGGAAACTTCACCGCGGCCACGGTCCATTCGTCCGACTTGCTGATCTCGCCGATGTGGCCGACCGCCTTGATCTCGACCGGCTCCGCGAAGTCCTGCCCTACGGCCGCGCCGGCGATCAGGCGGGCCATGGACATGCAGTAGCAGCCCAGGTCCATGATGCCGCCGCCGCCCTTGGCGTTCTTGATGTGGCGGGCTTCCGGATCGAACTGCGATTGGAAGCTGAAGGTGGCCTGGATCGAGCGCACATCGCCGATGGTCTTCGCCTTCAGCAGCTCGGCCAGCTTTTGCGTCTGCGGGGAGCAGCGGTACATGAAGGCTTCCATGAGGAACACGTCATTGCGCCGCGCCGCCTCCACCACCGCCAGCGCTTCCGCGTAGTTGATGGTCAGCGGCTTTTCGCAGAGGATGTGCTTGCCGGCGTCCGTCGCCTTCACCGCCCATTCCGCGTGCCAGGGGTGCAGCATGGCCAGGTAGACGGCCTGCACGTCGGGGTCGGCCAGCAGCGCTTCGTAAGTTCCGTAACATTTCGGCACGTTGTGCTCGTTGCCGAAGCGGTCGGCGGATTCCTGCGTGCGGCTGCCCACCGCCACCAGCTCGCCGGTCGCCGACGCTGCCAGCGCCTTTGCGAACACGCCGGCGATGCGGCCGGTACCCAAAATGCCCCAGCGCAATTTATCAGTCACGATTCGATCCTCCACGGTTGAACTTCAGAGGTGATTTCACACCAGATTGCCTCGTGCGGGGGCCACCTCTCCCCCAGCCCCTCCCCTAAGAAGGGAGGGGGGCACCGGGTGAATTTTTGCTTAACAATTCGAAAGATACAGGCTTGACTTGGCAGGAAGAGTGAAAACGCTTTCTGTCTTCCTCATCAAGTAAGGTTTCTTCCACACTCAGGAAAGCCTGCTCCCCTCCCTTCTTAGGGGAGGGGCTGGGGGAGAGGTGGCTCCCGCACGAGGCAACCGGTTTTGTAATCACCATTCGGGTTGATGGTAACACGAGGGAGGAGAGAGCGCAATCATATTTCCGCAACGAGACGCACAGGAATTCGGCAGGTGAGCCGCGAAATAGCAGATAGAAGCGAAGGATTGTAAAGGAGATCTCCATGGCCGTATCCCTGGCCTTGATCGAGCAATTGCGAGAATTCGAGACGGCGCTGCTGACCGAAGCGATGGCGGCGATGGGCATGACGCAGACCGAGGCGCTGCATACCGGCAGCGACGTGCGGCGGCTGACATCGCCGGCGGAGCCGATGGTGGGCGTGGCGTTGACGCTGGAGGTGGACACCAGCACGCCGGGTAAAGCGCCGGATGCGGCGGGGTTGTGGGAGAGCTACGCCTGGATTCAGCAGTTGGCGATGCCGGTGGTGGTGGTGATGAAGTGCACCGGCGCCGCGTTGAACCGCGAGTGCGTGGCGGGCGACGGCATGGCGAAGATTTTCAAAACCTACGGCGCCTGCGGCATCGTGACGGACGGCGGCGTGCGCGACCTGGAGCGCATCGACCGGGTGGGACTGGCGGTGTTCGGCTCCGGGGTGACGCCGAATCATGCCACGCTGGTCTACCGCATCTCGCAAGCGCCGGTGACCATATCCGGGGTGACCTTCACCACCGGCGACCTGGTGCACGGCGACGGCGACGGCGTGATCGTGGTGCCCGCGCAGAGCCATGCCGGCATGGTGGAAGCCTGCACGCTGGCGCGGGATTTCGAGACGCGGGCGCACCTGGTGTTCCGGCGGACGGATTTGTCGCTGGATGAGAAGAAGGCTCGCGTCGGGGCGTTATACAGCGGGCACCAGGAGCGGTGCCGGACGCTGTTAAGCGAATAGTGTACCGCCGGCAGGGGAGATGGCTTAGAACTTGAATAAGTGGGATAGGGGAGCGAGACCATGATGAAGCTGCGCCAGCAAACAGCGGACTGTGCCGATTTTGACATATTGCTGCCGGGAGATGAAACCCCGGCGTTCAGGGTGCTGCTGCCGGAATTGATCACCGCCGACGGGCTGGACGGGAAGGACAGCCCGCTGTTCCACACCATCCCCGGGACGTGGTCGCTGCGGGACGACCGCATGAGCGGGACGTTCACCACGCCGCATCCGCTGACGGTATTCGTGTCGATGCATCTGCGCGAATCGGATATTGCGGTGGCGTTGGCGGTGCGCAACGATACCCAGAACACGCTGACGAACGTCGAAGCGAACGTCTGCCTGTCACCCAACCATCTGCCCGGGCATCCGGGGTGGTACAACCCGCGGTTCATCCCGGAGATGGAACCGGACCGTGACGCGCAGGGGCGCTGCTGGTACGCGGAGTTGACGCCCAGACGGCTGCAGGTGCTGACGAGTGCGGGGTGGGGGGAGATGCACGCGCACCCCCGGCATCCCGATCCGGACGCCGTGCCGCCTTACGACTTCACGCCCAGCCGGCAGGCGGATGCCGTCGCCTGCGCCATCCCCTCACTGGATATGACAAGTTACCTGTTCCAGGCTTGGTCCAGCCCCTGCCGCTACATCGCCCCCTTCCCGGGCAACGCGTGCATGCACCTGCTGCCGCAGATGGCCGAGACGCTGGCCCCCGGCGCGGCGGCGGTGGTCTACGGATTGATCGGCATTTTGCCCGGCAATCGGGAGGCGTTGACCGCCCATATTGCCGCATTTCGCAATGGCTTGATCTTACAATAAGGAGCGATCTCATGAGCAACACCGTGAAAATCATGCCCTGTCTCGACATGCGGAACGGTCGGGTGGTGAAGGGTGTGCACTTCGTGGACATCATCGATGCCGGCGACCCGGTGGCGTGCGCGCAGGCCTACTGTGCGGCGGGGGCCGACGAACTGGCGATGCTGGACATCACCGCCACCGTGGAGGGGCGGGCGACCATGCTGGAGGTGGTGCGGCGCGTGGCCCCGGTGGCGACGGTGCCGTTCACCGTGGGCGGCGGCATCGCCAGCGTGGCCATCGCCGCGGCAGTGATCGAGGCGGGAGCGGACAAGGTCTCCACCAGCAGCGCCGCCTTCCGCCGGCCGGAGGTGATCGCCGAGATGGTGCGCGAGCTGGGACCGGAGCGCGTGACAGTCGCCATTGACGTCGATGTGAATCCCGGCCTGCCTTCCGGGTATGAGGTATATATCGACGGCGGGCGCACCGCCACCGGCGCCGACGCCGTCGAGTGGGCGAAGCAGGCGGATGGCTACGGCGTCGGCTGCATCCTGCCCACCAGCAAAGCGACGGACGGCGCGCGCACCGGGTTCGATCTACCGCTGATCCAGAAGATCGCCGAAGTGGTCTCCGTGCCGGTGGTCGCCTCGGGCGGGGCGGGCACGATGGAGCATTTTTACGAAGCCGCGCAGGCCGGCGCCGGGGTGCTGCTGGCGGCCTCCGTCTTCCACTTCGGCACGATCAGCATCCCGGGGTTGAAGCAGTACCTGCGGGAACGCGGCATAGCGATTGAAGCGACGGAATATTCGCTGTAATTGAGATCGCTGCATGGAAGATGGCCGGCCTGGAAAAGGCCGAATGTAATCCATACCCGGCGATGCCGTCATGATAAAGGAAACACCACTCCCGAAGCGAAGTTGAGTCGGGAGCGATTCACACCCGGCAGGCGCCGGGTTTTCAACTCCGGAGGTTATTATGAGCGAGCAGGCCATCCCGCGGATCTTCGACACCGACCGGCGCATTCGACTGGGGATCTGGGGGTTGGGGCGCGGCATGAGTTTTTATCAAACCTGCCAGGCCTTGAACTTCGATGTGGTTGCCGGGTGCGATTACAACGCGCACATGCGGGCGAATTTTCTGGCGCAAAACCCCGGCGCCTTTGTCTCCGCGGACGCGGAGGAGTTTCTGGCGCAGGATTTCGACGCCGTGCTGCTGGCGACGTTCTGCGTGGATCACGCCGGCGATGCGCTGCGCTGCCTGGCGGCGGGCAAGCACGTGCTGTCCGAGGTGACCGCCTTTCACTCGCTGGCCGAGGGCGTGAAGCTGGTGGAGGCGGTGGAGCAGAGCGGACTGATTTACAACCTGGCGGAGAATTACCCCTTCAGCGCCGCCAATATGTACCTGGCGCGGAAGTGGAAGGACGGGCTGTTCGGCGAGCTGCAATACGCAGAATACGAATACGTGCACGAATGCCGCTCGCTGTGCTACACCTACATCGACGGGCTACCGGTGCAGCCGAGGTGGACGGTGCACAGTTGGCGGAGCTGGATGAATTTCCATTACTACTGCACGCACTCGCTGGGCCCGGTGATGGTGATCACCGGCGAGCGCCCGGTGCGCGTGGTGTCGCTGCCGGGGCGGCAGCGGCTGGCGGGCTACCTGATCGACAGCCCGGAGGGGATGAGCGGCATCACTCCGTCGCTGATCGAGATGTCCAACGGCGGGCTGGTGCGCAACCTGATGGGCAGCACGACCAACGACTCGCACGTGCAGCGCATCTGGGGCACGCTGGGGGCAGCGGAGATTGGCGTTGGCAAAACGCTGCAGTTACGGTTGGGCGCGGCGGGCGGGGCGCCGAAGTTCGAAGTGATCCCGCACTGGGATTCACTCGGCGCGCTGGCGGAGAAGACCGGCCACGGCGGCGGCGATTTCTGGGTGCTCTACCACTTCGCCAAGCAAATCCTCTACGGCGACCCGGCGCCCTTCGATGTATACAGCGCATCAGACGTCACCATCCCCGGCATCCAGGCTTACCGGTCGTCACTGCGGAACGGCGAGCCGCAAGATGTGCCGGACTTCCGCGACCCGGCGCAGCGCGACCAATACCGGCATGACGATTGGTCGCAGGAGCGGTACGATACGAAGCGCGGTGTCTTCCCCGCCGGGGCGGATACCGGGCTGACGCAGCATTTCGCCAAAACCATCGCCGACCTGATCCAATACAGCACGCTGTACCGCGCTTATGCGGACTGGCGGGCGGTGATGGACGACATGGCGCAGCCGGCCAAGGTGTTGGAGCAGGCGGAGCAGGTGCTGCAGGCGCTGCCGGCGCTGCGCGAGACCTACGCCATGGCGCGGAAGCTGGTCGACGCCTACCCGGACAGCGACGGCGCCCGCGTGCTGCGCGAGATGCTGGAGATCGGGGATGAAGCGGTGGTGATGGCGCCGGATTTCGCGACGGCATTGCAGCGCCAGTGCGACGAGCTGCGGGCAAAATTCCCCAATCTGCCGGTGCGCATCGTGCACTTCGCCGCCAGCAGCCTGCGCCCCGCGGTGGCGGACATCCGCCGGGTGCGCGCGCCGCAGCCCAACCTGCGCTTCATGGACCTGGAATACCAGCACTCCCAGGATTACGCGGATGTTCGCCAGGTGCACGGGGGGAAGCATGGGGTGATTTATCTCCGCGCCACCATCGACCTCGAGCGCGGTGGCCGCGGACGGCTGCTCTTCGGCGCGGACGGGCCGGTGAAGGTGTGGGTGAACGGCAAGGCCGCCGGCAGCGAACCGGAGGCCAGCAACCCCGCGCTGCCGGATGAATACGCCGTTCCCGCCAGTTGGCAGGCCGGCAGCAACACCGTGATTTTCGCCTTGAGCACCAACCGTGGGCATGCCTGGGGGGTGACGGCGAAGGCGGTGGTAGAGGAATAACCAGTTAAGGTCGGAAGATACATTCACAGTCTGGAAGGAGGCGAGAGCCCCGCTCAGGGACTGTCCCGGCTCAGCGGGACCAGTGCTGTTTTCCTTCCTCCATGCTTGTGAACATGATCAGCGGGACTGTCCCCGTTGATAGACGGGCTTACCTCTAGAAGGGGACAGTCCCGCTGATCATGTTCACGAATATAGATAGAGGAGAACTTCTCGGGTTCCGCTGAGTCGGGACAGTCCCTGAGCGGGGCTCTCGCCTCCTTCCAGACTGAGAATCTCGCTTCCATCGCTTACTTATTTGATGAATCATCCTTCGAAGTTAGAGGAAGAACTTATGACGAACCGCGAGCGTGTGTTGGCGTCGTTGCAGCACCGGCAGCCGGATAAGACGCCCTACCAGATCGGCTTCACGCAGAAGGCGTATGCCCGCATGGCGGAATATACCGGCAACCCGGATTTCATGGCGAGCATCGATAATTGCCAGTTGTGGGTGAGCACCGAGGACCCGCAGGGCTGGCGCGAAGTCGCCCCGGACATCTGGGAGGACGAATTCGGCGTGCAGTGGAACCGCACCATCGACAAGGACATCGGCAACGTGTGCAACTGCATGGTGACGCCGGAGACGCTGGACGACTTTGTCTTTCCCGACCCGCATAGCTCCAGCCGGTATGAGAAATACACTGAGACGATTGCCGCGAACCCGGGGCAGTTCGCCATCGCCGATCTCGGCTTCAGCCTGTTCGAGCGGGCGTGGACGCTGTGCGGATTCGAAAACCTGCTGATGGCGATGGTGGCGGAACCGGATTTCGCGCACAAGCTGCTCGACCGGATTCTGGAGCACAACCTGGCGCGCATCGACGAAGCGTGCCGCTATCCCATCGATGCCATGATCTTCGGCGACGACTGGGGACAGCAGGACGGGCTGATCATGGGGCCGGAGTTGTGGCGCGAATTCATCAAGCCGCGCATCCGCGAGATGTATGGCCGCACGAAATCATACGGCAAATACGTGGTCATTCACTCCTGCGGCAAGGTGGACGAGGTGTTCCCCGACCTGATCGAGTGCGGGCTCGACGCGTTCAACCCGTTCCAGCCCGAGGTGATCGACGTGTTCGCGGCGAAGCAGCAGTATGGCGACCGCCTCAGCTTTTTCGGTGGCATCAGCACCCAGCGGCTGCTGCCTTACGGCACGCCCGACCAGGTGCGCCAGGAAGTGCGCGTCCTGCTGCAGGAGATCGGCCGCGACGGCGGCTACATCGCCGCCCCCGCGCACTCCATCCCGGGAGATGCGAAGCCGGAGAATATTCTGGCGATGCTGGAGGTGCTGCGGGATCAGTAGGACTTGATTGAGAGAGTTCGTAGTAGCATCGAGATATGCTTCATAAACAGCACCTGTTTTCGACGCGTCTTACGCCGCTACTACTTCTACAACGTGATAGAAGAAGTGCAAGCCCGGTGGTCGAGTAGGCAGGGGAGCCTTACGCATCTCTCCATAGCTCCCTTGCCGTATCGAGACCACCGCGGGTTTAAGTAAGCCTTACACGAACGGGTGCTATCAGTGCGGTGGTCTCGATACGGCGCGGTGGTGATGGAAAAGTGAGAAAAGGCTTCCTTCCCTACTCGACCACCGAGCTTGCACTTCTTTTGTCACGTTGTAGATGAACTCGATGCATAAAACAAGAACAGACTGCTTGCCCGCCCCCCGATCATGTCACCTCACTGCGCCCAATGGTTTGTATGTTATTGTCGTTTCTGTGATATACTTAGTATAGTGAGGTGATGAACAGCCCATACTTTTTGGGTGCAAATACTATATGGATCCTGACATAGAAGCTTTCTTACTGCTGCTGCTCACCGTGTTGCTCGTGCTTCTCAACGGAGTGTTTTCGGCGCTGGCGTTCGCCCTGCTGCGGGCGCGCGGCGCGAGAATGAAAGAGCTGGCGGAGAGCGGCAGACATTCCGCGAAATTGGCCTCCACTGCGCTCAGGCAGCTCGATGTCTCCCTGGCGACGGCCCAGATCGGCTTAACGCTGACCAGCCTGGTGTTGGGGTGGGTCAGCGGGCCGTTCCTCGCACGACTGCTGGAATCCGCATTCAACCGGACCGGCATGGCAGCCGGCACCGCCTGGATCTCCTCGTTTGCCCTCGCCTTTGTGCTGCTGGCCGGCGTGACGCTGGTGTTCGGCGCGTTGGCGCCGCGCATTGCCGCTCTGCGCGACGCGGATGGCACGCTGCTTGGGCTGTCGCGGTCACTGGCATTGTTCAACTGGCTGTTGCGCCCCGTCTCACTGGTGCTGGGCGGCGTCGCGTCCGTGGTTGCCGGCAAGCGCGGCAACGGGGGATCGGTGGATTCCGAGGAGGAATTGCGGTTGATGATCACCGCGGGCGGCGCGGAGAACGGCGGCACGCTGCGTGATACGCAGGCGGAGCTGCTGGACAACGTGATCGACTTCGGGCGCCGGTTGGCGCGGCAGGTGATGACGCACCGCACCGAAATCCTCGCCCTCGATGCGGAGGAACCGCTGACGGAAAACGTGCGGCAGGCACAGGACGGCGGGCGCACGCGTTATCCGCTGGTGGAGGGCGACATCGATACGGTGATCGGTTTCGTGCACACGAAGGACCTGTTTGCACTCTACCAGCGCGACCCTAACGGCGACATCCGGAGCGTAGCCCGCGAGATCTTAATCGTGCCGGACACCATCCGCGGCGACCAGGTGCTGCGCATGATGCAGCGCAAACGCCAGCACATGGCCATGCTGGTCGACGAATATGGCGGCACCGGCGGCTTGGTGACCATCACCGACCTGCTGGAGGAGCTGGTGGGGGAGTGGCCGGATGAATTTGAGCCGCAGGAAGAGGAATGGCTGGTACCGCTTGACGACAATAGCTGGCGGGTAGACGGCCGCTTGCCGTTGGCTGATCTGGAAGAAGTCGCCGGGCGCGAGCTCTCCTGCGACGAACCCTGTGACACGGTGGGCGGATATGCCTTCTGGCTGTTCGGCCGCATCCCCGGCGTGGGTGACTCGGCGGAAGCCGATGGCGTGGCCCTGCGGGTGGCGGCGATGGACGGCCGCCGCGTCAGTTACGTGGAAGTCACCTTCTTCGACCACAGCGAGGAAGCGGGGATGGCGAGGGGAGCGGTGAATTCGTAAGGCGGACAGGTTCAATGCCCCGAATTATCACTGGTCGGACATGTCGGACCCGTGGACCAGTCGGACATGTCCGACTGGTCTGATTTAGTCGGACCGTCGGACCCGGCAGACAACAAAAAACCGGCCACCCTTTTCAGGAGGGTGGCCGGTTTTTTTCATGGTGTTCCATCTTACAGCGGATTCACCGGCGTGCCGTTGATGCGCACTTCGTAGTGGCAGTGCGGGCCGGTGGAAAGGCCGGTGGAGCCGACGAAGCCAATGACGTCGCCCTGGCTGACCCGTGCCCCGGAGCGCACGTTCAAGCGGGACATGTGGCCGTAGAGGGTGGCTTTGCCGCCGCCGTGGTCGATGATGACACAATTGCCGTAGCCGCCGCGCCAACCCGCCGAGATCACTTCGCCGTTGCCGGCCGCATGGATCGGCGTGCCGGTTGGAGCGGCGATATCGACGCCGGTATGCAGGCGGCGGTATTTCAGGATGGGATGATACCGGTAGCCATAACCGGAGGAGATGCGACCCGCCACCGGCAGCCCGCCCACCGAATAGTGGGGGCCGTTATACCGCGCGCGTCCGCGGGGGGTGCTCCGCATGGAGCGCAGCATGGAGGCCACGGCATTGGAATCCCGCTCCAGCGCGGCCAACTCGGCTTCCAGCGCGTCCATCTCGGCGCGCTGCTGCTGCAGTTTACTGGAGGTGCTGTTGCGCACCCGGATATTGTGGACATTGGTAATTTCCGCACGCTGCTGCAGCGAGGCTACTTCCTGCTTTTTCCGGTCGACCTGGTCCTGGTAGCGGTCGCAGTCTTCTTTCTGCTCTTTCAGCCGGGACAACACCTCACGATCCTGCTCCATCATGTATTGCGCCAATTCGGAGCGCTGGATCATCGCGCCGAAATCGTCCGACGAAAGCATCAGCTCCAGGTACCCCGGCTCGCCGCGCTTGTAGAGGGCGACCAGGTGGCGCTTTGCTTCCTGTTGCGACGTGGCGAATTCACGCTTGGCCTTCGCCAGCGCGATGGTGGCGTTGTGCAGCTCGATCTGCGAGCGTTCGAGGCGCGTTCGCCAGTAGAGCACCGAACTGCGAGACGCACGAACCTGCGCGTTGGCGATGTTGACTTTCCGCTTAATCCCCTGTGCGGCCACGCGTTTTTGGCGAATGATGCTGCGCAGTTTCCGCTGTTTGGACTGGTTGGCGGACAGTTGTTTTTGCAGGCGCGTGCGCTTATCGGAGCGGGGGGCGGCGATCAGCAGGGTCTGGCTCAGCAGACAGAGCGTCAGGACGAGTACAACGAATTGACGTATACGAGCCTGTTTGGTCGGGCGCATTGGCTATTCGTCCTCCAGAAGGCCGGCCTTAGAGGCTGGGCATGGTAAAAGCTTCAACGTGCCGCGGCAGGAATGCGCACAGCACTAAGTAATATACCACGTTATGGGCCAAAAGTTCAAGAAGGGGTTAAGGAAATTGCGAGGGCTTGCTTACCGTGCATGGCGCGCGTTCCCTCACCCCCGGCCCCTCTCCCACTGAGAGGGGGGAATGTTATTTGGTTGCAATTCGAGTATTCGTGACAGAAAAGATCTCCCCTCTCAGTGGGAGAGGGGCCGGGGGTGAGAGAACGCGCGCCAGGAACCCCGGCTTACCGTGCATGCTGCAGAAACAGCACGAACAGCAGATAACACACCGGTGCGGCGAGGAACAGGCTGTCGAAGCGGTCGAGGAATCCGCCGTGGCCGGGGATAATGGTGCCGGAATCTTTCACGCCGCCCCACCGCTTGAAAGCGGATTCAAGGAGGTCGCCGGCCTGGCCGAGGATGCCGGCGGAGAGCCCCATCCAGAGCAGCGCGGGCCATGGCAGTTGCGCGCCCAGGTTCCACCAGGCGGGCACATCGGCCGCTCCAGCGCCGGCAGGCATCGCCTTGAAGACGAATGCCAGCGCAATGGTGGCGAGCAGGCCGCAGACCGAACCGGATATCGTCTTTTTCGGGCTGATCTGCGGCGCCAGCGGGAGTCCGCCGAAATGCTTGCCGCCGAAATAGGCGGCGGTGTCCAGCCCGAAGATCAGCACGAAGAGAAAGGCGACGGCGATTTCATGCAGCGGCGTGCGGCAGAGCAGCACCAGGCAGGAGAGCGTGCCGCCCAGGTAGAGCCCGGTCGCCAGCACGATCAGGTTCTCGATGATCCCCGCGCCTTTGCGGTGTTCGATATCGGCGTATATATTGATCCCCAGCAGCATCACCGCGGCGACGATGCCGAGGGAATCGATGAGCATGCCCGGGTTGTGTTCTCCGCCGGTGACGTCCAGGCCGATGGCATGCACGAAGAACGGAACGATCAGCGCGGCGTAGAGGCCGTTCACCGGGTGCGCCCGCGGATACCGCTGCTTGATCACCTTGCTGACCTCGAGCCCGGAGGCGCCGGCGATGAGCAGCACGATGATGAGCACCGGCAAATCGTCCGGGCTCCCCGCTCTGCGCAGGAACCAGTTCAGCCACAACATCAGAAACAGCATGGGCAGCCCGAGGGCCGCCGCCGCCAGGCGTTGGCGAAGCATCAGGGCGCGATCCTCCCGAACTTCCGTTGGCGATGCTGATACTCTTCCACGGCCTCCAGCAACTGCGCGGCGCGGAATTCCGGCCACAGCAGCGGCGTGAACCAGAGCTCGGTATAGGCGATCTCCCAGAGCAGGTAGTTGCTCACCCGCATCTCCCCGCCGGTGCGGATGAGGATGTCGGGCGCGGGCACATCTGGCAGGTACAGCGCGCGCGTGATATCCGCTTCCCCCAGGGTTGCCGGGTTCAACGTGCCGGCCGCGGCCTCCGCCGCCAGCGAGCGCGCCACATCCACCAACTCGGTGCGTCCACTATAATTGATGGCGAAAATGACCTGCAGGCCGCTGTTCCGCCCGGTCAACGCCTCCGCGTCATCCAGCGCCTGCAGCAGTGACGGCGGTAAACCTTCGCGCCTGCCCAGGTGGCGCACACGCGAGTTCTCGCGGTGCAGTCCTTCGACTTCCGCACGCAACTGCTCCTCGATCAGGCCCATCAGCGCGTGCACTTCACTGTCCGGGCGCGACCAGTTCTCGGTGGAGAAGGAATACAGCGTCAGATACTCCACGCCCAGCCCGCCGCACGCGTTGATCACCGCGCGCACGCTTTCGACGCCCGCCCGGTGTCCGACCACGCGCGGCAGCCCCTGCCGGGTCGCCCAGCGGCCGTTGCCATCCATGGTGATGGCGATGTGCCGGGGGAGACGCGCCGGATCGAGGCGCCCGACGAGGACCTGTTCTTCTGCCGTGAATTTCGTCAGGGTGATATTGGCCATTTGCGTTACATGCTTGTGTCGATGCTGAAATACAACGATTTCACTATACCAGACTCTGCCGGTTGCGGCTAGAGCTTTCTTTAAATCAGCAGGTCGCCTTAACTGAACATCTTCGAGATTTAGTCAGCGGTGTAAGGACGATTCTCAGTCTGGAAGGAGGCGAGAGCCCCGCCGCAGACAGGTCGGCTTACCTATCTGCGGCGGGGCTCTCGCCTCCTTCCAGACTGAGAATCGTCCTTACACCGCCTGTCGATATTCAGGCAGAACTCACGCTGCATTCCAAGCTGAACATGGGCTTTTCACCGCACCCGAATCACTTCTCTTCCGACACGTTCAGCAACCTACTTGCATTCACCGGCGATGCCTGATATAATCTCTCGCTGTGTCCGGGTATGCCACCGGACAGCATCTGTGAGAGGAGCGAATCCGATGGCCACTCGGTGTGAAGTCTGCAACAAGGGAACGCAAACCGGATACAGCGTGAGCCACTCCCACCACCGCACCAAGCGGACGTGGAAGCCAAACATTCAGAAGGTGCGCGTGCGCAACGACAAGGGCACGCCGTCCGACGTGAATGTCTGCACCTCATGCCTGAAGGCAAACAAGGTGATCCGCGCGTATTAAGCCGGTATTATTCCCGCACAAAAGCTTCACCGCCGGGCTGATTTCAGCCCGGCGGTTTGCGTTTGGTCGGTGTTGTCGCACGGCGGAGTCTAGGCTGCCGCCCGGCGCCGGCGCAGCTTGCCCAGGAAACGATCCAGCACGAACTGCAGCTCCTCCACGCGCAGCACCCATAGCGCACCGATGAACACGGCGCAGCCCGCCAGGATGCTTGCGCCCACCTGCAGCACGAGATGCATGCGCGACAACTGCAGGTGCTGGGTGACATGGGCCGAAGCAGAGAAGGGGATATACGGCGCGGTCCAGCGGAACACCGGCAGCAGCGATTGACCCCCGACGGTGGGCGCGAACCAAACCGCCACGCAATACAGCGCCACGCCCATCAGCACCGCGGCCAGCAGCGTTTTCGCCGTCATACCGATCAGCGCACGGCCGCCGATGCCGCCCAGCCGCCGGCGCAGCAGCTCCATCAGCACCAGCGTGCTGATGGTGGAGGTGATGGTGGTGGCCACCGCCACGCTGCCGTATTTGAAATGCGAATGGTTGGCGATGAACCAGGAGAACAGGAAGTTGCCCGCCACCATGAACACATTGACGATGGTGGGGGTGATGGTGTCATGCAATGAGTAGAATGCCCGGTTGATCACCTGCGCCACGCCCAGCCCGATGACCCCCAGCGAGAACATCTGCAGCACGAACGCCGACGCCTGCACGCCTTCCAGCCCGAACCGCCGTCCGCCGTAGAGCAGCATGCAGATGGGATCGGCGAGCACGATCATGCCGACGGCGGAGGGGATGGAGAGCATGATGACGATCTTCACCGCCTTGTTCAACGTTCGCTGAAAGGCGGCGTGCTCGCCGAGGGCGGCCTGCTGGGCCATGGTGGGGAAGATGGCGGTGCCGATGGCCGCCGCAAACAGGCTGAACGGCAGCATGACGATCTTATTCGCGTTGCTGATGTCGTTCACCGCCACCAGCCCGAAGGCCGCGCCCATCACCATGGGGATCATCAGGATATTCACCTGGCTGAGCGACAAACTGACGGTCATCGGCACGAAGAGCTTGAAGATCCGCTGCACGCCTTCATGCGCCAGGTCGACTACCAGGCGGAAGCGGAAGCCATGCTTGAGGACCACCGGGAACTGGATCGCCGCCTGCAGGAAGGCGCCGAGCACGATGCTGACGGCCACGCCGTAGATAGCCGGATGCTGTGGCGACCCGCCCATGATCGACATTTTGGAGAACACGGTGATGCCGATCAGCACCGCCAGCGCGTAGACATTCCACACGATCACCGGCGCGGTGAAGTGCTTGAAGGAGTTCAGAATACCGGTGAAGTGCGCCGACTGCGCGGTGAAGATGAGCATCACGCACATGATGCGCGACAGCGCGACGGTCAGCTTGAACGCCTCGGGCGTGAAATGCCGGCTGGCCGGAATGAGGTGCAGCAGGTTGGGGGCGAAGATCAGGCAGATGGCCACGCAGATCGACATGGCGATCAACAGCAGCGTGGAGATGGTGCTGCCGACTTCGTGCGCCTTCTCGTCCTCGCCCTTCGCCAGGTAGCTGGTGAAGACGGGGATGAAGGCCGCTCTCATCGCCCCGCCGGCCAGCAGGTAGTAAAACATGTCCGGCACCATGAAGGCCAGCTTGTAAGCGCCGGTGACATCCGTATTCCCGAAGGTTTGCTGCAGGTAAGACTCTTTGAGCAGACCGAGGATGCGGCTTAACAACATGCCGACGGAATAGATCATCGCGCCGGCGGCTACGGAGGTGGCTTTCCTGGACGTCATGGCTGCATTATACCTGTGCGATGCCCGCCCGGCAACCTGCCCGGGGTCATATCGTGGCCGCGGGCTTGCGGCGGAAGCGGCCGGCGATGCGATCGGTGATCATCGTCAGTTCCTGCACGCCCAGCAGTCGCAGCATCACCAGATAAGCGACGATGCCGGCGGTCATGCTGGCGGCGATCTGCAGCAGCAGATGCTTCAGCGGCAGCTTCAGCGATGCATGCCCCAGCGCGGAAACCTTCTCGATCACCGGCGCGGTCACGGAGAACGACACCGCCGGATTGATGCTGTGCCGCACGCCTTCGTAACTCACGGAAGGCGCCAGGAAGGCAGCCACGAAATAGGCGACCGCGCCCATTACCGCGCTGGCCACGCCGATTTTTATGAACGTCACCAGCAGGTCGCGCCCGCCGAATCCGCGCAGCCGCCGGCGCAGCAGTTCGATCAGCACCAGCGCCGCCAGCGTGGTGGTGAGGCTGGTCGCCAGCGCCGTGCCGCCGTAGCGCACTGTGGTATGCACCGTCACTAGCCAGCCGAGGACAATGTTGGAGCCGACCATGAGGATCCCCACGATGACCGGCGTGATGACATCCTTCAGCGAGAAGAACGCGCGGTTGATCAACTGCAGCAGGCTCAACCCCAGCAATCCCCAGGTGAAGAGCGTCAGCGCGAAGGCCGCCGTATTAATATCCTGCATGTCGAACTTCCCGCCGCCGTTGAGCAGGGCGATCATCGGTTTCGCCAGCACGATGATGCCGACTGCCGAAGGGATGACCAGCAGCAGAATCGCCTTCAGGTTGCGCGCAACGGTGCTCCGCAGCTCCGGCAGGTCGCCGGCGGACGCCAGTTGCGACATCTGCGGAAACGCGGCGGTCGCCACCGCCACCGCGAAGATGCCCATCGGCAGCAGCACGATGCGGTTGGCCGCGTAAATGACCGCGACCGCTGCCGCCTTCACCGCGTCGACCTGCGCCAACGAGCTGCCGGACAGCGCGGGCGTGAGGGAGGCGATGGACATCGGGATGAATTGCAGATTCAGAAAGCTCAACGACAGGCCGAACATCACCGGTACGAAGGAGCGGAGCACCTGCTGGACGCCGGCATGCTTGAAATCGATGATGGGATGGTAGCGGAACCCGTATTTGATGACATGTGGGATCTGCAGCAGCGCCATCGCGATGGCGCCCATCACCACGCCGATGGCGACGCCGTAAATGCCCAGCGGCGTGCCGTGAAAATTGAGCTTGCGCAGGAACATGATGCCGAAGATGAAGAACAGGTTATACACATTCCAGACGACGGTCGGCATCAGGAAATGGTAATACGAATTGAGCATGCCGCTCAGCAGGCCGGTAATGGCGGTGAAGATGACGACGCCGCACATGACGCGGGTCAGGTTGACCGCCAGGGTGAACAGCGGCGTGCCCGGCGTATAGCCGTGACCGACCAGCCGGACCACGTAGGGCGCGAAAATGATCTCCAGGATCACGCCGGCCATCAGCACCAGCACCGTCAGGTTGGCGATGCTGCTGCCGATGCGGTTGGCATCCTTCTGCTCGCCGCGCGACAGGTAGTCGGAAAAGACCGGGATGAAGACGGCACTGAGTGCGCCGCCGGCGAGCAGGTAATATAATAAGTCGGGAACGCTGAAGGCGGTGCGGAACGCCCCGGCCGCGATGGTGGTGCCGAACGCATTGGAGATCATGCGCTCGCGCACCAGGCCGAGCAGTCGGCTGCATAAGGTTCCTGCGGCGATAATTGCTGCGCCTTTGGCGACGACGGAGGCTTTCTGCATGGCGAGTATTATACCCGTCATCACTGAATCCAGACAATGCGGCGCCGAGCGCGCCGCCTATTTCGTCAGGCCGATATTCCCCAGATTGCCACTGAGTACAGTATAATAGGAGGGACAGACCGTCCGCCGGGTCGGCATCCTGACGTGGGCGGCAGGTATGGATAGACGCATGACCATCGATCCGATGTTGGGAGAGCTGCCGCCGCTGGCGGAATGCGTGCGCGCCTTTGCCCGCAAAGAGGGGCTGTGGCGGTCCGGTGACACGGTGCTGGTGGCCGTCTCCGGCGGGCCAGACTCGATGGCGCTGCTGGATGTGCTCGCGCTGATCGGCGGCGAGTCGAAACTCAAGCTGGTGGTGGGGCACGTGCATCACGGCCTGCGCCCGGAGGCGGATGCCGACGCCGATTACGTGAAAGAGGTGGCGGCGCGCTACAATCTGCTGTACCTGATCCGTCACGTAGACGTGCGCGGGCGCATGGCGAAGACCGGCGAATCCATGGAGGAAGCCGCGCGAGAACTGCGCTACGCGGCGCTGCAGGAGATGGCCCACGAGGTAGGCGTGCAGCGCATCGCTACCGGGCACACGGCCGACGATCAGGCGGAGACAGTGATGATGCGCATCCTGCGCGGCACCGGCGTGGCCGGGCTGGCGGGCATTCCGCCGCAGCGCGGGCACATTATCCGCCCGTTGCTGCCCGTCTGGCGGCAGGAGATCATCGCCTATCTGCGCGAGCGCAAGGTCGGGTATTGCACCGACCTTACGAATGCATCTCTCGACATGACGCGCAACCGCATCCGGCTGGAGCTGCTGCCGATGCTCGAGCGGGAATACGCGCCGCGGCTGCGCGCCCGCCTGCAGAACCTGGCGGAGATCGCGCGGCAGGACGGCGTGCTGCTGGAGGGGATGGCAGAGACGGAATTCACGCGGCTGCGGCAGTGGATGCCGGATGGCCTGGCGCTGCCGCCGGCGCTGGATCTGCCGCATGCCATTCGCTGGCGGATGTGGCGCCAGGCCATCGCGGAGGTGCGCGGTGGCCTGGAAGACATCAGTTTCGAGCATTTACAGGATATCGAAAACCTGCCCCCAGGCCAGGAAGTGCACCTGCCGGGCGTGCGGGTGCTCCACGAATCCAACCGCCTGGTCTTCATGAAAGGCACGAAGGCGCTGCCGGTGAGCATCCCGGAATTGACGCTGACGGTGCCGGGCCGTTTATGTTACACGCCGGCGGGGTGCTGTATCACCACCGAGGTCAGCCCGACGTCGTTCCCCATCGAGGCCGGCGATGTGGCGGTGCTCGACGCCGCGGCGGTAAAGGGGCGGCTGGTGATGCGTTCCTGGCAGCCGGGCGACCGCTTCCGCCCGCTGGGCGCGCCGGGTGAGCGGAAGCTGCAGGACATTTTCGTCGACGCCGGGGTGCCGCGGCGGCTGCGGTCGCGTGTGCCGCTGGTGCTCGATGAAGAAGGAATTATTTGGTTAGCAGGATTTCGCATTGCGGATCGCGTAAAGATGGAGTCAACTACCACACGCAGTATGAGGTTTAGCATCGAATGGCAACTCAATCCGTGGACATTGAAGCCTTCCGACGCCGTATGACGGCAGAGTTGGGCGAAGACGCGCGCCTGTTTCGCGCGCCGGGCCGTGTGAACATCATCGGCGAGCATACCGATTACAACGATGGATTCGTCCTTCCCGCCGCCATTGACCGTGCCGTCTACATGGGCGTGCGGCCGCATGGCGGGCGGCAGGTGAACATCTTCTCCGAAAATTTCCGCGAGCGCTCGAGCTTCTCCCTGGACGAGATCGGCTACGACGCGGAACAGCACTGGAGCAACTACCTGCGCGGTGTGTGCTTCGTGCTGGAGGAGGCGGATTTTCACCTGCGCGGCGCGGACATCTATTTCAACGGCGACGTGCCCATCGGCTCCGGCTTGAGCTCCTCCGCCGCGCTGGAGGTGGCCACCGCCACCGCCTTCCTGGCGCTGTCGGAATATGAGGTGCCCGGCCCGGAGGTAGCGCGCCTGTGCCAGCGCGCGGAGAACGAATTCGTCGGCATGCGCTGCGGCATCATGGACCAGATGATCTCCGTGATGGGCAAGGCGGGGCACGCGCTGCTCATTGACTGCCGCTCGCTCGACTCCCGCGCCATCCCCATCCCCGCCGGCGTCAAGCTGGTCATCAGCGACACCGGCGTGCGCCGCGGGCTGGCGTCGTCGGAATACAATACCCGCCGCGGGCAATGTGAAGAGGGCATCCGGCTGCTGCAGTCGGTGCTGCCCGATATCATTGCGCTGCGCGACGTCACCCCCGCGCAGTTGGAAGCGCATAAGAACCTGCTGCCGGAAGATGTGTACCGCCGCTGCCGCCACGTGGTGACGGAAGACGCGCGCGTACTGGAAGCCGTGCAGGCGATGGAGGCCGGCGACCACGCGCGGCTCGGTGCCTTGCTCAATGCTTCGCATGAAAGCCTGAAGGACGACTACGAGGTGAGCTGCCCCGAGCTGGACCTGATGGTCGAGCTGGCGCGGAAACAGCCGGGCGTCTACGGCTCGCGCATGACCGGCGCCGGTTTCGGCGGCTGCACCATCAGCCTGGTTGCCGAGGAAAATGCCCATGATTTCCGGCGCGCCGTCGGCCAGGCCTACGAGGAAGCCACCGGGCTGCACTGGATGATTTACGTCAGCGAAGCATCGGAAGGTGCGGGAGAAGTGACCGAATAAAAAATGGATGAGAGGATCTCGGACATTCTAGTCTGCCCGCTATGCCGTTATCCCCTGCACTTTTCAGGGGAATCTCACGGTCGTCGAATGATCACGGGTTGCTTCATTTGTGAGAACTGTGGGCAACGGTATCCGGTTGAGGATGAAGTACCAAAACTGGCGCCGCCGGAGGCTAATCTTGACGGTGCGCGCTGGGATGAGGTGGAGATCGATGCCCGGATGTCGGAATGGGTGGCCGGCAACTATTCCCGCGCACTCTCGCACCAGCCCACGACGTACGAACAGGACTTCGTCGCAGCAGTACAGGCGTCGACAGGTCCGATCATCGACCTGGCCAGCGGCCCCGGAGGCTCGGATTGCGTCCGTATCATGTCGGACGGTGGAACCGATCGTCAACTGGTGATGAGCGACTTGAGTGAGCCGGTCATGACAGCCTGGCGGCGCCATCTGCGTGAAAAAGGCTGGGGTGATCGGTGTTCAACACTGGTCTTCGATGCCCGGCAACTGCCGTTCGCTGATGCCTCGGTTCCGGTGATCACCAGTGTCATCGGCTTTTCCAGTGTCGTAGATAGCGCATTCCGGGCCATCCGGGAAGCCGCCCGCGTGCTGACGGACGGCGGGATGATTTATACCATTGAAAGCCAGATCGAGCGCGAGGGATTGATGCGGCTCTGCGCGAAAACCGGCTGGAACGAGCATGAATTCGATGACAGATATGCGATGACATACGCTGAGATGTTCAGCGCCTGCGGATTGACCATCGTGCACCGCCGACAGACGTTTCGCTTGCAGATGACGCCTGATGATAACGAGATCGGCATTGCTGCGCATCAGCACGGTATCGAAGTCTGGAGGCATGGTGAGATGTATTGGGTAAGGAAATGACCGTCAATAACTGAGATACGAACCGGGCCATGGGCAGCTTCGCGACCAATACATTCATCTCATCTGTCAAACCATGTGTTTACATCGCAAGTGCCGCACCGATACAATACGCATAAGTGAGTGGACGGAAAAACAATCATCCATCGTTCCACCTTTCCATGTATCCGGAAGGATCATTCATGGATTTCACCGGCTTCGGTCGCATGCTGATCGTCGTTGCGGCGCTGTTGCTGATCGCCGGCCTGATCATGATCGGGCTGGGCAAGCTGGGGCTCGGGCGGCTGCCGGGCGATCTCGTCTACCGGCGAGACGGGACGACGATTTACTTTCCCATCACCACCTCCATTCTGATCAGCATTATTCTTAGCCTGATCCTTACGCTCATTGTCTGGCTGTTGTCGCGAGGGAAATAGTGCGCATCTCTGAATTTGATTATGAACTCCCGGACGAGTTGATCGCCCAGCATCCCGTGATTCCGCGGGATGCGTCGCGCCTGCTGGTGCTGCACCGGGACACGGGGGAGATTGAGCACAAACGCTTCCGCGATCTGCCGGGCTACCTGCGCGCGGGCGATCTGCTGGTGCTGAACGACACGCGCGTGATTCCCGCCCGCCTGCTCGGTCGCAAGGCGGAGACCGGCGGTGCGGCGGAGTTGCTGCTGCTGCAGACCACCGGCTCCGATATCTGGGAGGCAATGGCGCGTCCCGGACGGCGGCTGCACCCGGGGAATGTCATTGTCTTCGGTGATGATGAATTGCTCGCGGAGATCCTTGACGTGACGCCCGGTGGGGGACGCATCGTGCGTCTGCTACCTGGTCCAAATGCCGCCGGGCGCAGCGTGCACGACCTGCTGCATGTGCTGGGCGAGTTGCCGCTGCCGCCCTACATCACCGACGGACCGCCCCCGGCGGAGCGCGACGTCTACCAGACCATTTACGCCCGCTGGGAGGGCTCCAGCGCCGCGCCCACCGCCGGTCTGCACTTCACCGAGGACATCTTCTCGCAACTGGAAGAGATCGGCGTGCGTCGCACCTTCGTCACCCTGCATGTCGGCATGGGCACCTTCAAGCCGGTGCAGGTGGAGGACGTGGAGGAACATGAAATCCACGAGGAGTTTTACAGCGTCTCCGCGGAGGCGGCGGCGCTGATCAACGAGACGAAGGCCGCCGGCGGGCGCATTATCTCCGTGGGCACTACGTCGACCCGCACGCTGGAGTCCGCCGCCGACGACCAGGGCATCGTGCACCCGCAGACCGCCTCCACGCGCCTGTATATCATCCCCGGCTACCGCTTCAAGGTGGTGGACGTGCAGGTGACGAACTTCCACATGCCCCGCTCCACGCTGCTCCTCCTCATATCCGCCTTCGCCGGCCGGGAGAATATCTTTCGCGCCTACCGTGAAGCGGTGGCGGAGCGCTACCGGTTCCTGTCATTCGGCGATGCCATGTTAATATTGTGAAGTTGGATGACTAGCCCGGATTATTCATGAAGGAGCCGACTGCTCCTCTTTTGCCTGCCGACACGCCGCCTGTGGGCTGATTTCCCTCTGCCGCTGGCACTGCTCGCCGCGGTCCTGCGCCCCGATCTGCCGG